>Ga0213829_1001716_pt1 | contig 15252 bp, 14 predicted proteins | sample MC6MC0896MG_FD_180665 | JGI IMG/M metagenome (GOLD analysis project Ga0213829, IMG submission 180665) | Enriched soil aggregate microbial communities from Iowa State University, Ames, United States - MC6-MC0896-MG | ecosystem: Environmental > Terrestrial > Soil > Unclassified | place: USA: Iowa...
CGAAAGTATCTCCAGCTTTATCTTGATGAATTTATTTACAAGCTGAACAGAAGATATTTTGGTGATAAACTTTTTGATAGAATCATCATTGCAAATATAACAGGTGTCTAAACGGAGAACCATTAAAATAAATTAGGTTTTTCTTCCGGGGCTATAATACGGTAGAATTTATAGGGTTTTTCGTTTTCGAGAGCGATCTCCTGAAAACGGGGCTGTAGTTCAAAATCCAATGTATATAGTGTGTCCACCTTGTTAAAAGAAGGATCATTTGAACCTGCCAAAATCGTTCCTTTTAGGTCCTGTGCTATTTTGATCATATGCTCTTTTCTTGGAAATTTCCGGCTTATTATAACTTCGTTGTTAGATGGAGTAGGGAAGTCGTTGTATTCCCTCTTAACATAGCCATTTTCCACGGAGTTACCTTTGATCATCATAAATGGTTTTCCGAATACCTCGATCGAGTTGCCCTTATAATATATCGGAAAATAGAGCCTGTTCGGTATGACATTGAGAAAATTGGCCGTTTTTTTGTCCTTATTAATTTCCGCCCAAGTAATGGGTACCATTTCCTCTTGGCTATTGAAGGACGCTAGATATGCAAGATTATTGTTCGTTTCCGCTTTAAATGGTAACTCCAAAGAAATTGTCTCCATTCGTTTTGAGGTAACATCCTCTATAAATGGGTTTGCCAATTCAGTAGGTACAAATTCATGCGCAGACTTCAAAAAATGAGGTGCATCAGCCTGTGGAGCATAATGGATTCGGTATAGGTTCAGCCAACCATCATATTTCTCAAATTTTTCTGCCATCTGTTGTGGAAAATAATCAAATCCTTCAGGGGAGAATATGGTATAATGCCCTGCGTCATCCAATATCGCACATAGTGAGTGACGGCCTGGTAGCATTTTAAAAGCCATATTGTATTCTGTTGCGGTGGGGATACCAGCAGCATTAAAAAAAGCTGCAGCATAATTGGAGATATCGAAGCAATCCCAATTCGGAACATTCGTGAAAAGGACTTCTTCATATCCGACACGACGTTTTAATGGATAATCACCTAAGATGTATCTTAAATTATAAATTGCCAGACGATATAGCTTAGCAGCTTCTGTGATGTCCAGATGACCATTAGGAATGATATATTTTGAGATGAAATCACTTAGCTCTTTACTGCTTTTTCGGATACTTTTTCCGAATCTGGCTTGAAAGGGAACAATATATTCACAAAAATCAGTGAAAGACATTTTTGAGATCAGAGGAGAACTTTCCTTCAGCTCAAAACTTCTTTCTAACTGCTGTTTTAGGGTTTCATAAGATATATTTTCAATGGCAGTTGCTTCCGGATTTCCTTTTCTTTCGGGTAGATCTGCAATCGTCAAATTTAAGGAATTAATATATTTTGAAAATTTGGCTATCGAGTCAGCCATTGACATGCTGTTGATTTCAATCGACGATTTTCCTTTTACGGCCTGATAGTAAAGGGAGTCAGCTAGATGAATTTTTTTTGAAAGATTGGGATCAATGTTTTTAGACTCATCCTGATACTCATGGTACATCAAATTTTCGATCAGATGCTTTGCCGCTCTGAATTTTAACGAGTCCTCCGGCTTTTTATATAAAGACAGAAACCTTTCTATTTCAGGACGATTTGAGCCGGCTTGCGAAAGTGCAAGTTCTAACTTTTCGTTGGGTTGTTCGGTATCTTTTTTATCCGTCTGTAAATAAAATTTTAATGATATAATAATACCCACGATTAGGATAGCATATATGGCGAGTTTTTTAAACATATGTAGGTTATTTTGATGATTTTGTAGTATTAAGATATTTTTTCATCTCGGTCTGAATGGAGAAAATAGTGGATGATGGAATTTTAACTTCTTTCTTTAGTATTTTTTTTGCCACATCTAATGCTTTAGGACAGTTAGTATTTACATATACTTTATGTAAATAAAAAAGCGGTAGAAAACGATTAGGACACATGTTCGCAGCCATTTTCAAATGGGATTCAGCCCGATGCCATTTTTCTAATTTGATATAATTATCGGCCAAAAGAATCTGAATATCATAGTCGTTCCAATAATTGAGGGTTTGGTTAAGAATCTCTATGCTTTTGTTAAAATCACCCAGATGGTTTAGCTCTGCCGCGTAGTTGTATAAAAACAGGTGATTGCCGTTCCACTGCTGATAAAGATCGCTATATTTTCTGTAGATTCCTTTTGTTTCTCCAGCCAGAGCGCTTTTGGCCGTTTTGTTCCAGTTGTATTCAAACTTTATATCCTTTATTAGAAAGTAAATCGAGAGGGTAGATATCGATAGTAAAATTAATCTACTCCAATTTTTGGATAAACGCAGTACTATTTTTTCATTTTCGCTAAGTTGTACAATACTATAGATCATGGTGATCCAGGTAATAGGATATTGAAAGGGATAGGAAAAGAACGAAAAGATGCCAATTGCTATTAACGACAGGAAATAAGGTGACGACCAATCATTATTACGCTTAATATTATAAATTATGCCTACAAACAAAGAAAATCCCAATAGCCCGTATTTAACGAGGAACAATAGATATTCGTTAAATGGGGACATCATATTACTAGCAAGCAAAGCATACTTGCTCTCTGGGTTTCTGCCAAAATAGTCAGCCTGATATAACATGTAATTTTTTTGAAAGGCGTAGGCGCCATTACCGAAAGCGATATCGTCGGCAATCATTGTGCTGGTCACATTCCACATTAAAGTTCTTCCAATTGCAGAATTCTGCTTCAAATAGAATAAGTACATGCATACTACAACCGATATAATAGTGGTTCCTACAAATATATAATTTTTATAAGGATAGATTTTCTTTGGTAGATTGTTAAAAACATAGATACTACTTACGATACTAATTGATAATAATCCTGCTCTTGACTCGGAGAGAACTATCGTAATAAATATTACCAGTGAAAAAAGTAGAGTTAGGATTTTGTATTTTTTTGCAAAAGTGAAAACTAAAGGAAAAGTGCAGATTAGACTGGTAGCCAGGCCAGCAGGATTGCCATAGGATCCTAAAATTCTGAATGTATGATCTGTCGGAAGGATTAGGGTGTATTGCAACAAAGCATAAATAGCCTGACAAAAGGCAATACAAATAAAGAAGAAATTTAACAGATTCGATTCAGCTCTCTGAGTCTGAAATATGAGATATAGTAGTACCAGTGAAAGACTAATAGAAATATCTAGGGTTGGCGTTCCAGATAAAATACTGTGGATAGTGCAATAACTGATTAAAATCAATATGAGTATAAAGGTTTTATCGATGATAACTAGGTGTTCCGAGAAAAAAAGTAGTAATATACATATAACGTAACTGAGTGTTATGACTGCGTACCATTTAGCCGTAATTTTATCATCAACAAAGTTATCTGTGCTCAGAAAGACAGCTAATGAGACAAGTATTAACATTAAAATGGATAATGGAGATGGCCGAGCGTGGGAGGTCATAAATACTATGAATATTTCGGTGAAAATATATTAGTTTTTTTTAATTTGAGTTCTAATCTGAATAGTAAAATAGGATTTAGAAATGTAAGAATTCTATATATTTCTTATTGAAAAAGTTAGCTAGCTGTAGGTGACAGCTACAGCTAGCATTTTTTTATTACTAAATTAGCCCTTGGTTCTTGAGAAGTTGTTCAAGCACTCTAAATTGAGCAATTAACCGCATGTTAAATTCATCTGTGTTTTCTGTCAAAGGAGCAGATATTTCTTTAGGTTGTGTAGATTCACAACTGTCTTTTTCTATTATATTAATTATAATTTTATCGCCAAAACCCAGTTTGCTGTCTATCCATTTATGTGCAATTCCTGACTTTCCATTACTAAAATCAGTTCCCCCAACTTCAATAAAATAATCACCATAATTTTGATATATGAAAATCGTTGACATAAACTCGGTTGAGATACAGGTACGCTGTCCTTTATATATGATTTCTAGTCCTTTCATGGTATTAAGCCTTGTTCGGTAAGATATTTTTTTAATTCATTATATCGTTTAAGTAAACCTTTCCTGTCTTGATCTTTGGGGTGGGTATTTAAGGAGTTGTCGTTAACATCACATGCTGTAATGGAAATTACATCTCCTATATTGAGTTCAAACCTTCCCCAATCCAATTTTTTTCCCGACGTGTCGTCGGAACCCGAAATTGTCATGCCCCCTTTATCGTTGTGTATAATAATGAGTATCATGCCAGAATCTACTCCAGCTTGAATGATACGTTCATTAAATTCTATTTCGAAACCTTTCATAAGCTATAACCAACCATTAACATTACATCTCGTATCCCATTGTCCATAATTTTGCGTACAATAACCATAACAACTAGTGCAGTCCATTTTCTGATTATAGGGTAGTGTACTATTCTTTTCAATACAAGCGTCAACATATGGTCTACATCTTGCATGATAATCAGGCGTATCACTAGTGAATAACAGACATGCGGTAAAAATCCACATTGACCTTGCAGCGGCATACGCGGCTTCTTTTACGATATATTTAACCCCTTGTATTATAATCTCTCTCCCTACAGCTACAGAAGCGAGGGATTCTGCTTTTATGCATTGACCAGTATTGCCATTGGAGCCTTCGCCATTTTCCGAGAATGCTTTGAGTCGTGGAATATCAGATGAATTTCCTCCTTCTGGAGCCATTAATCCTTCTTCCCTTAACTTTTGCGCCTCTTTTAATCCATAATATAGCGTAGCGGATAAATTGAAAATTCGTTCTTGCTCAATAACGGGTAATTTGTAAATAGATTTGTTTATACTTTTAAGCTTCTCAAAGAATTTTTTATCTGACTTCTTTATTTTAAGTTCATTTGAGATTTCGCTAATAATCTTTTGTTGACCGGCAGTCAAACTCGTAATATCTTCTAGTGGAGCAGAACTAGGTTTAACGTTCGATTCTACAGGTATATCTTTAAATAGTTCTTGTATAACCTGTTTTTTTACTTCCGTTGATCTATTTGCTTGCGTGTAATCAATTCCTTTGTTGCTTAAATTAAGTGCTATAGCCCTCATTTCTTTGGAAACTTTTTTCCCAAATTCTTGACTTGATTTTGGAAGATTAATTTCTGCTTCTAGATTTTCTTGTTCTAGAGGGGAGTACTCTGATCTTGAACAACCCTGAATAAAGGTGATGAAACAGAGCAAAATTAAAAAGATTTTTTTCATTTTGTTTTGTTTAAATGATTTATAATTTATGATTTAACGTGAGCAAGTATATTGATGTGTAAATTTGGTTGATTAATTGCATTTGAATAAATGAATATATCTCGGGTAAGTTCGCCTGAATCTGTTGGCTTAAAATAAAATCTTGCAGTATAATTCTTTCCGCTTCCAATTACAATTTCCGAATTTATTCCTTCCAATGTGACGCAACTACAACTCATGTTAATTTTCTCTATTTTAAGGGGCTCCTTTCCATCGTTGTACAATATGATGTCAAGAGGTATGCTTTGTCCAATCTTTAAGTCTGAAAGAACGATGTTCTTATTTGTTGTTCTAATATTTGGGGCATTGGCTATGTTAAATGTTGGATCTATTATTTTTTTTGCCTCAATGAATTCTTCTTTATAGAGTTCTAAATTACGGGATGATTCAGTAGATAGTAATTTCTGTGCTCTTGATATTATTAAACCGGTATCGTTAGTAATAACTGCTGCTTTCATTAAAAGGTAATCTATATAGGGGTATTTTAAGGAATCCGACAAATGGGCATATTGCTCCCATTTATAATTTTTATCCCCTAGATTATTTTCAAAATCTACCAGCTGTTTCAGTATCGGCATTAATGTCTCTTTATTTTTTTGAAAACTATTGGGCCAATGATATTGCGTGGTTTTTCCTTCTTTAAGGGCTTGTTCCATATATAAAAAGCTTTCCTTAGCAATGCCTGGTATCAAATCAATAAGTTTTCCGTCAGAAGAGAAAATACAAGTTAAAGGAAGGCTAGTAGGCACAAAGGTCTTTAAGTATACTTTGCTTTCCTTTGAACTCACATCAATGATGTTAAATATTGCATTATCGGCAATATAATTATATGTTCCATTGATGGACTGAAGGTATTCTTGAGAGGGGTATTGTGTGGAGTCTGTTATAACGATGCAGAATGGCAACTTCTTTTGCTGGGCTGTTTTGAGAATCTCTTGGTATGTTTTGTTTGTCTGTACATTTTTTTCTTTGGGCTTACAGCTTACAATCGCTATAAGAGCGAATAATAAGTAACTTAATAATTTCATAATTTTTATAATCTGGTTTTTTTGTTGAAAAACGAGTTAAAATAGCTCTTCGATTTCCTTTAATTAAGTTAATAATTTTATTTCTTAACGTCAATAATGTTTTGATATTTATTTTTATTGTGTTTTTAATAAATTATTGTCATTTTTTGATTATATGGCCAATTATGCTTTTGATGCGAGATATATTGTTATTGATTTATTTTTTAATTTTTTGATTGAATAAATTTAAATGTGTGTACATATTGAGTCTAGGGTCTATTTGTACAACTTAAATTGTGGAAGATAAGTGGGTAATCAGAGGATGACAATCAAGGGGCTAAATTTTAGTTTTGCAAATAAGTCAATTGCTTTCATGTATTATAACACGGAGCAATAGATACACAAATTTCAAATGGAATCGTATTGTTTCCGATGTCCAGTATTGCTACAAATTCGATAGAAGGCACAGTGAAAGGATCTATTGCGGTGGACGGTATCTATGACAATGGAATCGTGGATAATATGGAGAATGTATCTTCGCACTTTCTTTGGATTTATCGGAATATCAGATGCAGAGGTCTTTAAGACAGAGGGTACAATGTTACCGGGGTTTAAGGACGAAAATATGCTATTGGCGACAGAAGAAATTGAAGCCACCATCGCCTGATCTAATTGGTCAATGGTATCAAAATCTCCACAACAGGCTTAGGATAATTAATAAATCCACATTTAATTAGATGTGGATTTATTAATGTGATTATATAGCTTTATATGCTTTTTTCCAATCCTCCCTGAGGATACTATATACGTAAGTTCCTTCACTTTCTCCATAAGACTGAATGCTGTAGTTTCTTAAAAATCCCTCCCTGATAGCACCGATCTTTTCTATAGCTTTTTGTGATTTTAGGTTTTTGATATCGATTTTAAACTCTACTCTTCTTAGTTCTAGACTGTCAAAGCAATAATCGAGAAGAAGTCCTTTGCAGTTGGCATTGATACCTGTTCCCTGAAATTTTTCACCAATCCATGTCCAGCCTATTTCCAATCTTTTATGTTGAAAGCTAATATTTCCGAACATGGTTATTCCGATTGGATCCTTCGTTTTTTTGTCTAGAATAATTAGCGGATATAGTTCCTTTGCTTCTTTCGATTTTAGACAGAAGTTGAAATAATCTGTTAAACCAGCTCTATTATTTACTTTTGCTCCGAATTCGCCTAGTTCTTTGTTATAGCTTATTGTTTCTATACTATCAATGTCATTAATGCTTAAAGGCCGCAATACGACCGAATCGTTTTCAAGAATCAATTCGGATGAGAAAAAAATAGATGAGTTCATTTTTTTAAATTTCTTTATGCTGTTTTCTTTATAAATCTAAAATAGAGAAAGTTTTGCATAACTAGAGGTTTAAATGCCTTGATCATATGATTTCGGAAATTATTAGAACTATGTGAAATATGAAAAGAGGACTTACTTTTGCGGAAATAAAGCTGATTTCCTATTTGGTGGAGATTTCGGGGCATTGAGACCATTCGATTCCGAGGCGAATTGACCACTTTGAATAAACCATAAAAATAAGTAAAAGTGGATTTGTGACTTCTACGCGTAATACTCCAATGGTCAAAATAGTCCGAATTAAATGTTCATCGGTTTTCGAATCTGGATGGTCAATAGTATCAAAATCTCCACACTGCCTGATATATTGGAAGACAGAGATATGGAAATTTCATGTTTCTTATATTTTAGGATCAAATTCTTTCAAAGAATTTTTGATTTTCTACTTTGTGTGCTCATTCTAAGAGGGCAGGCATTTTAATTTAGTTCGACTAATTTATCAGAAAGCTTCGCAGTTTTTCTTTATTCATATTTTTGGATAAGGTTTTGATTAATTTTCCTTTACTATCCAATAATATAAATGCAGGTATATCTTTAGAGCCCAGATATTGTTGCTGAATTTTTTGGCTACGTTTACCTATGGTGCTGTTGCCCGTGCTGTATTCGTCCTTTTTAAGATTTGGTATTTCATCTATTTTGGTTTTGTCATCAATGTACAAAGTGACAAACACGAACTCATTAAGAAGTTTTGTGTTAAGTTGCTTATCGTCAAATAAAGAAACTTCGAGTTTTCTGCTATCTACATGGTTCCAGCCTGTAAAATAGATGACAACATTCTTCTTGAGGCTGTCAGCATCAAGAAGAATTTCCGCTAACGCCATGTTATTATACTTCCCTCCGAATAGCGCATCCTCAATATTGCGAGGGGAATCTTTTTTAGTTTTCTCCATCCCAATATCCTTGTCTGTTTGTTGTTGTTGTTGTGCTGCAAGATTTTTGAAAATGGCCCAGGCCTCAAAATATGTGTAATCTTTCGATGGATTAGCTTTTAAGTAGTTATGGAAGTCTTCTACTTCATTAGAGTCCAGCGGAATTTGCAAGAGTAACTTGCTGTCCGATGCCCAATTTTTAAGGTCTACGTTTTTATTTTTAAGCGCTTTAGATGCATTATGAGATCTTTTTAAGAAGGGAAATTCGTCTGAATTTTGAAATTCTATAATTTTGTCAAAGACGTTCTTGTAAGTTATATTTTTTTTCTTGCCAGAATCCATCAACGGTACGATTAGGGTGGCGAAAAGTGGTGGATCGCCAATTATTTCGAGTGCGTTGCTATCGAGACCGCATGCTCTTAACTGTGCGAAATCTTTAAAAATACTGTCAATTTTACTAATCTCTAAATCTTGCAAGCTGATCTTCTTTTTCAGCAGTTGTTGGCAATTTACTTGCGCATTTACAAAGTTGATGCTCGAGATTGATAGCAGAATTATTGAGGTAACAATATGGTATATTTTTTTCATTTCTTAAAATAGAGGGCTCTATCAAATATAAGTATTTGGAATTGAAATTAGGCTATAGAACAGTCAATATGGGTTTGATATCGTTGGTAGCTTTATTCTCGGTGTTTCCATTGGTGCAGGTGTTACCAGTACATTGAAGGTTGGAGTGACCAATAATGGTGTCACACGCTACTATATTCCATTTAGATCTACTGGTAACAAGAATATCTATATTCAAAAAATTTCGCATAGTGTTGCTGGTAAATGGTCAACTATGATAACATCCAAAAATGAAGCGAAGGTCGATACTTTTGGTGTAGTGAAACGATCTGGAGCGGTAGCAGATCTTGCTTCTCCTAATGCGACTGATTTAGCTACAGCTCTAATGTTGATCAATGAATTAAAAGCACAGTTTAATTTAAAATTGGCATCTGATCGAGGAAGTGGGCAGCAACATGCCTAGAATTAATGCCGCAATATTAAAGGCATCCACCCGATAGTATCGAAGGAAGAACACGGATTTCTATGTGAAAATGGATATTGTTCAATAAAAAACGGAAAATATGTAAATATTTTGTTTATATCTGTTTTATTGTAGATATTTGCCTTGAGATAATACACGAAATATGTTAGTAAAGTTTGTAGTTGAAAATTTTAGGTCATTGAGAGATCGTATCGAGTTGGATATGACTAAATCTGCATTGAAGGGACATGAGGGGAATTATTTCGATATAGATGGCCGTAAGCTTTTGGCATCCTCAGTAGTTTACGGAGCGAATGCATCTGGAAAGAGTGGTTTCCTTCGCGCGTTTAAAGCGTTGAAATATATGGTTGAATATTCTTCTACCTTTAGATTGGATAAGGGGATAGATCCCTATGAACCCTTTTTATTGGACGAAGAAAATGAAAACAACCCTGTCCGGTTTGAGATAGATTTCATTTCTAATGGTATGCGCTATGAATACAAAGTCTCATACAATGAGAGTGAGGTTGTATTTGAAGAAATGAGTCTTTTAAATGGTAACTACAAATCCCTTCTTTATAGCCGTGAACATGGACGGGATATGAAGTTTGGCGACAACTATCGTGGTGGTAAGAAGACAATTGAACGCATGACACTTTCCAATCAGTTGTTTCTGTCGAAAGCTGTAGAAAATAATGTAGAGATACTTTTGGACGCCTATCGTTTTTTTGATAGCAACTTACGTGTGTATCCGATGATAGAGGGGTTTGCAGAGGAAGATTTAAAACGTTTGTATGCAAGACGTTTAGCGGAAGATGCTGATTCTGGATTTTCTCGAAAATTCAATGCGTTAATCTGTGCGCTGGACACTGGTATATCGCAGGTGTCGGCCGAGGAAACGGATGAGGAGTCCTTTAAACTTCCTTCACGCGTTCCCAATAGCATTAAAGAACGATTTTTAGAACGTTATAAATATGATATTAAGACCTATCATCCCGTTTATAAAAATGGAGAGATTGTTGGCCAACGCGTATTCGAAGTAGAAAACGAATCTGCAGGAACAAAAAATCTGTTTGCACTGGGCGGAATTATTATTGAGGCACTTGAGTTGGGACATGTCCTGGTTATAGATGAGCTTGAAAAGAATCTTCATCCGGATATAACCACATTTTTAATCAAGTTGTTCCACCGTTCGGATATCAATAGAAATAATGCGCAGCTGATATTTGCTACACATGATGTGACACAATTATCACATGATATATTTAGACGGGATCAGGTTTGGTTTGTGGAGAAAGACGAATGTGGTTCGTCTACGATGTTTCGCTGCTCAGATATCGAAGGTGTCCGTACAGATACACCATTGGATAAATGGTACAGTGCAGGTCGCTTAGGTGCAACACCAGTGATCAGAGATGAAGGATTTTTGGTTGAAATGCAGGGCTAATGAAGAGAAGGGTAGCATCAAACAGAAGAGTATTGATACTCTGCGAAGGGTTCACTGAGGAGGTGTATGCAAAATCATTGCGTTCCAAATACCTCCCTCGTGAACTACAACGCGTAGTGACTGTTGATGTTGTTCGACATAAAAAAAATGATCCTTTAAATCTTGTTGCAGAAGCCAAGGACAGAGTAAAGCAAGCCAGAAAAGAAAAAGTACCTTACCAGGATGTATGGCTTTTTTTCGATCATGACAATTCACCGCATTTACAAAAGGTTTTTGAAGAGGTAGCTGTTCAGGGCTTTGATTTGGCCTTTACGGCGATAAGTATAGAGTATTGGTTTATTTTGCATTTTGAGGACTGTGGCCGTCCATTTGCGAATGGAGATGAGTGTTTAAAATACTTGAAGAAGCATTGGCCCAATTATCATAAAACAAAATTAAATCACTTGCAGGAATTAGGAGGGTATATTGAAGAAGCGATTATTCGTGCTAAAAAAAGGGAGAAGCAAAGTGGAGGAGTTTCGATTTTGGATCAACAACCTTATACTTCTGTTCATAAGCTTGTTGCTTTCTTTAAGGAGTTAGGTGGGAAAACTTAGGGTGTGGAAAACTTCCATCACACTTTAAGATATAGATGATTTAAATTTTAGTATTTTTGTTTGTAACTGATGAATTAATAATAAAATAATTAGTAGTATGAAGATGAGATATGGATAGATGTTGGAGGTGATATAAAAAAAGAGCCAAGAGGTGAGAGCCTTGACTCCTTAAATTTTGTATCATCCGTGCCTAGAAAGGCTGAATGAAGTATATCTTTTTTATTTGAAAAGAAGTTACGTATAGATTATAAGGGGTCATTTATATCTTTATAAATGACCCCTTCTTTCTTTTATTTCCAATTTTAAGGTTTGTGCTTTTACCTTTTAAAACCAATCACTACTTATGCTGCCAGCATCTGCCACCACCTACGACCATTCGTTTGCAGGAGCCACCCGATTTTGTTCTTGCTCCACATGCGGACGAGGTAGGGGTGCCGCCGCCATTATTATTCCCACCGTTTCCGGGTTCCGAATTTCGGTATGAACCAAAGCTGATCGTTCCCTTCGCATTTTGTGTGTTGTACGTAATATCAGCATGGTTATAGCCCGTATTCCCGTATACCGTTTCTTTATTTTTTAAGATGTAAGCATTAATAGTCTGTTGAGAAGCCAACGAAGTCTTAATGGATAATTTTAGTTCGAAACTAATCTTCTGGTCGAACTTATATTCCCATTTTCCTGTTGTATGCTTTATAGTTTTCGTGCTGTTAGATTTATCGGTATAAGTGATGTCGCAGCTTGTACATTCTACTTCGTAGCTGAATTCATCAGTGGGTTGTTCCATGATTGGATCTTGACTTTTACTGCACCCATTCAGCGATAATAGTGAGATAGATAACAGTAAATACTTGGCTAGCATTTTTCTTTTCAATAGATTCCTAAACATAATACAGATTTTAAATTTTGTTTTTGATGAATGTTTCTGCAAATCTAATCTGGAAGACACAGATAATTTTACGGTTTCCCTTATAGAAGCACAAAAGACAAAGCTCCGACTTTTCGGTATATCTTCGCTACCGCTTACATACCCTTTCTTTTTCTCAGATAGCGGCTTAGGTCAGCCTAATTTTGCTTTACATATAAAAAACAAAAAGATGATAACAAATCAATTTTTAACTAAGAACAACATGGCGGATATGCGCAATCTATCTGCCTGTGAAATTGTTGCATTGGAAAGTGGATGCTATTCATGCGTAGAATTATTGGGGTATTACGAGAAGGGAGATACCCCTAATCCAATAAAATACTATATTTCTACCACCTCGGAAGTTGATAATGGTGGAAGCGTTATTGAGGTTGGAGCTTTTAAGCTAGAGCATAAATTTACCGGAGCTGCGGACGTAAAATATTTTGGAGCAGTACCTTTTACCGATGCAACAGAAGAAATCCAAATCTGCTTGAATAAATGTTCGAATCCTGTAATATCAGACAAGTATCTAATCAATGGAGATGGATATAGGCTGCCCGATTCATCCTTTGAATACGGAGGCCTGAAGCTTTCAAATAATCAGATATTAACTTTCACAGAAAATGGACAGTTACAAAAGATTACTACTTCAACAGATATCTATTCCATCATAAATATTACGGATGTTGTGAATGTAACGGTTATAAATGCAAATCTAGTAGGGGATGTAGAAACACATACAGGGACTGCAGGTGAATGGGGGCATGGTATTGTAATTCAATCCGCAGATAATATTACTATTGAAAATGCAACAGTAAACGATTTTTGGGGAGATGGTATAAGTATTGGAACCGGATGGCTACCTAATGCATTACCTTCCAGCAATGTGACAATACAAAGATGTAAAGCATATTATAATAGGCGACAAGGAATATCTGTTATGGGAGCAATAAGATATAATATTAGTGACTGCGATCTTAGTTATACAGGACAAAAGAAGTTTGTCGCTCCTGGATATGGAATAGATATAGAGCCAAATCAGGTCAATGACGAAAGGATTGATGGCGTTATAACTAATTTAAAAACTAGTTATAATTATGGAGGTGGTTTACTAATCGTACCAGCATATCTTCAAGATAAAAGGCACGAGCAGTCCCATCGAGTCATGAAAGTTATTGTGGATGGATGGTACTCGGATTGTGATAATTATAATAGTGATAACTATATTCGAGGAGCGTTTAGGCTTTCTGGGGCTAGTTTCACTCTTCCAAATATAGATCAATCATTAAAGGTAGACGGATTTATATGTTTATCAAATATAGTAATTAATAGAGCCTGGTTCGTAGGAGCACAAATAGTTAGGTTCAATGATATGGGACTCAGGTTAATCGTTAATGACATGACTATTCAGAACGCTAATGATAGTGGGCAAACGGGTATTGTAAGCGGTAGCGGTTTATCTTTTCAAAACACACAAGATTTACAATTGTCTTATGCGCATATGGAATTTAATAATCTTAACATTTTTGATAATCGAAGTGTCCCCAAAATGTTTCTTCCCATCCATTTTGAGACATTGATGGCTATCCCTTTTGAAAATGTAACTCTTAATAATGTTAATTTTAATAGATATTCGTCCACTTACATGGATATAGGACATTGGTTATTTGCCAGTCGTACAACGGAAAGTATTCGTACAACAACCTATAAGAAGTTTTTAGATACTTCTTTTCTTAATATAGAATTAAAGGGCTATCGAGATTATGATTTTTATGTTACTCAACGAAAACTTGTGACATTACCACCTGTGAATATGAAGGGGTATAGTATTACGATATACAATGCTACGTTAAACAATGAGGTTTTTGTAACATGTCCGGCAGATAGTACAATTTCATATAAAGATTTCGATGGTACAAGGGCTATAGCAGTGCCGCTCGGAGGGAAAGTGAAATTTACATTAAAAGATGACGGAATTTGGTATCTGTCAGATATTGTTGGTCAAACCTACTTTCAAGGGCAGAGATTGCAGGGTACGACAGCTCAAAGACCTACTGCAAATATGAAAAGTACTGATATTGGCTTTGTTTATATCGATACTACAATAGGGAGGAAGATCGAGTGGTCAGGAACAGGGTGGGTTGACACAAAAGAACCGGCTTCCGTGGCAGCGAAGGGCTTAGTAAATCAAGCGGCATTCTCAGCGGATTCAGCAAATACGCCGGGAGTAGGTTATTCTCAGTCAGAGGTCATGGGAATATTGACCGAACTTAGGGATCTAAAAGTGAAGTTAAGAACGGCAGGGATTTTGGCTAATTAATGGAAGATTATTGTCGAGTTAAATAGAATGATGAAGGTGTACTCAGAGACACCTTCATCATTTTTGTTAAATAATACTCTACTTCGAATCCCCAGGTTTGTGCTTGTGCGGTTTCAAATCCGGATGCTTCGGCTTGGTGTCGGGTGTTACCCGTTGTCGTCTGTCGGGAGTGCCATCTTGTTTCTTGGGCTTTGGTCCCGGTTTGATTGCTTCAATTGTTTCCATATAAAAAGATGTTTTTATCTAAAATACAATTAGAATAGGAAGAGCTTTTATGGTATCCCGTAAGATGATTAATTCTATATTTGGTAGTGTAAACTGAACTGTGTCACATCACTCCTTTTAGGGTTCGTGCTCAGAGGCTGAAAGCCTCGAGTGCGAACCCTAAAAGGAGTTGCCGAAGGCTTTAATTCTATCCCCAAATTTAATA
>Ga0213829_1001717_pt1 | contig 15236 bp, 10 predicted proteins | sample MC6MC0896MG_FD_180665 | JGI IMG/M metagenome (GOLD analysis project Ga0213829, IMG submission 180665) | Enriched soil aggregate microbial communities from Iowa State University, Ames, United States - MC6-MC0896-MG | ecosystem: Environmental > Terrestrial > Soil > Unclassified | place: USA: Iowa...
AGATGATGCGTGTTGCCAGCGTGGAAGAGACGTTATTAGCCATTGCATTCCTTTGAGGGATGTCGGGGAGAGCTGACAGGACCGAGAGATCGCTATTGACTCCCTGCCCGGCAGTGAACGATTATGCTCACTATAGCTCGATTGTGAATATTTTGAGGTTTATATGCTCGATTATGCAGCTTTCCCGCAGCAGCGACAAGCGCTGATTCGTGAGATATTGCAGGACAAAGGACGGGTGGTCTGCGCTGACCTTGCAAGGCAATTGGCCGTGTCAGAGCACACTATCCGCCGCGATCTGCATGAACTCAGTAAAGAGGGTTTATGTAAAAAGGTCTATGGCGGTGCGGTGTTACAGCTGCAGGAGGCGGGCAACTTTGTCAGCCGGAAAGCTCACGATCACGCAGCAAAAGCCCTGATCGCGCAGCGCTGTGCCAGCCTGGTGAAAGCCAATAGCTGCATCTTTATTGATGCCGGTACGACCAATCTGGCGCTGGCACAGGCGCTATCACCAGATTTGAATATCACCGTCGTCACCAATGCACCCGATATTGCTGCGCTACTAATCAACCATCCTGCTGCAGAGGTGATTATGCTGGGCGGGCAGATACAGAAGAGCACCGGCGGCGCGGTCGGGCAAACCGCGATCAACCAGATCCAGGGGATTCTGTTTGATCAGGCGTTTATTGGCGGCTGTGCCATGAGCCCGGAGGCCGGTCTGACCGGGTTTAACTATGCGGATTGCGAATTCAAGAAAGTCGCCATGGCGCAAAGCAATCAGATCATTGTCGGGCTGACAGCGGATAAAATCCCCGCCGTAGCGCGATTCAGCGTGGCGAAATGCCGTGAAATCTCAACGCTCGTCGTGGAAGAGAAGCTTGATAAAGAACTGCTTGAGGCGTTTGAAGCGGAAGAGATAACGCTTATTACTGTCTGATACGGGGTGATGAAATAAATCGTGTCGCAGACGAACCCGATGAACGCACCCTGCCCTGGCTGTACTAATGGTCGACAAATCCGCAACCGATGCTGCCAAATCCCAGGCTTTGGCGTAGGCTGAAAGCTGGTTGGTTTCACTACACAGGAGATCACGATGCAAAATGAAATGACAGCACAATGCCACTGTGGCGCCGTGGCGTACCGGGTGACGCTGAAGGATGGATTTAATACGGTGCGCCGCTGCAACTGCTCGTTTTGCCGGATGCGCGGCGCGGTGGTGGTATTTGCGACAAAGGTGGAGCTGACCCGGGGTGAAGCGCAGCTCACAGAGTATCGTTTCAACAGCAAAGAGGTGGGCCACTACTTCTGTTCCGTTTGCGGCATTTACACCTTTCATCAGAGCCGCTCACAGCCCGATCAGTTCGGGGTGAATGTCGCCTGCCTTGAGGGGGTTTCGCCGTTTGATTTCACCGATGTCCCTGTCTCCGATGGTATCAATCATCCAAAAGATGGCGGCGCGGGCGGTGTAGCTGGTCATCTGATCTACACCCCCACGCAATCCTGAACGATCGTAGGCTGAACTACTCCCGTGTGGGCTTGCCACTGAAGCGGGTAATCGGCTTCTGCTCTTCACGGTCAATCTGTTGTGAGAAGACTTCAAGCGCCGCGAAGATGGGGCGAAGTCCGCGCCACAGATCCTCATCATTGAGTAACCGGATAATGCCGCGGATGCCCGGCGCGGCTTTATCCTGACGGGCCTCATCGCGCGCTGGTTTAACGGCCATCGCGGCATCGCGAACGGCCAACAGCAGATGATTAAACCGTTCTGGCGGCACGCTGCCCAGCGTCATCATCAGTAGCGAGAGATTCTGTAGCGCGTTCTGCGTACCCGGCTGATTAAGGCCTGAGACCAGGATTTTCCCCACCTCGCTGTTTGATTTAACCAGATCGTTCGCCAGCCGCAGAAAACCGTGCTGGTGAAGATTTTCGATTAGCTCATCCATCGCCTCCCGGGCGGTCGGCTCGGTAGGTGTCGGCGGGACCTGATATTTCATCCGTTCTGCCATTAGAATTTCTCCGGTTTTTCGACATGTTCAGGCGGTTCCCGATAGCCAGCCTGCTGCCATTTTTGCTCTATCGGCAGGTGATCCAGCGGCGTACGACTGCCGTGACGGAAGTTGTGTAGTGGCACCGGATTGGGCTGCGACCGGCGATCAACGCGCTTCATATTTACGGCAATCTCTTTATAAGCCGGTGTGTTGACGTCGGGATCGTGATGTTCGCCGGTCAGGGCGTTGACGCCATCTTTGCCATGATGAATTGGCATAAACAACACGTTGCCTGCCACACGCTCAGTGATCACAACAGGCACATCCAGCGATCCGCGCCGCGAGGTAATGCGTACCCACTCTCCTTCGTTCAGCGCGCGCTCGGCGGCCAACTCCGGTGAGATCTCAACAAAGGCATTGGGCGACAGCGACATCATGCGGCCACCCTGCCCGGTCTGATTCATCGACTGGAAATGCTCCAGCATCCGGCCATTATTCAGCAGCAGATTATACTGTGAATCCTCCTGCTCCGCGGGCGGCTGCCAGCTCAGCGGATAGAGTCGCGCTTTGCCATCCGGGAAATTAAACCGTTCCGTGTAGAGTCGCGGCGTGCTTTCGCCTGCGGCGCTGACGGGCCAGAGCTGGGACTGCCAGCCGACCAGTTGCTCATAGCTGACACCCGCGAAAATCTCTGCGATGCCTGCCGCTTCCGCCATAATCGCGCCTGGGTTCGGGTAATGCCACGGATGACCGAGACGGGCGGCGAGATCGGTAAAGATCTCCCAGTCGGGCCGACAATCACCCAGCGGCTTCATGGCGGGTGAAAAGTGCTGGATCCGCCGCTCGGTGTTCACAAACGTGCCCTCCTTCTCCACGCTGGGCGCACCGGGCAGCACCACATCGGCAAATTCGGCAGTGCGTGACATGAAAATGTCCTGTACGACCATAAATTCCAGCTTGCTGAAGGCGGTATGCACCGAAGTGGCATCGGCATCCGCAAACGCCGTCTCTTCACCGGTGATATACATCGCGCGAATTTTGCCTTCACCGGCCTGCTGCACCATTTTGAAATTATCAGCACCAGGCTGATCGGAAAGCGCTTCAGGTGAGACGCACCAGGCACGCGCCCATTTTTCGCGCACCGCTGGGTCAGTGACTTTTTCATAGCCGGGATAGAGATTACTGAGGCAGCCAAAGTCGCTGGCGCCCTGTACGTTGTTGTGTCCGCGCATCGGATAACCGCCGGTGCCAGGCCGGCCATAGTTGCCGGTGACCAGCAGCAGGTTCGACAGTGCCGTACTGGTGTCTGCCCCGTGGCTGTGCTGGGTAATTCCCATCGCCCACAACACACAGGCGCTGCCCGCCTGGCCGATCATTTCCGCTGCTTCAATCAGTTCTGATTCACTCAGTCCACATGTCTCACTGGCAAAGGCCAGCGTAAAGGGAGCGAGTGACGCGCGGTACTCATCAACCTGGTTGACCCGCTGGGCCAGAAAAGCCTCATCCGCATAACCGTGATCGAACATATATTTTGCCATCGCCGAGGCCCAGACCAGGTCAGTACCCGGTCGGATGCGCAGATAACAGTCAGCACGTTCCGCCATTTCATGACGGCGCGGATCAACGACCAGCAGTTTCTGACCGCGATGTTTGTGGCTCTGTTTGATGTGAGAAGCAATGACCGGATGGTTCTCGGCCAGGTTGCTGCCGACCAGCACGATCAAATCGGTCTGTTGCAGATCCTCAATCGTCCCGGCATCTCCGCCGTAGCCCACCGTGCGGAACAGCCCTTCTGTGGCCGGGTTCTGACAATAGCGCGAGGAGTTATCAACGTTGTTGGTGCCAAAAATTAAACGGGCGATTTTTTGGGTCAGATAGGCTTCTTCATTGCTGGCCTTGCTGGAGCCGATAAAGCCAATCGCATCGCCTCCATAATTCTGAGCGATACCCTGTAATCCTTCGGCTACCCGCTGCAAAGCTTCATCCCAGCTGGCAGGCCGGAAGTGGCCATTCTCGCGGATCAACGGCGTAGTCAGGCGCTCAGGGCTGTTGACGAAGTCCCAGCCGAACTTACCTTTAACGCAGGTCGAGATGCCGTTGGCCGGGGCTTCGGCGACCGGCTGAACTTTCAGGATATGGCGGTCACGGGTCCAGATTTCAAAGCTGCAGCCTACACCGCAATAGGTGCAGACGGTTTTGGTGCGTTTGATCTCCGACTGGCGCAGCGCCACATCGATTTTCGAAACGCCGGTAATCGGCTCCATGCCGATGCTGTTTTCCAGCGTTTTAACAAAGTCGATCAGCGGACGCTTCAGCCCTTCATCCATCGCGGTAAAGGGGCCTGCATCTGGCTGCATGGTTTTTTCCAGCAGCGCATTGCACGGGCAAACTGTGACGCAATGTCCGCAGCTGACACAGCTGGAACCGGCGATTTCCGTTCCGCCATCCCAGAGCACGCGAGGATGTGCCTGAGTGTAGTCAATCGAAAGTGTTTCGTTAACCTCGACATTCTGACACGCTTCGACACAGCGACCGCATAAGATGCACTGGTCAGGATCGTAGGTGTAAAACGGATTGGAATGATCTTTTGCGTAGGGCTTGGGCTCATGAGGATAGTACTGAATCGGAATGTGCATATCTGCCACGGCATTATGCAGCGTGCAGTCACCGGTGTTGTGTTCACAGACGGTACAGTAAAGCTCATGACGATTGAGCAGCCGATCCATTCCCTCCTGCTGCGCGGCCTTAAGCGCACTGCCTTCACTCTGCACCTCCAGCCCCTCTTCAGTGCGGAGCGTGCAGCCGCGAACCCGCTCGCCGTTGGCATCTACCCAGCAGACATCACAACTTTGCAGCGGCGGCAACGCCGGGTGGTAACAGACATGAGGTAGTTTTTTCCCTTGAGCATCCAGAAAATCGATTAGCGGTTGATCAGCTAACCCTTTTAACCGTTCACCATTGTAGATAATGGTACAGTAATTTTGACTCATATAAGCCTCATGACGACATTGCGACGAGCTACCGAATGGAAAATCTCCCTCTATTTAAAGGGTTGCTTCACAAGCTTAGTGAGGATTAGCAGCCACGCCATGAATACCGCTACGCTTATCAAGGTTACTCGCTGACAGGTAAGGCTTTTTTAAATGTAATGACTTCTTACCGGGTAAAAACGGGTCAGGTTTTACCCGGCTAATCGTCAGAATCTGGCACAGAGGCTTCGCGTTGATAAGTATTGGCCGCACAATGGTGAAGTTTAGGGTTAATAACCAAGCATAATGTATGTTGTAACTATATAATCAACTAGCTTATTTCGCTATAAGACCCAGGGTAATGATCGGCACGCTTATCAATCCGTCGTTTTGCCCTCAGGCAAATTAATTATCAGGACCGCCGCGAGTTAACAGACTACTCCCGAATTAATTACGTACCGCCACTAACTTATTCCGGTACATATCAGGCTGAAACGATTTAATCTGGATAACGGGTTTATGGATTATTTTAGCTATTAAACGGGACTATTCTCCTGGCCGTGAGTGAGCGAACAATTTATGGCATAGCTGTGTCTATTAAGTGACAGTTATCAGCATTGACGGCCAGAACAGCGGCGCTCCACCCCAGAGTTGACGCTCACATTTTAGTCATACCTATCAGCCATTTATCTTAATTTTAACAAGCTGATAATTATAAGATGATAATGATAACTGTTATGGTAATATCCTGTTAACCCTGCCCGACACTTTCTCATCAGGGCCTCTTTACGCGTCATGCTTAATTAAATTATCAGTAAATACCTGGCTGAAATGAGGTCCCTATGAATCCCATCGTTTATATCGTTGACGACGACGCTGCTGTGACTGCTGCACTGCGTAATCTGCTCACTGCCGACGATTACACGGTTATCTCTTTTTCTTCGGCTGATGATTTCCTGGCTCACGCTTTTACTCCCCTTCCCTGTTGCCTGATTCTGGATATTAATCTGCCTGGTGCAGATGGATTTGATGTCGCACAGGCATTGATCGATCGTGGCTACGCCATTCCCACTATCTTCTTAACCGGCTTCGGGACTATTCCGGTCACAGTGCGGGCGATGAAAACCGGTGCTTATGAGTTTCTGACTAAACCTGTCGATCCCGATCGTATTTTGCAGGCGGTTGCAGAAGCCTTACAGATCGCCGGGCAGAATATGGCCTCTTCCGAGGAGCGAAGGGAGATACTGGAGCGACATCAGACCCTGACACCGCGTGAAAGCGAGGTCATGCTGCTGGCGATTAGCGGCCTGCTGAATAAGCAGATCGCCGCCGAAATGGGCGTCAGTGAGATCACGGCTAAAGTTCATAAGCGGCGGGTGATGGAAAAGATGAAGGCACGGTCGCTCACCGATCTGGTGCGGGCGGCAGAGCGGCTCAATATTGATCATACCCGACGCCGCTAAGGCCAGGCAGACACCTGTCCTCAATACGATTATCCCAGTGGCAGAGTGAACCAGAAACGGCTGCCGCCTTCCGCCCTGTTCTCTGCGCCTAACTCACCACAATGCTTTTTGATAATCCCTTTGCTGATGGTTAATCCCATGCCCATGCCACTTTTCTTCGTGGTGTAAAACGACTCAAAAATCCGTTCACGCACGCCATCAGGTAAGCCGCAGCCGCTATCCAGCACCTCAAAACGCAGCGTGTCCGGCGTCGGGTTCTCTGACGTCAGCCGCAAAAGCGCCGCGCGCGGTAAATCGTCGGACATGGCATCGATGGCATTGATTACCAGATTCAGCAGCACCTGCTGAATCTGAACGCGGTCGCAATAGATATCCGCCTTTCCGGCCCTCAGTTTCAGCTCCAGCGAAATTCCGCGTCGCTCCAGCTCCACTCTGGAGAGCGCCAGGATATCGCGGGCGATCAGATGGAGGTTTTCCGAGGCAAAGCTCGATTCATGATTGCGGGTCAGCGCCTGCAGGCCACGAATTATCTCTCCGGCACGTTTTCCCTCTTTGATAATTTCATCCAGACTGCTGCTGGCATTCTCCAGCATCACCGGTTCACGCTTTAACCAGCGCAGGCTGGCACCGGCATTGGCCACGATCGACATCAGTGGCTGGTTAATTTCGTGCGCGATTGAGGCAGTCAGTTGCCCGACTGTGGTGGCGCGCGTTACACGGGCCAGATCCGCCTGTGCCATGCGCGCGGCATCTTCTGCCTGGCGCTGCGAGGTGATATCGGAAATGGTGCCGAAGTACTCTTTCACCTCGGGGAAGTTTTCTACCGGCTCTCCGATACCTTTGATGTAACGGCATTCCCCATCCGGCCTGAGCACACGGAACTCAGCCTGCATACTACGTCCCTGACTGACGCTGTGCGTCACCAGTTCGCTGATGCATTCATAATCATCGGGATGAACGCGGGTCAGAAAATCTGCCATCGACAACCCTTTTTGATGGGCTGGCAGGCCCAGAATACGGCCATACTCTTCAGACACCATCATCATGTCCTCTGCCACTTCCCAGCGCCAGGTGCCGGTATGACTGATCTTCTCGCCGAGCATCAGCGAGGTTTTGCTGGCGCGTAGCTGCTTCTCAACCCGTCGCCGATGGTTGTTCTCCTCCAGCAGCTCAGCGTAGAGGCGCGCCGTCTCCAGCGAAACCGCCGCCTGAGCGCTCAACGTTTTAACAATGTGGGAGTGCTCAGCCGTGAACGCATCGGGCATCAGGCGATTCTCCAGATAGAGCACCCCAACCATATTGGCCTGCCTGAACATCGGAACACATAACACCGCAGCGCCCGAGGCCACCAGGTAAGGATCCTGACTGAACGGACTGAACTCTTCCGGCTTGCCAGTCCGTATCTCCTGACCGGTACGGATGACCGCGGCCAGTACCGATAGCGGCAGGTCAGTTGCGACGGGGCGCTCTTTGACAATCTGCACCCGCACGCCATCAGCCGTGCTTTCTGCCCAGGCCTGCGTTTCCGGAAGCGTACCATCCAGAATCCGGATAAGCCGACAGCGCTGGGCACCGGCCCGCTCCAGCAGGATGCGCATCAGGGTATGAATCAACCGATCAAGGTTGATCTCCTCCGTCAGGGCGCGCACGGCGGTCAGCACACTCTCCAGGTCGTAGAACGAGGCATCCTGCGTAAAGGGAATGGTCGCCACTGCACTGTTTTGCATCGGCGTGGTCAGATGCGGATAGTGCTGCTCAAGCTGGCGCACCATCGCCAGCGCGCCCCAGCTCTCCCAGCTTCTCATCGACGCTTTAACGTAGGCATCGGCGGCGGTATCTAGCTGTAATGCTTTGCAGTAGCGGCCAGCCAGCTGATTCGCCAGCGCATGAATGTGCAGATATCCCCCCTGGCGGGAGAGACAGATCGCATTTTCATACTGTTTCAGCGCCTCGCCCGTGTTGCCCGCAAGACGGGCACACTCTGCCCTGAGCAGGGCATATTTATCAGCAAAGAGTCCGGGATTGAGGTCGGCCCAGCCCGCAAATTTGTCCAGATCGCAGCGCAGCGTGTTGCTGTCAGCCGCACCGGGCTGCAGGCTTAGCGATAGTGCGCTGTAAAAATGCATATCCATCAGGTAGATGTAAGCGGGCACTGCGCTGGTCAGCGGACGAATTTCCGCAAAACAGCGCAGCGCCTCCCGGTATTCTGCCGCAAAGAAATGTGCCATTCCCCGATACAACCCCGCCCAGAACAGCACCATCGCTTTTGGGCCAGAGATCACGCCCGGCTCGCTGCCCGCCACCATCGGCAAAGCCCCATCGCGATCGCCTGCCCTGAACCCGTTGCTGTTCCGCAGTTGCATCACCAGCTGCTTCTGCATGACCAGCACGTTCTCAACATCGGGATAAAAGGTTTTGCGGGTAAAAGCGAGTCCGCGCTCAATGGAGGTCATGACCGACTCCAGGTGATCGCCGCGTGTCAGCGTGTTCATGATCTGATGACGCAACGAGAGGCAGGCAAAGGAACGGTCACCGTGCATCACCGCGACGCGAAAACTATCACGGGCACTCTCTACGGCCACATCCAGCGGCTGCGTCCAGATCCCCAGCTGATCCAGAGGCAGCAGCGTGCGGGCTTTGTAGCGGGTAAAGTCATGCTGCTCCACCAGCTTACGGGCCACCCGACCGCAGGCATAGCCAAAATGCCAGGCCTGATAGCGTTCGCTGATCAGCACGCTGAACCAGGCGAGACCAAACGCAGAAGCACCGGTCACGCCGTGATCCAGCGTCATCTCCAGCATCCGGCAGACCAGTAACAGATGCAGCTGCGGGCAGTCGTAGGCGGAGACAAAAATGGTGCTGGCCATCAGGTTCAGCACCGACTCAGTTTCCTGATCGGTGTTGCGTGGCAGGTGGGAAAAAGCCGCTTGCGGGGAATCGCCGATCCGCGCCCTGATCGCCTGCCAGGCGGCGTCAATCTCCGCGTCGTCCGGATCACGCCTGAGATGCACACCAAAGACAGCCAGCCAGGCGAGCGCAGTTTCCAGCGCCAGATGGTTGTCGGACTGGCGCATATGAATTTCAGCAGAGAGACAGGCTGCCATCGATTTTTCACTGAGCGTGCCTGGCTCACTCAGCAGTCGGGTACAAAGCTTTTGCGCGGTCGTGAGATTACCGTGCAGAAATTCGCACTCCGCCTCATCGATGCCCAGCATAAAGTCATTGCCGGTCACCATCCGCTGGCTGAGTTGCTGGGCGCTGCGCAGATAGCGCAGCGCCGAGAGATAATCCCCGGCACGTTTTGCTCCCTGCGCAGCATGTAAACAGAGGGGATAATAGCGTTCACGATCTGCGACACTAAGCGGCAGTTCAGCAATCATGCCGATGTGATAAGCCGCGCGGAATAGCGTCTCACTGTGATCGGCATTCGCCACCGCGGCCGACAGCCATGCCGCCGCCTGATGATGAAGAGAGTGTTGCTGCCGAAGGTCGAGCAGTAAAAACGCCGCGTTATGCACGCGGTCGTGGGTAAAGGCGTAGTTCCCGCCAGTCAGGGTTATAAAACGGCCGCTGACGGCAGGCTCAAGCTGCTGCTGAATCCGCGATACGGACGTCGCGTTGATATGACTTAATAAAGACAGCTCGCCGCTGGCCCCCAGGCAGGCCAGCGAACCCAGCAGCTGGCGTGTTGTCTCCGGCATCCGCGCCAGCTGATTTAATACCAGCGTCGCCACATTGTCGGTGTACTGACGCGCAATCAGCGCCTGGCTGTCGTAATGCCACTTCAGCGGGTTCTGACGATAGACAATCACCCCATCATCTACCGCCTGACGGAAGAACTCCTGCATCGAGAGCGGATTACCACCGGTTTTCTCAAAGATAATCTGTGCCAGCTCACGATTGCCACCGGGACGGGTATGCAGCATTCCCGCCAGCCAGCGGGTGATGCTTTTAACACTGAGCGGCTGCGGCGTCAGCGCCACGACCCGTGCCGCTGATGCTCTGAGGCGCAGCAGAAACCCGGCAATCATCGGACAGGGCATCGACTCACCCTCCCGGAAGGCGAGCACCAGCATAAAAGGCAGATGCTCATTACGGGTAATCAGATTTTCCAGCAGTTGCAGCGTGGCATTGTCTGCCCAGTGAACATCATCAATCAGCATCACCAGCGGACGGCCCGGCGTGGCAAAGGCCTGGATAAGCGCAGACGCCATCTGATTAAACTGCTCGCGGGCGTCCGGGGCATGGCGCACCACCGGCTGCACTGTCCGGATATTCAGCAGCTGTTTTAGTTCAGGCACCAGTTCAATAGCTAAATCGGTATAGCCACCCAGCAAGCGCAACAGGCGAACCCGCCATTTGCTTAGCTCCAGGGCTGACAATCCCAGCAGATAAAGCGTGACCGTGCGAAACGCTGAGGCGACTGCGGCATAAGGTGCGGCAGGCGAATGTTGATCGGCCTTGCTGGCAGCCAGCAGAATCTGTCGGTGCTGCAGGGTTTTCAGGGCGGAAGCGATAATGGCGGACTTACCCGAGCCGGGCGCACCGCTCAGCATCACCAGGCTCTGCGTGCCGGTACGGTTGACCGCATCCAGCGTCGTCAGCAGCACGCGAGCCTGCGGATGTTGCGTGAACAGGGTCTCGGGCCGGAAACTGGTGCTGAACCGCTCCTGCAGACCGGGCGTGAACGGCGCAATGGTGTTTTCTGCGGTCAGCGTCGCCTGACAGCGGCGTAAATCAGCCATCAGCCCCTGCACGGTCTGATACCCGTCAGCAGGTGACTTTGCCAGCAGACGCAGCAGAATCACAGAGAGCATCGGCGGCACATCCTCTCTGACCTGTCCGGCTGGCCGGGGTGCGCTGGCGATGTGATGATGAATCCACTCCGCCTCCCCCGCATCCGGTGAGCCAAACGGCAACTTACCGGTGAGATACTCATACAGCACGACCCCCAGACTGTAGAGATCGCTGAGGCTGCTGACCGGATGCGGCGTGCGGCCGGTATGTTCAGGTGACATATAGGCCAGCGTACCGCCAGAGACGCGCAGGCTGTTTTTTTCCGCCGACTGCGCCGCCAGCGAGGCGAGGCCAAATCCGCCCAGCCGGAACCGGCCCTCGTCGCTGATAAAAAAATGGCCTGGCTTGATATCCCCATGCACGATGCCCTGATGATGCGTCTGGCCGAGCGTGTAGCAAAGCTGCAATGCAACCTGCAGGAAGTCAGCGATTTTATCGGGAGGGGTCGCGAGGTTATTCGCCAGGCTGCGAAACGGAAACGTGGGGTAGATCAGTGCATAGCGGTTGAGGTAACGGGTGGTGCCCGTCGCGGTGATGGCCCAGCGGGGCGAAAGATAAGCGGCCAGCGCTCGCTCATTTTTCAACCGCTGCGTCGCCTGAAACGTGACGTCGTCACTCTGTCCGGTGGCGATTATCAGTGACTCACCTGAGTGACGGCGCGCCAGCATCCAGAGCAGACAGCCATCCTGCGCCAGCGGCGTCAGCGTGTCGAAATCTTCAATCGCGATCCCTGCGTCGTCACTCTCCTGAAAATTAACCGAAAGCATGCTCATCAGCGCACCTCTCCCTGAGATAACTCGCAACGGATCAGTGTCAGCAGCGTATCAACATCAATCGGCTTTCGCAAAAAAGTCACGGCACCTAAGGCAATGGCATACCACAGGGTGGTCTCTTCCAGATCTGCTGAGATAAAAATCACCGGTGGCAGACCTGCCCGCTGTTTCAAAATAGTGAATAGCTCAAAGCCGGACATGCCCTTGAGTCCGACATCGATGATCAGCATGCCCACCTCTGAAAGCGCATCGTCATCGCTCAGCAGCGCCTCACCTGACTCAAATAGTCGGGTCGAATAGCCGTCTGAATGCAACAGATTGCTGAGTCCACTGCGGACCGCGCGTTCATCGTCCACAATGACAATACGCTGTGACAGCGCCATGCAGTTATCCTCTGAAACGCCTCATCGTACGGCACGCGAGGACTTAAGGGTGGTCATCACCATCGGGTGGCGGTGTCCCACTGATTTTTGGCACACACTCATGGCGAAACCACTTCAGCGTCACCGGCTGCCGGCGGAACAGACGCGTACCCAGCGGAATCAACTGCTCACCCACCAGCATGCCAAACAGCCCCACTAAAGCAATAACCGGCGGTGCCGGAGAGTTCACGTTGATCAGGACATAGATTACCCCGGCAAGCAGCCCCACCGTGAGAGAAATAATGTAGGATTTCAACATGTTCAGCTTACCCGCGAAACAGGTGTAACAAACGGCGCATCCGATTGCTGCAGGGTGGTCGCATGCTCTGCGGGCAAGACTGCGTGCACCAGCGCCCCACCCAGCAACATCCCCAGCAACCCCACCAGCGCAATCGCGGGCGGAGCCGGTGAACGCACCTTTAGCAGGCCGTAAAGCAGGCCAATCAATACCCCTGCAGCCAGAGAAAGCAGTAAAGGATTCATAACCGAACTCCTGTTATGCCTGCTGACCGGCAGAAGAAAGCCGATCAGCAGGACGTCCCTTAGCGGACCGGTGCGTGAACCGGTGCCAGGGTACGGTGTTCACTTTTCTGACGTGACGGCGCTTTGTGTACCATGGTGTAGGCATAATCCACACCAATGCCATAGGCACCTGAATGCTCTTTGGCGATGTTCATCACCGCATCGTAAGTGTCACGGTTGGCCCAGTCACGCTGCCACTCCAGCATGACCTGCTGCCAGGTGACCGGCACCACACCCGCCTGAATCATGCGCTGCATCGCGTAGTCGTGCGCTTCTTTGGTGGTGCCGCCTGACGCATCCGCCACCATATAAATCTCGTAATCCCCTTCCAGCATTGCGCACAGCGCAAAGCTGTTGTTACACACTTCCGTCCAGAGACCGGACACCACCACTTTTTTCTTGCCGTTCGCGGCCAGCGCATCACGCACTTTCTGGTCATCCCAGGAGTTCATTGAGCTGCGCTCCAGAATGTCCTGACCCGGAAACACATCCAGCAGTTCAGGATAGGTGTGGCCCGAGAAGCTTTCGGTTTCGACAGTGGTAATGATGGTGGGGATATTGAAGACTTTCGCCGCCTTCGCCAGCGCAACGGTGTTGTTTTTCAGCACCTGGCGGTCAATCGACTGCACGCCAAAGGCCATCTGCGGCTGCTGGTCGATGAAAATAATCTGGCTGTTATGTGGCGTGAGGACTTCAAGCTTAGCGTTGGACATGCGTTCACCCATAGAGGTTATGTAACGGAATTTTCGCCAATTGGCGCGGAGCAAAAGGACGGTCAGTGCAGGTTTAACGTCCTGCTGCTGGCTGTCTGGTCGCAGTGTAGGGCGACGGGCGAAGGCAAACTATTATCTCTGCGTATAACTATACGAAGGTATAGGTATCCCTCTGTATAACTAGACGACGCATTAACCCGCTCACCATAATCCGGCTTATTCGTGCCCTGTTATCTGCGGCACTTCCTGTCCCGCACTACGTCGGACAACCCCGTTGAGGAGGATCTATGGTTACGCTGGGTAAAGCAGAACTGATACTGACCCATGGCAAATTTCATACTGTTGACCGCAGCAATCCGGTGGCAGAAGCGGTTGCGATTCGTGATGGCAAATTCGTTGCGGTAGGCACACTGGCAGAGGCGATGGAGTATCACTGCGACGGCACCAAAGTGATCGATCTTAAAGGTCACACCGCCGTACCGGGCCTGAACGATTCCCACCTGCACCTGATACGTGGTGGTCTGAACTACAACCTTGAGCTGCGCTGGGAAGGGGTTCCGTCGGTTGCCGATGCGCTGCGAATGCTGAAAGAGCAGGCGCTGCGCACGCCGTCACCGCAGTGGGTGCGTGTGGTAGGCGGCTGGACCGAGTTCCAGTTTGCCGAGCGACGGATGCCGACGCTGGATGAGATCAACGAAGCGGCCCCCGACACGCCGGTCTTCGTGCTGCATCTTTATGACCGCGCCCTGCTCAACCGCGCAGCGCTGAAAGTCGTCGGCTACACCAAAGAGACACCGAACCCGCCGGGTGGCGAAATCCAGCGCGACAGCAACGGCAATCCCACCGGCCTGCTGATCGCTCGTCCCAATGCGATGATCCTCTACGCAACCCTGGCCAAAGGACCGAAACTGCCGCTGGAACAGCAGATCAACTCGACCCGTCAGTTTATGCGCGAGCTGAATCGACTGGGTCTGACCAGCGCCATTGATGCGGGCGGCGGCTTCCAGAACTATCCCGAAGATTACGAAGTGATCGCTGAACTGCATCAGAAAAAGCAGATGACGCTGCGTATCGCCTACAACCTCTTCACTCAGCGTCCGGGTCATGAACTGGAAGATTTTGAGAAGTGGACAGACATGCTGACGCCAGGTCAGGGCAGCGACTATTTCCGTCACAACGGCGCAGGCGAAATGCTGGTGTTCTCGGCCGCCGACTTCGAAGATTTTCTGGAGCCACGTCCGGACTTAGCGCCTGGCATGGAGGATGAGCTGGAGCGCGTGGTGCGTCATCTGGTGGAACATCGCTGGCCTTTCCGGCTGCATGCAACCTATGACGAGTCGATCAGCCGGATGCTGGATGTCTTTGAGAAGGTCAACCGCGATATCCCGTTTAATGGTCTGCACTGGTTCTTTGACCACGCGGAAACCATCACTCAGCGCAATATCGATCGTATCAAAGAGCTGGGCGGTGGCATTGCGGTGCAGCATCGCATGGCATTCCAGGGCGAATACTTTGCCGAACGCTACGGCATTGAAGCCACCCGCCATACCCCACCGGTTCAAAAAATGCTGGAAACCGGCGTCCCGGTCGGA
>Ga0213829_1001719_pt1 | contig 15227 bp, 10 predicted proteins | sample MC6MC0896MG_FD_180665 | JGI IMG/M metagenome (GOLD analysis project Ga0213829, IMG submission 180665) | Enriched soil aggregate microbial communities from Iowa State University, Ames, United States - MC6-MC0896-MG | ecosystem: Environmental > Terrestrial > Soil > Unclassified | place: USA: Iowa...
GCTCCATGAAGGGCGTGTGCAATTGGCACTTGGATTTGAACGACCAGGGCTCGACGAGCGGGAGACGTTTCTTGAGGCGGGAAGCCAGTTGCTGGTGGCCGTTGCCTCTCCTGATCATCCTGCGGCCGCCGGCAAGAAAAGCCCCTTGAGTGAAGAGCAACTGGTCAACGTTCGGCAGATCATCGTTGCTACTGGCGGACCTACAGACTCTGATCCACGTGTTGTGCTGTCACGGCGGATTTGGCACAGCGACAATTATCTGGCAACGCTGGACCTGGTGCAGCAAGGATTGGGCTGGGCTTATCTTCCACAACCGCTGGTACAACCCTTGATCACTTCGGGCGCATTGACGGAGGTGGTGTTTGACTACATGCCGAGTCAGATGCGGTTATGGGTCGACATCATCTGGGTAAAGAACCGTCCCCTGGGGCTGGGCGCGCGTCGTTACCTGAGTCTGATGCGCGAAATTGTCCAGGGCGAGCCTCGTCGTGTTTAAGGAGTCAAAAATTACAGGCCATTCTTAGTCGCCGCCAACTGCTTCCTCTGGCGTGACGCGCCCCATCGCGAAGATCAAGCAGATCATCACCCATTCTTGCGGTACCGCGGTTAGTTTTCGGTCAGCGGCAACAGATTGATGGTTGGTGGTTGGTGGTTGGTGGTTGGTGACTCAAACTCTTCAATGACAATGACAATGACACTCGGGACTACAGCGGGTGCTGCAGTTCGCCTGACGGCCGAGTTGGAACGCTTGAATATGCTTCTAGAAACCCAAGCTTTGGTAATCCTTGCTCGGAACATCTGCTGGAGGGCATTTGCCTTTTTGAAAAAACATTGCCAATACCCAATCGAACCAAAGACTACCCCTAACTTTACCCTCTAAATGACTGGATTCCAGAATAATGGACAAGAATCCGACGGAATTCTAAAACGAAAAAACCCGCCAGAAGGCAGGTTTTTCAAGGCTTCCAGAGAACTCAAAAGCGCTCTGTGGAATGCAAGATGGTGCCCGAAGCCGGAATCGAACCGGCACGCCCTTACGAGCGGGGGATTTTAAGTCCCATGCGTCTACCAGTTTCGCCATTCGGGCGGTAGCGCGGTGAAGCGGTCTGAACAGTGCCAATAACAAGCTGGCAGCTCTGACGCTTGTGCAGCAGAGGTGGAAATATATACATCCCGCCCCGGTGAAGCAAGTTCGCAGATGCCCATTTCAAGACAAAATCTTGCCAGGCAACGCAAATAAAAAAGCTCCGTAAATCATAGATCTACGGAGCTTGTTTAAAGTGGAGGCCGAGGTCGGAATCGAACCGGCGTAGGTGGATTTGCAATCCACTGCATAACCATTTTGCTACTCGGCCTCAAACATCTGATGTCATGTAGCACAACACCAAACGCGTACAAACTTGGAGCAAGATCTCGATCTAACTCCTTGAAAACATTGAGATTTTTGAGCGGTCAGTGCTTTCGATGGCGTGAATTATGTACTGATTTCCCGAGGCTGGCAACCCCTTGATTTCAAAAAAAATTCTGGCGGGTGGATTGGGTGTTTTCAGGCGCCCGTTCAGCCCTGCGTTTTGGGATCTTCCGCTATTTGTACGACGGCAATCAATGGGTCTATGCCCCAGTCTCCGTGCAGATACCAGTCGTCTCCGATCATTTCGGCTGGATGCATCGTGCGGTCGGAGCCATTGCCGCAGGCCAGTGCACTGGCTGGGCAATACCGGTCGCAGCCCCAGCAAATGCGCTCGGGGTGCTTGGGGCTGATGGGAAAAGGCTTGGCCATGTCGATCCCTCGGTTTACATCCAGGGTGTACCGCCAACGTACATCGTTCGCGCAACGAAGCCCTTGATAGGGATCAAGAAGCGCGCACCTGGTGCCAGTCTTGAGGCTAGACTTTCGACAGCCCCATGAAATGATCTGGAGATGCTGCTTATGCCTGATAAAACCCCTCCCTCACCAGAACAACCCCCGGTCCAATTGTCGACCTGGGAAGATAAAGGCACGGAACAATCACTCGAAGAAGAGGCCTTTACCACGCCACCGGAATTGACCAATGCCGAACTGGTACACCTGCGTGTCCGGGTGATCGCCCTGGAAAACCTGGTCATTGCCTTGCTGACCCAGGGGTCGGCCCAGCAGTTGGCTATCGCCCGGGAAATGGCCGCCTACATTTCCCCCCGCCCCGGCTTCACCCAACATCCTCTGACCATTCATGCGGCGGCGCAGATGAATGACAGCGTCGATCGTGCCGAGCGGTTTCGCAAGCGGTATGAGCCTTGACCTGGGGGAAGACAGATGTGGAAACCCATGATCAACCCCGCAACACAAAGGCAGGAAACAGCTCGCGCATCTCGGCCCAAAGCTCAGGCAACAAGGCTTGCGCCGAAACGCTCGACAACAGCGGATCGAACATCCGCTCGGTACGCACCAGTTGCACGGCGAAGCGCTTGACCCCGAGCTGGCTCAAACGCTGCGCCAGGACCAATAGACGGGCCGGCTCGAACAGATGCCAATGCACGGTGGTGCGACATTCATAGTCGACACCACTGGCCAGCAGATGCTCCAGGCTGCGCCAGTTGGCGGTGCCGCTGCCCTCGACCCGGGTGATGGCCTGGCAGTCCTCGGGCAACGCCTTGACATCGAAACCGACCCAATCGGCCCCGGCCAGGACCTTGGCAAAGGCCGCGGGCTTGATCCCGGCGCTGTGCAAACCGATGCGAAAGCCCAGCGCCCGCACTTCATCCATCGCGTCGGGCAAGGCATCCTGCAGGGTTGGTTCTCCGCCGCTGAACACCACCGCATCGAGGAGGTCCTGGCGCCGTTGCAGAAACGCCAGCACCCGCCGCCAATCCACCTCCTCGGTGCCACGGGGCGGGATCAACTGCGGGTTATGACAGTAGCGACAGCGCCAGGCGCACCCTTGGCAGAACAGCACGCAGGCGAGCTGTCCCGGGTAGTCGATAGTGGTCAGGGGCACCATGCCCCCGACCCGTAGCATTCGACTCATTGGCGCCCGGCCAGTGCCGCGCTTTCAGTGAAGTGCACCCGCTCGCGGTGCTCGGATTGTTTACCCGGGTTGAACGCCGACACGGGACGGTGGTAGCCCATCACCCGGGTCCAGACTTCGCAGCGTTGACGTTGAGCCTGGGGCAGTGTTTGCGATGCAGTCATGGTGAAGCTCCTTGCGGTTGAGTGGATTGAAATCAATGGCCGGTGCCGCCCCTCTGTAGGAGCGAGCTTGCTCGCGATGGTCTCAAGGACGACGCGTTCATCCAGGAAGGACGCGTTATCGTTAACGTCCTTCGCGAGCAAGCTCGCTCCTACAGGGGGGCGTGCTCGGCATCAGTGAAGGGTGCCGGTCTGCTGTTCTTTGAGCAGCAGAACCTCGTCGCATTTGGGGCAGAACTCGTGTTCGCCATCGAGGTAGCCGTGCACCGGGCAGATGGAGAATGTCGGGGTCACGGTCAGGTACGGCAGGCGGAAGCGGCCGAGGGCCTTGCGCACCAGCTGTTTGCAGGCTTCGGTAGAGGAAATCCGCTCGGCCATGTACAGGTGCAGGACCGTGCCGCCGGTGTATTTGCATTGCAATTCGTCCTGCAGCTCCAGGGCTTCGAAGGGGTCGGCGGTGTAGCCCACCGGCAATTGCGAAGAGTTGGTGTAGTACGGCGCCAGGGTGCTGCCGGCCTGGAGGATCTCGGGGTAGCGCTTGATGTCCTCCTTGGCGAAGCGATAGGTGGTGCCTTCCGCCGGGGTCGCTTCGAGGTTGTACATGTGCCCGGTTTCCTCCTGGAAACGCAGCAAGGTGGCGCGCACATGGTCCAGCATGTTCAGGGCAAACTGGCGGCCGTATTCGGTGTGCATGCCCTCCTCGTCGCCGGTGAAATTGCGCAGCATTTCATGCATGCCGTTGAGACCGATGGTGGAGAAATGGTTGCGCAGGGTCCCGAGATAACGCTTGGTGTAGGGGTACAAACCGGCATCCATGTGGTGCTGGATCACCTTGCGCTTGACCTCCAGGCTCTCCATCGCCAGCTCCATCAGCGTGTCCAGGCGCTGCAACAAGCCACTGACATTGCCCTTGAACACATGCCCCAGGCGCGCGCAGTTGATCGTCACCACACCGAGCGATCCGGTCTGTTCCGCCGAGCCGAACAGGCCGCCGCCCCGCTTGAGCAACTCACGGACATCCAGCTGCAAGCGGCAGCACATCGAGCGCACCTGATTGGGCTGCAGGTCCGAATTGAGGAAGTTCTGGAAATACGGCAGGCCGTAACGGGCGGTCATTTCGAACAGCCGGTCGGCGTTTTCGCTGTCCCAGGGAAAATCGTGGGTGATGTTGTAGGTCGGGATCGGGAAGGTGAACACCCGCCCTTTCGCATCGCCGGTCTGCATCACCTCGATGTAGGCGCGGTTGAGCAGGTCCATTTCCACCTGCAGGTCGCCATAGGCAAACGGCATTTCCTCACCGCCGATGACGGGGATCTGCTCACGCAAGTCCTGTGGGCAGACCCAGTCGAAGGTCAGGTTGGTGAACGGCGTCTGGGTACCCCAGCGCGAGGGCACGTTGAGGTTATAGATAAACTCCTGGATCGCCTGGCGCACCTCCTGAAAACTCAGTCGGTCTTTGCGCACGTAGGGGGCCAGGTAGGTGTCGAACGAGCTGAACGCCTGGGCACCGGCCCATTCGTTTTGCAGGGTGCCGAGGAAGTTCACCATCTGCCCCAGGGCACTGCTCAGGTGCTTGGGTGGACCGGCTTCGACCCGCCCCGGCACACCGTTGAGGCCCTCGTGCAGCAGGACGCGCAGCGACCAGCCGGCGCAGTAGCCGGCGAGCATGTCGAGGTCGTGCACATGCAGGTCCGCCTCGCGGTGGGCCTGGCCGATGGCCTCGCTGTACACCTCGTCCAGCCAGTAGTTGGCGGTGACCTTGCCCGATACGTTCAGCACCAGCCCGCCCAGGGAATACCCTTGATTGGCGTTGGCCTGGACTCGCCAGTCGTCGCGGTCCAGGTATTCGTTCATCGAGGTCGCGACTTCGACCAGGGTCCGGCGGTCGCGGCGCAGGCGTCCGTGTTGTTCGCGGTAGACGATGTAGGCACGCATGGCGAAGAAAAACCCGGCGTCCATCAAGACGCGCTCGACACGGTCCTGGACCTGCTCGACGTGCAGTCTTGGCAATCCTTCCAGACGGGCCAGTACGGCCTCAAGCAAGCCGTCGACTTCATCTGCGGTGTATTCCCCGGTCGCCTTACCGGCGGCGATCAACGCCTGGCGGATTTTGTCCGCATCGAAGGCGACCAGACTGCCGTCGCGTTTGTGCAAGCGGTTGAATCCTGTTGCGATCAGCGTGCTCTGCATTCGGGGCTCCAGACACTACATATAGATGTTTAAGTTTTAATAAACACAACATACAGTGAAGGGTACGGACTAAGGGCTGATCTGCAATTGATCGATATCAAGATTTGGCGGTGAAAGAAATCCCTGAAGACAAGTGAAGATTCCTGTGGGAGCGAGCTTGCTCGCGATGACTGCATCACATTCAACATTGATGTTGGCTAGTCTACCGCTATCGCGAGCAAGCTCGCTCCCACAGGTGATGTCTGTGTTTCACAGACCCGTTCAACCGCCACTCATGTTCATGAACCTCACGATCTGCACCTCCCCCTCCGGCCTGAAATCATGGCGCAGGGGCTTGCCGCTCAAGGCTTTGTGGATTGCATTGATCACCGGCTGGTCATCCAGCGGATAACGCCGCAGCAATCCACGTAAATCCAGGGCATCCTCCTGCCCCAGACACAGCAACAGCTTCCCCTCCACAGTCATGCGCACCCGATTGCAGCTGCCACAGAAGTTGTGGCTGTTGGGTGAAATGAAGCCGATGCGGGTCTCGGGGTGGCGCTCCAGGCGCACATAACGCGCCGGTCCGCCGCTGTTTTCGGTGCTGTCGAGCAAGCGATGCCGCCCGGCGATCAGCGTGCGCACTTCGTCGCTGGAACAAAACGACTCGCCCCGGGAACGCCCCACATCGCCCAGGGGCATTTCCTCGATAAAGCTGATATCGATGCGCTGGGCGATGGCGTATTGCACCAGTGCCGGCACCTCATCGAAATTACGCCCCTTCATCACCACGCAGTTGAGTTTGACGCGCTCGAACCCCGCGCCGCATGCCGCTTCAATGCCACCCAGAACCTGGTCGAGATCGCCGTTGCGGGTGATCGCCCGAAACTTCTGCCCGTCCAGGCTATCGAGGCTGATGTTCATCCGTTTGACCCCGGCCTCCACCAATGGCCCGGCCAGCCGCCCCAGTTGGGAGCCGTTGCTGGTCATCACCAGTTCACGCAAACCGGGCAAGGCGGCGATGTTGCGGCACAATCCGACAATGCCCGGGCGAATCAGCGGCTCGCCGCCGGTGAGGCGGATCTTGCGCACGCCCTGGCCGACGAACAGCGTCGCCAAACGCTGCAACTCCTCCAGGGTGAGCACCTGCTGACGCGGCAGGAAGGTCATGTTTTTCGCCATGCAATACACACAGCGAAAATCACACCGGTCCGTCACCGACATCCGCAGATAATCGATCTGGCGTCCAAATCCATCCTGCATCACAGCGTTCATCACTTCTCCCGGTTGGCCCGACTTCACTGCACCAGCGGTGAGTCGGCGCCCTGCAAGTGGATGCCGCGAATATCCGCCGCACCGATCAGGGTTTGCAGGTACTGCACCAGCGCTTTTTGCCAGACGCCCTGCTGCAACTGCGTGCGAATCGCGGTCGACACCACTTCGTAGGGCAACGGCTTGCCTTCGATGCGCTGGTCGACACTGATCACATGCCAGCCATAGCGACTTTCCAGCGGTTTGCCGGCCAGACCCGGGGCCAGGGTGAACAGCTGACGCTCCAGTTCGGGCACGGTCTGGCCCTTGCTGATCTGGCCCAGGGAACCGCCTTGGGCCTTCGACGGGCAGGCCGAATATTTCACGGCCAACTCGGCAAAACTGCCGGGAAACTCGGCCAGGCGCTCCAGCAGGATTTGCGCCTGGACCTGCGCCAGGGAGCGCGCCTCGGCATCGTCCGGCGCACACTCGAGCAGAATGTGCCGCACCGCCAGCAACGGTGCGCTGTGGAAGCGCCCGCGGTTGTTTTCGTAGTAGCGCAGGCTGGTTTCCTCGTCGCACTGCGGCACTTTCACCTCACGCTCGAGGAGCAAGCGCGTGGCCGCTTCTTCTTCGTTCTCACCGGCGCCGATCTCCAGCGCCACACCCAGCTCGGCGATGCGCTGCTGCAACAGTTCGCGGATCACCAGCGCCCGGGCGGCCAGATAGACCGCCTCCTCCCGGCTTTCGGCCGGGTGATATTGCAGCTCCAGGGCCATCGCCTCGGGGGCTATCGGCACCTCGTTGACGCTGATGATCGGCCACTCCTGCTCACTGCTGGCGATCAGCTGCGCAGGGGCGCCATCGGCCCCTGCGGGCTCAACCGGCAGCGCTTCGAACTGCGCCTGTGCGACCGGCGCGATGTCGAGAACGGCCTCGGCTTTTTTTGAAGAACCGCAGCCACCGCTGCCCCCTTTACCGCCACCACATCCACATCCACCTGACATGATTGTCTCCTCAATACTTCTGACGAACGATTTGATAACGACGCCCCAGGTACCAGATCGGTGCGCTGATCATGTGTACGAGACGGGTGAAGGGGAACAGCACAAACAGGGTCAAACCAAGAAACACGTGCAACTTGTAGATCAGCCCGACCGGCGCGATGGCCGCCGCCGCTTCCACCGGACGCAACAGCACGGTGTTCTGCGCCCAATCGGCGAGCATCACCATGACCGAGCCGTCCATGTGCCCGGTGGACGCGACGATAGTCAGCAGACCGAGCAGCAATTGCGCCAGCAGCACCAGCAGAATCAGGATGTCCGAAGGACTGGAGGTGGCACGGACCCGAGGGTCGCTGAGCCGCCGGTTAACCAGCATCAGCAGGCCGATCAGGCACAGCAGGCCGAAGAACCCGCCCGAGACCATTGCCAGCAACTGCTTGTTCTCAGTGCTGATCACGTGGTGATAAATCGACGCCGGGGTCAGCAGGCCGACAAAGTGTCCGGCCAGCACGAACAACACACCGATGTGAAAGAAGTTGCTCGCCACGCGCATGCCGCGCTGATTGAGCATCTGGCTCGAACCTGCTTTCCAGCTGTATTGCGACAGGTCGAATCGGGCCCAGCTGCCAATCAGGCAAATCGCCAGGGCGACGTAGGGATAGACCCCGAACAACAACAGGTTCCATTTAGACATTGCCTACCTCCTTGGCTGGCGCGGCGGCCAGCCCTTCATGCTGAAAATCCACCCAGTGCAACGGCACCGCGCTTTCCTCACGGGCCTTGCCCGGAGCGCTCGGCAGTGAACTGCAACGGTCCTGCTGTTCGGCCTGGAGGAAATCCACGGCCTCCTCTTCCCAGATCTTGTCGAGGGCTTCGAGGGAGTCGTCGCGGGGTTCCGCCGCGACCTGCGCCCGCAGGTCGGCGACCGCTTGATGGGGCTCGGCCCCGGCGATTTGCAGCAGCGCCCGGAAGCAGCTGGCATAGGCGCTTTCGCGCTCTTCCAGACGCGCCGCGAGCAAGGCCAGCAGGTGCGATACATCCGCCAGGCCCTCGCGGGCCTCGATGTCTTCGCGGGTGGACAGGAACTCCAGGTACAGCGGGATGTAGTCCGGCAGCTCCTTGACGCCGATGGCAAAACCGGCGGCTTCATACTGCGCCATCATGTCGACCATGGCCTGGCCACGGTCCCGGGACTCACCGTGCACGTGCTCGAACAACAGCAGCGACAGCGAACGCCCCCGGCCGAACAGCGCACCGTAGTGCTCCTGCCCGTCCATCAGGTCATTGGCGCAGATCAGCTCGAGCAATTCGAACAACGCAGCGCGCTGTTTCGGGCTGATTTCCCGGCACTGAATGATCGCTTGCTCCAGCTCGTCGCGACCGCCAATCAGTGTCTCGGTCGGGTAATCGAGCAGCAGCGAAATCACTTTGAGAATTTGCATGCTCATTCCTCCCACAACTGGACGGTTTTCAGGATGTCGCGGCGGTTGGCTTTCTTGGCGCCGAACATGTTGGTGTCGGAACTGCCGCTGCAGCCGCTGCCGAAACTGAAGCCACACCCGGAACGCTCGGCGAAAGCGTCGCTCATGGCGTCCTCGCGGTGGGCACTCGGCACCACAAAGCGGTCTTCATAGTTGGCGATCGCCAGGTAGCGGTACATCTCCTCGACCTGGGCCACGCTCAGGCCGACATCCGCCAGCACTTGCAGGTCCTGAACACCGTCGACCTGCTCGGAACGTTTGTAGGCACGCATCGCCAGCAAGCGTTTAAGCGCACGCTTGACCGGTTTTTCATCGCCCGCCGTCAGCAGGTTGGCCAGGTACTTCAGTGGAATGCGCAGGCTGTCGACGTCCGGGATCACCCCGTTCATGCCGACGGTGCCGGCGGTCGCGGCGTTCTGGATCGGCGACAGTGGCGGTACGTACCAGACCATCGGCAAGGTGCGGTATTCCGGGTGCAGCGGCAGGGCGAGTTTCCAGTCCACGGCCATTTTGTAGACCGGCGAACGCTGAGCGGAATCGATCACCGATTGCGGTACGCCATCGGCCAGGGCCTGACGAATCACTGCCGGATCGTTCGGATCGAGGAAGATCTCCAGTTGTTTCTCGTACAGGTCCTGCTCATTGGCGGTGCTCGCCACTTCGCTGATGCGGTCGGCGTCATACAGCAGCACACCGAGGTAGCGGATGCGCCCGACGCAGGTTTCTGCGCAAACGGTCGGCATCCCGGCTTCGATACGCGGGTAGCAGAAGATGCATTTCTCGGACTTGCCGCTCTTCCAGTTGAAATAGATCTTCTTGTACGGGCAGCCGCTGATGCACATCCGCCAGCCACGGCACTTTTCCTGGTCAATCAGGACGATGCCGTCTTCTTCACGCTTGTAGATCGCCCCGCTCGGGCACGCCGCGGCGCACGTCGGGTTGAGGCAGTGCTCGCACAGGCGCGGCAAATACATCATGAAGGTGTTTTCGTACTCGCCGTAAATGTCCGCCTGAATCTTGTCGAAGTTCTTGTCCTTGCGACGCTTGGCGAATTCGGTGCCGAGGATTTCCTCCCAGTTCGGGCCCCACTCGATTTTCTCCATGCGCTTGCCGGAGATCAGCGAGCGCGGACGCGCAGTGGGCTGATGCTCGCCCAGCGGCGCGGTGTGCAGGTGCTGGTAATCGAAGTCAAAGGGCTCGTAGTAATCGTCGAGGCTCGGCAGATCCGGGTTGGCGAAAATGTTCGCCAACACGCGGAATTTACCGCCGATGCGCGGGTTGATCGTGCCGTTGGCATTGCGGATCCAGCCGCCCTTCCACTTGTCCTGGTTTTCCCATTCTTTCGGGTAGCCGATCCCCGGTTTCGATTCGACGTTGTTGAACCAGGCGTATTCCATGCCTTCGCGGCTGGTCCAGACGTTTTTGCAGGTGATGGAACAGGTGTGGCAACCGATGCATTTGTCCAGGTTCAGAACCATGCCGATTTGTGAGCGAATCTTCATCTCAGTTCTCCTCGATATCGGTTGGCAGCGGACGTGGCAGGTCATCGCCACTTGAACCATCGAGCCAGTCGACTTTGGACATCTTGCGCACCACGACGAATTCATCGCGATTGCAACCGACCGTGCCGTAATAGTTGAAACCGTAGGCTTGCTGGGCATAGCCGCCGATCATGTGGGTCGGTTTGAGCACAACGCGGGTGACCGAGTTGTGGTGGCCGCCACGGGTCTTGGTGGTTTCCGAACCGGGCACGTTCACGATCCGTTCCTGGGCGTGGTACATCATCACCATGCCGTCCTTGACCCGTTGGCTGACGACTGCACGAGCGGTCAGTGCACCGTTGATGTTGAAGCACTCGATCCAGTCGTTGTCCTCGATCCCGGCGCTTTTCGCGTCGTTCTCCGAGAGCCAGACAATCGGCCCGCCACGGCTGAGGGTGAGCATCAGCAGGTTGTCGCTGTAGGTGCTGTGGATGCCCCACTTCTGGTGCGGGGTGATCCAGTTCAGGACGATTTCCTTGTGGCCGTTGCTGCGCTTGCCTTTCACCCCTTCGATGGTGCGGGTGTTGACCGGCGGCCGATAACTCATCAGTTGCTCGCCGAACGCCTGCATCCACGGGTGATCCTGGTAGAACTGCTGGCGACCGGTGATGGTGCGCCATGGGATCCCTTCGTGAACGTTGGTGTAGCCGGCGTTGTAGCTGACGTGATCGTCTTCGAGACCTGACCAGGTGGGGCTGGAAATGATCTTGCGCGGCTGTGCCTGAATGTCCCGGAACCGAATCGCCTCGTGAGCCTTGGACAGCGCCAGGTGGCTGTGGTCGATGCCGGTGAACTCCGACAGCGCGGCCCAGGCCTTGACCGCCACCTGACCGTTGGTTTCCGGCGCCAGCGACAGAATCACTTCTGCGGCATCGATGGCCGTGTCGATTTTCGGACGGCCGTGGCTGATGCCGGCATCGCCTTCTTTGTGATTGAGTTCACCGAGGAATTTCACTTCGTCTTCGGTGTTCCAGTTGATGCCCTTGCCGCCGTTGCCGTGTTTCTCCAGCAATGGCCCGAGGGACGAGAACTGCTTGTAGATGTTCGGGTAGTCACGCTCCACCACATGCAGGTTCGGTGCGTTCTTGCCCGGCACCGGTGCCACGCCGTCGCTTTTCCAGTCGGTGCCGCCAAACGGTTGGGCCAGTTCGCCGACGCTGTCGTGCATCAACGGGATGGTCACCAGGTCCTTTTCAACGCCCAGGTGCCCTTCGGACATGCTGGAAAACGCCTTGGCGATGCCTTTGTAGATTTCCCAGTCGGAACGCGATTCCCATGCCGGGTCGATGGCGGCCGACAACGGGTGAATGAACGGGTGCATGTCCGAGGTGTTCATGTCGTCTTTTTCGTACCAGGTTGCGGTCGGCAACACGATGTCGGAATAGACGCAGGTCGAGGACATGCGGAAGTCCAGCGTGGTAACCAGGTCGAGCTTGCCGATGGCGCCCTCGTCCACCCATTCGGCCTCTTCGGGTTTGCAGTCGCCGACCTGGCCGATGTCTTCGTTCATCACCCCGTTCTTGGTGCCCAGCAGGTACTTGAGCATGTACTCGTGGCCTTTGCCCGAGGAGCCCAGCAGGTTGGAACGCCAGATGAACATGTTGCGCGGGAAGTTGACCGGGCTGTCCGGCTGTTCGCAGGAGAAGCGCAACGAACCGTCCTGCAGCGACTTGACCACGTAGTCTTTCGGGTCCATGCCGGCCGCCGCCGCATCGCGGCAAATGTGCAAAGGGTTAGTGTTGAGTTGCGGTGCGCTGGGCAACCAGCCGGCGCGTTCGGCGCGGATGTTGTAGTCCAGCGCATGCTCGGGGAATTGCGATTTGTCGGCCAGTGGCGAGAGCACGTCGTGCATGCTCATCTTCTCGTGGCGCCACTGCGAACTGTGGGCGTAGAAGAAGCTGGTGCCGTTCATCTGGCGAGGCGGACGGTTCCAGTCCAGGCCGAACGCCAGGGGCAGCCAGCCGCATTGCGGACGGAGTTTTTCCTGGCCGACATAGTGCGCCCAACCGCCACCGGTCTGGCCGACACAGCCGCAGAGCATGAGCATGTTGATCAGCCCGCGGTAGTTCATGTCCATGTGGTACCAGTGGTTCATCGCCGCGCCGACGATGATCATCGAGCGGCCCTTGGTCTTGTCGGCGTTGTCGGCGAACTCACGGGCAATCTGGATAGCTTTTTCGCGGCTGACGCCGGTGATCTGTTCCTGCCACGCCGGGGTGCCGGGCACCGAGGCGTCGTCGTAATCCTTGGCGACGTTTTCGCCGCCGAGGCCGCGATCGATGGCCAGGTTGGCGGCCGACAGGTCGAACACGGTGGCGACTTTGGCCACGCTGCCGTCCGCCAGCACCACGTTATGCACCGGCACGCGGCGGTATTGCACGGCGTCGCCGGCCACGTGCTGGAAGTGCTCGTGGGACTCGCCGGCAAAATACGGGAACGCCACTTCGGCGACGTCATCGCCGATCAGGCTCAGCTTCAGATCGATCTCACGGCCTTCGCCGCCTTCACGGGGCAGGATGTTCCACTTGCCCTTCTCGCCCCAGCGATAACCGATGGAACCCTGAGGGGACACCAGTTCGCCGCTGACGTCGAGGGCGATGGTTTTCCATTCCGGGTTGTTTTCCTGGCCGAGGTTGTCGGTCAGGTCACTGGCGCGCAGGAAACGGTCCGGCTGGTAACCGGCACCCGGTGCCTTGTCGACCATTTGCTTGAGCAGCACCAGCACCGGCAAATCGGTGAAACGCTTGGCGTAGTCGGTGAAATAGGCGCTCGGCTTGTCCAGGTGGAATTCTTTGAAGATCACATGGTTGAAGGCCTGGGCCAGCGCCGCGTCGGTACCTTGCTTAGGGTTCAGCCACAGGTCGGTGAGCTTGGCGACTTCCGAGTAGTCCGGAGTGATCGCCACCGTCTTGGTGCCCTTGTAACGGACTTCGGTAAAGAAGTGCGCGTCGGGGGTACGGGTCTGCGGGACGTTGGAGCCCCAGGCAATGATGTAGTTGGAGTTGTACCAGTCGGCCGATTCCGGCACGTCGGTCTGCTCGCCCCACACCATGGGCGAGGCCGGTGGCAAGTCGCAGTACCAGTCATAGAAACTCAGGCAGGCGCCGCCGATCAGCGACAGGTAACGCGAGCCTGCGGCATAGCTGACCATCGACATGGCTGGAATCGGCGAGAACCCGACGATCCGGTCCGGGCCGTATTGCTTGATCGTATAGACGTTGGCGGCAGCGATGATCTCGTTGACTTCCTCCCAGTTGGAGCGAATGAAGCCACCCATGCCGCGTTTGCTTTTATAGGAGTCGGCCTTGACCTTGTCCTCGACGATGCTGGCCCAGGCTTCGACCGGCGCCATGGTCTGCCGCGCATCGCGCCAGAGCTTGAGCAACGGCTTGCGGATTTTCGGGTACTTGAGCCGGTTGGCGCTGTAGATGTACCAGCTGTAGCTGGCACCACGCGGACAGCCACGGGGCTCATGGTTCGGCAGGTCGTTACGGGTACGCGGGTAGTCGGTCTGCTGGGTTTCCCAGGTGATCAGGCCGTTCTTGACGTAGATTTTCCACGAGCAGGAGCCGGTGCAGTTCACCCCGTGGGTGGAACGTACGATCTTGTCGTACTGCCAGCGCGAACGGTAGACGTTCTCCCAGTCGCGAGACTCTTTGCGGGTCTCGCCATGACCGTCGGAAAACTCGTTTTGCTTGCGATTGAAAAACCGCAATTGATCCAGTAAATGACTCACGGTGTAGTCCTCTCAGGCTTTGTCGCGGAGTCTGTGCCCCGCCCACGCAATAGTTGAATTCGGGTCGTCTCAGCAGGGTGTCGCGGCGCCTTTGCGCGCGTACCACCACCAGGTCACGACGATGCAGCTCAGGTAAAAGCCGACGAACATGTAGAAGGCCATCTCCGGGCCGCCGGTCAGGGCCATCGAAGAGCCAAAGGATTTGGGAATGAAGAACGCACCGAAGGCGCCCATGGCCGAGCTGAAACCCAGGACCGCGGCTGACTCTCTGCCGGCATTCTTCAGCGCTTGTTCGCGCACGGCGGGTGGTTTTCCGGCCGAAGCTTTTTCGTGCTGGGTGCGGAAGATCACCGGGATCATGCGGAAGGTGGAGCCGTTGCCGATGCCGGTGGTAATGAACAGCAGCATGAACATGCCGAGATAGCCGTAGAAGTTGCCGGGCTCACCGTTCTGCGGCAGGAAGTGCATGACGCCGAAGACCATCACGATCATCGCCACGAAGTTCCACAAGGTCACTTTCGCGCCGCCGAGCTTGTCCGCCAGCCAGCCGCCCAATGGACGAACCAGGGCGCCAACCAGCGGGCCGAGGAAGGCGAATTTCAAGGCGATGACATCAGGGAACGAGGTTTTGATCAGCAGCGGAAACGCGGCGGAGAAGCCGATGAACGAACCGAAGGTCGCCAGGTACAACCAGCACATCAGCCAGTTGTGTTTGCGTTTGAAGATGACCGCCTGCTCGCTGAAGGACGCGCGGGCACTGGACAGGTCATTCATGCCGAACCAGGCCAGCACCGTGACCAGGACAATGAACGGCACCCAGATGAAACCGGCGTTCTGCAACCACAGCTGGCCACCGTCCGGCAGGGCTTGCGGCGAGCC
>Ga0213829_1001720_pt1 | contig 15215 bp, 10 predicted proteins | sample MC6MC0896MG_FD_180665 | JGI IMG/M metagenome (GOLD analysis project Ga0213829, IMG submission 180665) | Enriched soil aggregate microbial communities from Iowa State University, Ames, United States - MC6-MC0896-MG | ecosystem: Environmental > Terrestrial > Soil > Unclassified | place: USA: Iowa...
CCGGTCTTTATCATCATTCCCACTGTTAAAACTTACGCCATCATGTTTGTATTTTTTTAGCATGAAATGGGTGGTGGTGGAAACGACGTTTTCAATGGTTGATAATTTTTCTGAGACAAAGGCCGCGATTTGATTCATTGTTTTTCCTTCTACAGTGATCGACAAATCGTAAGCACCTGACATGAGATATAAGGATGCCACTTCTGGAAAACGAGAGATTCTCTCGGCTACTTCATCGAATCCAACGCCGCGCTTTGGGGTAACCTTCACATCAATCATGGCGATGACGCTTTCCTGCCCCTCGACTTTGCTCCAATCAATTAAAGTAGGGTAACTCATAATTATTTTCTCGTACTCTAATTTTTCAATCGTCTTCCTGACCGTTTCTTCGCTGCACATGGCCATTAATGCGATCGACTCTACTGATAGTTTGTGATTCTCTTCAATGATTTTTAAAATTTCTATTTCCACACTGCTTAGCTGCATCTGGGCGGCCTCCTTAACTTTCCTTTCAAGCAAAAGTGTAACTTCGCCTCCTGAACTTCCCTAAGGGGTTGGCCAATCAGCGAGTTTTCTTTATTGATGATTTTAATCCTATTTGAGGTATCTGTCACGTTATCTAAAGAAATTTTTGAATTCTTTTGAACACCGAGAATGGAATGCCCTAGATAAATTTTTTGCAAATAATTGTTACTAAAGTAGGTTAAAAAAGCCCCGGACGAAAACTTGAAGGTACGACAGTGCACGTGGACAAGAGAAAAATCCCCGCTTGGTCACTGTGAAGAGTCCAGAGTGCCGGTCACGACCAAAAAAAGCCTCGTTCGGTCACTGTGAAAAGTCCAGAGTGCCGATCGAGGCCAAATAAAGTACCGAACGGGAACTGTGAGTGTTTCATTGTCCCCGTCCTTAGGCAAATAATCAGAGAAAAGAGCACTAACTAGCGCTATATCGTTGTTTAACCCCGGCTTACGCGTTTCTTACCGATTCCATCAATAGATCCACAATATGAACGGCGCGCATTTTGGAGGATAAACCCTCGCGCTCAATGCCAAGCTGCATTTGTAAGAGGCAGCCGGGATTGGCTGTCACAATGGTGGCTGCACACGTTGCTATTGCCTGATCCATTTTATAGTCGAGCATCACCATCGACATATCGGACTCGACAATATTATAGATTCCGGCAGAACCGCAGCAGCGATCAGCCTCTTTCATTTCTTTGTATTCTGCCCCTTTGATTGCTTGAAGCAAAACCCTTGGCGCTGAAGCTGTTTTCATGACATTCCTTAGGTGGCAGGAATCCTGATAGGTAATGACCTGTGCAGGAAGCTCTAATTCTACCTTTTTATGAAAGTCAATCGCCGCTAAAACTTCGGAAATATCCTTTATTTTTTCTTTGAAAGCTTTTGCCCTGTCACGCCAATCAGGGTCATCCTTCAATAAATGATCATAATCAATGAGAAACGCACCGCAGCCCCCGGCATTGGTAATAATATAATCCACGTCTAAATCTTCAAAGGCCATAATATTTCGTTTGGCAAGATCCTTAGCGGTTTGTTTTTCACCGCTGTGACCATGCAAGGCACCACAGCAGTTTTGATTCTTAGGGATCACGATCTCACAGCCGGCTAACTGAAGCAGTTTCATCGTTGAGTCGTTTGTTTTCATGAACATCGTATCCATTAAACAGCCGCTGAAGAAAGCAACCCTGTGAACCTTATCGGCAATTGCCGGCAGGTATTCGGGTCGATTTTTCATCTCTTTCATCGTTGGCACTTTGGGTAATACTTTTTCCATTGTGGCTAAGCTTTCAGGCAAAAGGCCTAAAAAGCCGATTTTTCGGGCAATCGTTTGGATTCCAGAGCGCTGATAGAAACCAAGCATGCCGACTGTCCATCGCATGCGCTCAGGGTGCGGGAATAACCCTTGAAAAACCGTTTTTCTGACAGCCCGTACCGGCAAAGAATGCTTCTTATTTTGATTAATAATATCCCTTGCGTCTTCTAATAAATGACCATAATTGACGCCTGAGGGACAAACGGGTTCACAGGCTCTGCACCCGAGGCAAAGTTCAAGTGAACGCTCGAAATCCTCATCCGGTTCAATCACCCCGTCTACAACCGCTTTCATTAAGGCGATTCTTCCCCTGGGTGAATGCGACTCCTTATAGCCTGATTCGATATAGGTTGGGCAGGTTGGCAAACAAAAGCCGCAGCGCATACAGTTTAGCAATTCATCCTCGTTCATCCGTGCTTTAAATTGTTCCTGAATCTTTTCTTGTTCTTGAACCGTTGTCATCTTGAGATCACCACACGTTTCTTGCTGTCTTTGGCAAAAACCTTCCCTGGATTCATTATGTTATTAGGATCAAATGCCTGCTTAATCGCCTTCATCGCGGCGATTCCTTCCGCCTTCAGCTTCCATTCAAGATATGGAGCCTTCATGGCTCCAACCCCGTGTTCTCCGGTAATAGTTCCACCTAGTTCAATTGCCTTTTCAAAAATTTCGGCAAATGCGTTTTCAACGCGTTCCATTTCTTCATGGTTTCTTGCATCAGTCGCGCACGTTGGGTGGAGATTCCCATCACCTGCATGGCCAAAAGTACAAATCGTCAGCTGATATTTTTCGCTAATGTCATTAATCGCCTCCACCATATTGGCAATTTCGGACCTTGGAACCGTTGCATCCTCGAGAATGGTAGTCGGCTTCAAACGGGCGATAGCTGAAAGTGCCGCGCGCCGTGCGGTTCTTAGGGCATCGGCTTCCTCTTCAGTAGTAGCCGTCTGAATTGAAACGGCATTCTCCTGTTTACACACTTCTGCGATTTTTTTCATATCCCGGTCGACAACTTCGAGAGGGCCGTCCTGCTCAATTAGGAGCACAGCTTGCACATTGGTAGGCAGGCCGATTTGCGCAAAGTCTTCGACCACCTTTAATGTTTGTTGATCAAGGAACTCAAGTGTGGTCGGAATAATTTTATTGGCTATTATTTTTGAAACGGATTTTGCGGCAGCATTAAGATCTTGATAAAGCGCAAGCATGGTCTTCCGCGTTTCTGGCATCGGAATGAGTTTTAACGTTGCTTCCGTAATGACACCAAGCGTTCCTTCTGAACCGACAAAAAGCCGCGTCAAGTCATAACCTGCGACATCCTTTGCCAGCTTGCCGCCTGTTCGGATGATATCGCCATTCGCCAATACCGCCTCTAGACCAATGACATAATCTCTCGTTACACCATATTTAAGGCCGCGTAAGCCGCCGGAGTTCTCATTGATGTTGCCGCCAATGGTCGAGATTTTCATTGAACTTGGGTCAGGTGGGTAAAATAGTCCCTTTTCTTCAATGGCATGTATCATATCAAGTGTGACGACACCAGGCTGTACGGTAATCGTTAGGTTTTCTTCGTCAATTTCCATGATGTTGTTCATATGTTTAAAAAGAAGAACAACCCCGCCCTCGGTAGGGCATGTTCCGGCACACAGGTTGGTACCTGAGCCGCGCGGTACAATTGGAACTTTATATTCATTACAAATTTTTAGGATTTCCGAAACTTCTGCTGTATTGCGCGGGCAGACTACGGCATCCGGCATAGACTGAAAGTTTGGTGTTGCATCATATGAGTAGACTAAACGTTCTGTTTTGGAATCAGCGAAATTTTCCTTGGTTACAATAGATATCAGTTTTTCTTTTACTTTATTCGAAAGCATGTGGTTTCCCCCATTCCTTATTTGCTTACGGATTAATCCTGCTCTATGAAAACGAATCACTTTGAAATTTTATTTTAATAAATATATAATAATTATAAAATATTAATTCAAAAGGAGCAATACTATTGAAATATTCACTATTAGCCACTGATTTGGATGGTACATTATTAAACGATCAAAAAGAGATTGACGTTGAAACGATCGAAGCCATTCAAGAGTACCGCAGACAAGGAGGGAAGGTAGTGATTTGCAGCGGACGTTCACCGCTTTCAACAAAATGGATTGCCAATACCATCGGCCTAAAGGGAGAGCCGATCATTGCCTACAATGGGGCTATCATCCTTGATGAGAACGGAGAGGTGAAAGAGCAAGCTAAATTTCAGCACGAATCACTTTTACATTTCTGGGAATTATGTGAGGCGGAAGGCATTTATGCCCATTTTTATGAAGGAAATACGCTGTTGGTTCCGACAGTAAATAAATGGAACGAGAACTGGATTGAGAATAATATTCCTAGCCTTGAAAAATCAGGCGGCAGGCTTGAAGACTGTGAAAGTTTTCGAAAAAACTGCAAGGTTAAAGTCATAGATCATTTTTATCAATATATGAAAGAAAATCAGCCTAAGATTACTAAAATAGCGGTATTTGATGACGGGGATCGGCTTGCTGATTTTTCAAAGCTAATTGTTGAACAGGTCGAGGATATGGAAATTAGCAGCAGCTTCAATTTCCTTAATTTAGAGATTTCCCCAAGCGGTGTCACAAAGGCAGCTGCCTTGTTAAAACTATCGGAGCAGGAGGGTATCCCGATCTCGCAAACGGCTGCCATTGGCGATAATTATAATGACTCGCTAATGCTCTCTGTTGCCGGCCTTGGGATTGCCATGGGGAATGCACCGGAAAAGGTGAAACTATTGGCAGATCAGGTGACAGGGAATAATAATGAAGCAGGCGTTGCGAAGGCCATCCGCCGTTATTTGCTAGATTAGTATCTCTCGCTTATTTCAGTTGAGTAAAATGATTTTTTTAAAATAATATTTCATTTTTTTGAAAAAAATATTGAATTATCATTTCAATGGACATATAATAAAAATACAGAAACCGCTTACAACGAAGTAAAGATCAACAGGAGGGCAACGATACGATGGAAGAAAAACTCGAATTATTAACTACAGAATCGAGAAACGAACATTCTATGCAGATAGATACAGCAAACCCAATGGAAATATTACGTATCATGAATGAGCAGGATCAATTGGTGGCATTAGCGGTAAAGGAAGTTTTACCTGATGTCGGGGCAGCCGTTCAGTTTGTATTTGAATCCTTTCAAAACGGTGGGCGCTTAATCTATTTAGGTGCAGGCACAAGCGGCCGATTAGGGGTGCTTGATGCAGTTGAATGTCCGCCGACCTTCAGCACTGATCCTGAAATGGTCCAAGGAATTATTGCAGGAGGAGAAAGAGCCTTCTTAAAAGCAGTGGAAGGAGCGGAGGATGATCCGGAGCTTGGTGTCAGCGATTTGAAAGCTTTGGGTCTGACGAAAAATGATACCGTTATTGGCATCGCTGCCAGCGGCCGGACACCATATGTGATTGGAGCCCTTCGATATGCACGAAGTATCGGCGCGAAAACCGTTGCCATTTCCTGCAATAAAGATGCGGCGATTAGTCAGGAAGCCGATCAAAGCATCGAGGTAATTGTCGGTCCAGAGGTCCTTACGGGTTCAACTCGGTTGAAATCAGGAACTGCGCATAAAATGATTTTGAATATGATTTCCACCTCTTCGATGATTCTGTTAGGGAAAGCCTATGAAAATTTGATGGTTGATGTTCATGTGAGCAATCAAAAATTGAAGGAACGGGCGATTGGCATCATTCGTAAAATTACCGGGGTTTCTTATGACATGGCGTTGGAGACATTAGAGAAGGCGGGTTTACAAGTGAAAACAGCCATTGTCATGATTAAGACGAATACAACGAAACTGGAAGCAGAACAATTATTAGAAAAGGCAAATGGGTATGTAAAAAGAGCTATTCAAATAGTTAAAAAATGAAGTAGATAAAAAGGTGGTTTTGGGTGTGGCAGCAGGTGGATTAAAAATGATTCAGAATATGCTTGAACAGCTTCCGGCTTCTGAACGAAAAATTGCTGAATTTATTCTTGAAAATCCTCATAGTATTTTAAACAGTACTGTCAATGACATCGGAATTCAAGCGAATACAAGTGGTGCAGCCGTTATTCGGCTCTGTAAGTCCTTAGGATTAAACGGGTTTCAAGATTTAAAAGTAAGAATTGCCGGGGATTTAGTAAAGCCTGTCGAACAAGGGTACCGTGACATTGAACCAGGTGAATCCTTTTTTTCCATCGTACAGAAGACAACGAGTAATAGTATCCAAAGCATCCGTGATTCGGAAGAGATCATCAATTATGATGAATTGGAACACGCTGTTCAAACCTTGTTGCCTGCTCAAAATGTTCATTTTTTTGGAATTGGCGCTTCTAATATTATCGCGAAGGATGCACAGCAAAAATTCCTTCGGATTCATAAAAATGCAACCGCTTTTACAGATACACACCTTGTTGCAACTTTGATTGCTAATGCTAATAAGGATGATGTGGTGTTTGGAATCTCTCACTCCGGGGAAACAGCTGAGGTTAGTAAAGTTATGACACTAGCGAAGGAGCGCGGTGTGAAAACGATTAGTTTAACAAAATACGGACAAACATCTGTCTCTTCGCTCGCTGATATTAAACTGTTTACCTCTTATTCCGGGGAGGCACCGTTTCGTAGTGCAGCAACGTCATCGCGCCTTGCGCAGCTATATATAATTGATATTTTGTTTTTGTCGATGGCAACCGTTCAGTATGAGAAAACGATTAACTCGATTGATCAAACAAGGGAAGCTATTCGGTTTATCAAAGAGGGGAAATAATCATTACAGGGGGTGATGCGGACACCATTCCGTTTCATATTTTTTCAAAAAAATTAACAACAGAGAGAAGGGGAAATAACATGGCTGGAGAGAACAAAATATTAGCTGAAAAGATTCTTGAACAATTAGGCGGCCCAGAAAATGTTGGCAATTACACACATTGTATGACAAGACTTCGTGTGACGCCAAACGATGAGTCGAAGGTCAACAAGGCTGCTATTAAGAAAATTGACGGGGTACTTGGGGTTGTTGAAGAAGAGACACTGCAAATTATTTTGGGACCTGGAAAAGTAAATAGAGTGACAGAAGAGTTTGGTAAATTAATAGATGCTGCTGGCGGGATTAACTTGAAAGATAAGGCTGCAACTAAAAAGGCTGAAATTAACCAAAAAAATGCTACTCCATTTAAGCTGTTTTTACGAAAAATCTCTAGTATTTTTATCCCATTAATTCCAGCACTTGTGGCATCGGGATTGATTACTGGAGTAACAAAGGCAATCATCCAGGCAGGCTGGCTGGCAGGGGATTCACAACTTGCTACGATTTTATCTGTCATCGGCAGTGGACTATTTGGTTACCTTGGGATTTTAGTTGGTATTAATGCAGCGAAAGAATTTGGCGGGTCACCAGCGCTTGGGGCGATTGCCGGTATCTTAATCATTAACCCGGCAGTTGCAGGCATCCATTTGTTTGGCGCAGATTTACTTCCTGGACGCGGAGGTTTGATTGGCGTTCTATTTGCAGCGATTTTTATTGCCCTAGTTGAAAAGCGAGTTCGCAAGTTTGTACCGCAATCACTTGATTTATTTATCACACCAACGGTTGCTTTATTGGTTACTGGTATTGTTACTTATCTTGTCTTTATGCCGCTTGGTGGTTTCGTTTCTGATATTATTACAAAAGGTTTAACTTCTTTACTTGATATGGGCGGTGTAGTGGCAGGATTTGTTCTCGGAGCAACCTTCCTTCCACTTGTTGTAACTGGATTACATCAAGGTTTAACACCTATCCACTTAGAATTAATTAATACAATTGGTGATGACCCACTTCTGCCAATCTTAGCAATGGGTGGAGCAGGTCAAGTAGGTGCAGCGTTTGCAATCTATCTTAAAACAAAGAAAACGCGCTTAAAAAGAGCGATTGGCGGTGGTCTGCCAGCAGGTATTCTTGGAATTGGTGAGCCGTTAATTTTTGGTGTTACCCTTCCTCTAGGTCGTCCGTTCTTAACAGCATGTTTAGGTGCTGGTGTCGGTGGTGCGTTCCAAGCAGCATTTGGAATCGCAACGGTCGCGATTGGAGTATCTGGATTACCACTTGCGTTCCTTGTTGTAACTGGTCAAGTTCTGCTTTATTTAGCAGGGGTATTGATCGCATATGCGGCTGGTTTTGCCTTCACTTATCTATTTGGGTTCAAAGATGAGATGGCCGGTGAGTTTGATTGATTGGTATATCCTTCTATTTAAATGATCCGCAAGCAGAAACGCGGATTGCACTTGCAGGGAAAATGGGTGTGAAGCGGGCGTTTACCTCGCTTCACATTCCTGAAGAGTCCGGGGATTTAGCCAGCCGCGCGAAAAAACTGCTGCAAACGGCAAAGGAAGTTGGAGTAGAGGTTTATGCGGATGTATCGGCACGAACACCTGCACATCTGGGATTGGATAACTTACAAGCGTTAAAGTCCTTAGGGGTAATCGGTTTGCGGCTGGATGACTTTTTTACGAATGAGACGATTTTGAACTTGGCTAAGGATTTCAAGTTAGCACTGAATGCCAGCATTTTATTTGAGGATGATTTGCGTGCCCTTTTTGAGGGAGGGTTAACAGCTAGCCAGCTGTTGGCCTGGCATAATTTCTATCCTCGGCGAGAAACCGGATTAGCTGAATCGTTTTTTCACTCACAAAATGAACTTTTTAAACGGTATGGAATTCCGGTTAGTGCTTATATTCCAGGAGACGGTGAGAAACGCGGTCCACTGTTTGAAGGGCTGCCAACGCTGGAAAGCCATCGGACGATTGATCCATTTATGGCGGCGCTCGAATTGTTTCGGGCGGGTGTCGAGGATGTGTATATCGGCGATCCGGAAGTAAGTGTTGGCCTCTTAGAAAAACTAATTGAATTTGACCGTCATCATCGGGTTTCGATTCGAATCGAAGGGTTTCAAGAAGGAGAGTTCCGTCTCCGTCCCGATTTTTCCCGTGACGTTCTCCGGTTAATGGAGACGAGAAGTGCTGATGCAGTAGTTCCGGAGAAAACGGGACCGCGACCTGTGGGCACGATTACGAGGGATAATGACCGTTATGGACGGTATCGCGGGGAGATCCAAATCACGCTTCATGACCTGCTGGCCGATGAACGGGTCAATGTGGTCGGAAAAGTTGTGAAAGACGATTTACCGCTTCTTTCCTTACTTAAACCAGGTCAAATAGTAAATTTAATAAGGGACTAAAGCAAAACTGCCTTATCTAGTAGATGGGGCGGTTTTTTTTGTTGTAGGAAAGGAACCGATCCTGTAGAACCAGGCTTCATGTGTTCTAGGTCCCTAAAACCGTGAACAAGGTGGTGGAAAACACCCCCACTTGATCACGCAGTGGGGAGTGCAGCGAATAATGGATCCTCTAAAGAAAGGAAAAATGCTTCTAGTGTCGAAATAATTTATGTGCAAATTATTTGAATAGGGGGTAGCCTGATGGCAGTTACAAGAGGAGTCAAGTCAGAAGATTTGTATCATTTTAAATCGGTAGTGGATCCGCAGTTTTCTCCTGATGGTCAGTCATTTGTGTACGTGCAGACAAAGATTGACAAGGAGGCTGATGAGTATCAAGGACATTTATTTTTTCAAATGGTTGAAAAAGGGGCAGGATCGGTTCAATGGACGTTCGGTAAAGGGCGAAATCATTCGCCGCGATGGTCCCCAGATGGGTCGGAGCTTGCATTTGTATCCAATCGCAGCGGGAAGAACCAAATTTATGTTTTAAGCATAAACGGCGGGGAAGCCAGGCAGGTGACATTTCTTCCAAGCGGAGCAAGCAACCCTCTGTGGTCACCGGATGGAACTAAACTAGCATTTAACACCGCATTGAAATCTGGTCAAACCGTTTTTGATGAAGAGGAAAAGAAAAAGCAGGAAAAGCCGGTACCGCTTGAAGTGACGAAAATGAAATATAAATCGGATTCTAGTGGATTTTGGCAAGGGGATAGTAAACAGGTTGCAGTGGTGGATGTGAAAAGCGGGGAGCTAACGCAGCTTACTGATAGTGGTTATGATGTTACCCTATATTGCTGGTCACCGGACGGTAAATCTCTCGCTGTTGGTGCGAATAAATTGGAAGATTCCGATTTGTCGTTTATATATGATGTCTTTCTTCTAGATTTGGAGAAAAAAGAATTAACCCCTGTGACGGATGGAAAAGGTTTTTTTGGCAATGTATCTTGGTCACCTGACGGGAAGTATCTTGGGATGATAGGGCACGAACGGGAATTTGAAAATGCCACTCATGCTAAGATTTGGCTACACCAGCTTGCTGATGGGAAATTTTCTTGTTTGACAATAGACTGGGATGTCCCTGTTGGAGATTTTTTGTCTGGTGACTTCCACCAGGGTGAGACCTACCCGGGATTAATTTGGAAGGATGATAGTCAGGGAGTTTATTTTATTGCAACAGACCAAGGGAATACCAATATTTATGTATGTGATGTAACTGGCGGGATTCAGCCAGTGCTCGTTGGTAAGCAGGATGTGTACAGTTTATCGGTTCATTCCGCTTCAGGAAAGGCCATCGCTGCCATCAGTACGCCGACTGAAATTGGCGATTTGTACTTGTTACCGCTAACCGGTACCTCTTCGCTTGAAAAACTTACCGATGTAAACGAATTATCAGATGTTGTGCTTTCTAAGCCGGAAGCAATTGAGTTTGAAGGGGCAAATGGCTGGAAAGTTCATGGCTGGCTGATGAAGCCGATTGGGTTTGAAGAGGGGAAAAAATACCCGTTAATCCTTGAAATCCACGGCGGTCCACATATGATGTACGGGAATACCTATATGAACGAGTTTCAAATACTAGCGGCTCAAGGGTTTGCTGTCTTATACGTGAATCCACGCGGCAGCCACGGTTATGGCCAGGGGTTTGTCAATGCCGTTCGCGGCGATTACGGCGGGGGCGATTATCAGGATATAATGCTTGCAGTTGATTATGTTTTGAGGAAGTATGATTTCATTGATGAACAACGGCTTGGTGTTACTGGGGGCAGTTATGGCGGCTTCATGACGAACTGGATTGTCGGCCATACGAACCGTTTTAAGGCAGCCGTGACCCAGCGCTCGATCTCCAATTGGATTAGTTTTTACGGTGTAAGTGATATCGGTTATTATTTCACGGAGTGGCAAATCGCCGCCGATTTACATGATGTGCCGACCCTTTGGAAGCATTCACCGCTTGCTTATGTGGAAAAAGTAGAGACACCTTTACTGATTCTGCATAGTGAGAAGGATTACCGCTGCCCAATTGAACAGGCGGAGCAGCTGTTTATTGCGTTAAAACGATTAGGAAAGCAAACAAAACTTGTCCGTTTCCCAGAAGAAAATCACGAGCTCTCAAGAAGCGGAAAGCCAAGCCTGCGCAAAAGCCGGTTGGACTACATTTTGAACTGGTTCCGAGAAGAGCTCTAACCAAGAGACAGTGGCTAATTTCGACAATCTGTTGAGTTATTTGATTATAAAAAAAAGATCCATCTCTCTTATAAAGTGTACCCTTTGTAAAGGACATTTTACTTAAAAGAGAGAGACGGATCTTTTTTTAATGCTGTAAAAATGCTAGTTGAATAAAGAATAACACCGCGAACACATAGAGGAGTGGATGAACCTCACGCCATTTGCCTTTGGTGATTTTTAATAGCGGGAAGCTGATAAATCCGAGTGCGATTCCCGTTGAAATACTCGAGGTAAGCGGCATACTTAGTACGGTTAAGAATGCAGGAAAGGCTTCATCGAGCTCGTTCCAATGGATTTTGGCGATACTACCCATCATTAGGCTGCCGACAATGATCAAAGCAGGTGCTGTAATCGCGGCAATTCCGGAAACAGCGCTAACGAGCGGCCCGAAGAAAGCTGATACGATAAACAAAACGGCAACCGTTAAGGAGGTTAAACCAGTCCGGCCGCCGGCAGCGACGCCTGAAGTCGATTCAATAAAGGCCGTTGTCGGGCTTGTCCCAAACATGGCGCCGACCGCTGTTGCAAGAGAATCGGAGAGTAGTGCCTTGCGGGCCCGGGGCAATTTGTCTCCTTTCATTAATCCTGCCTGGTTTGCGACCCCAATCATGGTACCGGTCGTGTCAAAAATGGTTACAAGAATAAAGGAAAACACTACGGCATAAAGGCCGTGCTGAACCACGTCAGTCAGTGCTGTAATTGGATTCGATACAATCAGCCCCTCAGGAAGAGAAGGAAGCGACATAATCCCTTTGTCAAAAGACAACTGGCCAGTAAAATAAGCGATTATTCCTGTAACGATCATTCCGAAAAATAATGCACCGTTGACCCTAAGTACCATCAAAATCAGTGTGACAGCAAGCCCGACAATCGCTAAAATCGCTGATGGGGAATGAAGGTCACCCAAACCAACAAGATTGGTCGGATGTGCGGTGATGATTTTTGTTTGACGCAGTCCGATAAATGCGATAAATAATCCAATTCCCGCGGTAATTCCGTGCTTAAGGTTTTCTGGGATGGCTTCAATTAATTTTTCCCTAAAAGGGGTTAAAGATAAGATGACAAAAATAATACCGGCGATGAAGACGGCGGCAAAGGCGGTTTGGTAGCTAATACCTTGGTGGCCGCCAACGACAGAATAGGCGAAGTAGGCGTTCAGCCCCATACCCGGTGCGATGGCAATCGGGTAATTGGCACAAAGTGCCATCCAAAGTGTACCAACCAAAGCGGCGATGATGGTTGCTGAAAAGACTTGTTCGAATGGAACACCGGCATCTGCGAGAATGACTGGGTTTACCACGACGATATAAACCATGGTAAAAAAGGTGGTTATTCCTGCCATTAGTTCTGTTCTTGTATTCGTTTGATTTTCTTTCAGGTTAAACATGGTGATTCCTCCGTAAATACGAACGTTTTATTATGACTTTAATATATTATTCGTTTTTAGGTGAATTATCAATAGGTAAATTTTATTTTGCCCAATCTATTGGATGTCTACGCATAGCATCGGGCTCTAGAATTGTGATTACCCATTTTGGAACTTGTATTACTATTTGGACATGGAGAGATATATTCTTTGATAAAGAGGGCTAATGAAATCAAGGGAGATACACCATGGCTAAAAACTCTAAGGTACTCAATGGTATAATTGCCGGAGTTTTGTCCTTCATAAGGGGAGATGAATGAATTTATCTGTTCTACAGATTAATGGGTTAACCTACTACAGAATTGCTGGCAGAGCATTAGGATTACCATTTAAAAGATTAATAGTAATCGGAAATAATTAGTAAATAGCAAAAACAAGCGGCTTTTAGTCCAAAATGCTATAATTGAAAAAGTGAATAAAATTCTAGCTAAGGGGAAATGAATATGATTCTCGTCGTTGGCGGAGCTGGTTACATTGGTAGCCATCTTGTAAAGGAATTAGTAGAAAAAGAAGAAGTCGTCGTACTCGATAACCTTTCGACGGGACACCGCGAGGCAGTCGATAGCCGGGCTATCTTTGTCAAAGGAGACCTCGGCAATGTGGATGATATCCTTATGGTCTTTAGAAGTTATCCGATCAAAGCCGTTATGCACTTTGCTGCCTGTAGTTTAGTCGGGGAGTCTGTTGTTGACCCTTTGAAGTACTATCAAAACAATGTAGCTTCCACTTTAACACTATTAAAAGTTATGCTGAAATTTAAGGTCAAAAACTTTATTTTCTCATCCACTGCCGCTACATATGGAATTCCTAATGTTGAAATGATTGATGAAACAAGCACCACCACCCCGATTAATCCTTATGGTCAATCCAAATTAATGGTGGAGCAGATTCTCTCTGACCTCTCAACATCCGATGGACTGAAATATGTGATCTTGCGCTACTTTAATGCAGCCGGCGCCCATGACTCTGCTGCAATTGGTGAAAGTCATGACCCGGAAACACATTTAATCCCAATTATTCTTCAACACTTGCTAGGCCAGAGGGAAAAAATCTCTGTCTTTGGCTCCGATTACGATACTCCGGACGGTACTTGTATCCGTGACTACATTCATGTGACGGACTTAGCAAGTGCCCATATCCTTGCGCTTAAGGCCCTGTTCACAGGGAAGAAAACGGCTGAAATCTATAATCTCGGCAACGGACTTGGCTATTCTGTTAAAGAAGTCATTGAAACATGTGAAAAAGTCACAGGTGTAAAGGCGAATGTGGAAATGGTCGATCGTCGCGCAGGTGATCCGGCAAGACTCGTTGCTTCCTCTAATAAAATTTTCACCGAATTAGGCTGGAAAGCTGAGCGCAATTTAGAGAAAATTATTGCCGATGCCTGGAAATGGCATAAGAATAAACTATATTAATTTAGTATAAAAAAGCAATGCGTCCTTGAACTGCGCATTGCTTTTATTTGTTTGTAGAGAAACTTTTAAATTCCTTCCTCGTCCAATAATCCTACTAATTCTAATCCACGTAAAAACTGCCCTCATCGACATGCTTTGATATGTACTTGGCATAGTCTTTTACATAATTTTAAAAAAAATATTGAAATAAAGCCCTTTTCGTATTACGTTAATTACAAATGTTATGATGTAGAACAAATGAAAAGTGTTAAAAGGCAATTCTCAGTACAAACTTGCACACAAAACTAAGGGAGCGCAGGTAAAAAGTTGGTATGAAAACGGTTACAAAATTCAAAACATTTTAACTACAATGGAGCTATAAGGAGGTTGTAGCCATGTTCCTTGATGATCGAAGTGTCAATTTATTACATGAATTGATCAGAACTCCGCAAATAAAAAATAAGGAACTAGAAGATAAATTTCATCTGAGTAGAAGACAGGTCACGTATTCCATTGAAAAAATTAATCAGTGGCTGCAAACAAAAAATTTCGTGCCGATTACAAAAAGCCGAAACGGAAATTTTATTATCGATAAAAAAATATTTACCCACTTTTCAGAGGGACATGCAACTACAGATCAAATAGAAGAATATATCCCAACGGAAAAAGAAAGAGCACTTTTCATTATTTTATATTTACTTGGTAAAAAGGAAGACATCTCCCTCTTCCATATTATCGATCTCCTGGATGTAAGTAAAAATACGGGAATCAGTGATATTAAGGAAGCATCTGAATTCATTAAGAAATACTCTCTTACCATCGTTTATACACGAGCAGGTGGATATGACATAAGCGGTGACGAGTTCCAAATTCGAAAACTGTTAATCGTCGTCGTCAAATCCGTTTTAAACCTTTTTAATGGTCATAAGTATTTCGAGAAATTTTTACAGCTCGATATCTCAACCACGCAGGAAAAAGTTAAGTCAATCGAGGAATCGCTAAATATTCACTTAACAGATGAAAGCTATGAAAGTTTGCCATATATCATTG
>Ga0213829_1001722_pt1 | contig 15207 bp, 12 predicted proteins | sample MC6MC0896MG_FD_180665 | JGI IMG/M metagenome (GOLD analysis project Ga0213829, IMG submission 180665) | Enriched soil aggregate microbial communities from Iowa State University, Ames, United States - MC6-MC0896-MG | ecosystem: Environmental > Terrestrial > Soil > Unclassified | place: USA: Iowa...
GCTGTAGCCCTTCTTGGTGATGGCGTCGCGGTAGAAGCAGTGGTGCCCGTCCGGGCGGAACATCGGGTCGGTCAGCTGGTCTTCCTGGGCCTTGGTTTCCTGGATGCACAGGACGTCGGCGTCCTGGGCGCGGAACCACTCGAGAAAGCCCTTGGTGGCGGCGGAACGGATGCCGTTGGCGTTGAAACTGATGATGCGCATGCTGACCCGGGTCTGGAACGATACCCGCAAGAGCATACCGTTTCGGCCCTTGCAGGGGCTGGCTGGAAACGGACGGCATTACCGCCTGCGGCCATCTGGCGAAGCCGTCTCGCCAGCCCGTGCGACACCGGGCCGCAGGGCCCGGCGAGCGGAAAAGTGCGGGCATGCATTACGATTTGCGCTCCAAATGAATTGAATTGAGTCTTGATGAGCGACCATCGCCACCGTTTCCTGCAACTGGCCCTGACCGCCGATGCCCTGCGTTTCGGCCAGTTCACCCTGAAGTCCGGCCGTCTGAGCCCCTACTTTTTCAATGCCGGCCGGTTTGATTCCGGCGCGCGCATGTCCCAGCTGGCGGCCTGCTACGCCGATGCCGTGGAAGCGACCGGCCTGAAGTTCGATGTCGTGTTCGGCCCGGCCTACAAAGGCATTCCGCTGGCCACCGCGACCGCCTGTGAATTCGCCCAGCGCGGCCGCGACCTGCCGCTGTCGTTCAACCGCAAGGAAGCCAAGGACCACGGCGAAGGCGGCAACCTGATCGGCGCGGACATGAATGGCAAGCGCGTGCTGATCGTCGATGACGTGATCACCGCCGGCACCGCGATCCGCGAAGCACTGGCGATCATCAAGGGCGCCGGTGGCACCCCGGCCGGCATCGTGGTGGCCCTGGACCGCCAGGAGATCGCCTCGGAAACCGACCGCCGTTCGGCCGCGCAGGCCGTGGCCGAAGAAGCCGGCATTCCGGTGGTCGCCGTGGCCACGCTGGCCGACCTGCTTGATTTTGCCTCCGGAAATCCGGAACTTGTGGGCTACCGGCAGCCGCTGGAGGACTATCGTTCCCGCTACGGCAGCCGTCCTACGCGTTGAGAGCAGGGGGCTTTCACCATGTCCAGGTTTGCCACGTTCACCGTTGTCGGCCTGTTGCTGGCCGTGCCGCTGTTGCCTGCCCAGGCGCAGAAGCGCGCGGCCGACGCAGCGCCGAAGAAGCTGTACTGCTGGAACAAGGGCAGCGAGCGGATCTGCAGTGATGCCCTGCCCCAGGAGGCGGTGAACAGTGCGCGCGAGGAGTTCAACCTGCGCAGCGGCATGCGCAGTGGCGAAGTGCAGCGCGCGTTGACTGACGAGGAACGCGCCGATGCCGCGGCGCAGGCCGCGCAGCAGCGCCTGGACCTGGCCGCCGAGCAGACCCGCCAGCGTACCGAGCAGGCGATGCTGGCCACGTACGAGAGCGAGGACGACCTGCGCCGGGTGTTCGCCGAGCGCAGCGGCATCCTGGACAACAACATCCATACCGCCAGCTACAACGTGGCCAGCGTGCGTGATGCGCTGGTCACCCTGCTGGCCAGTGCGGGCAACCGCGAGCTGGATGGGCAACCGGTGCCGGACAAGCAGGCCGAGCGCATCCGCCAGCGGCATGCCGAGCTGGTGACGCAGCGGCGCATGCAGGCCTCGTTCGAGCAGCAGCGCCGGGCGCTGGACGTGGAGATCGAGAGCACGCTGCAGCGCTATCGGTTGCTCAAGGGTGTGGGGAGCGATCCGCGCGGGTAAGGGCGGAGGTGCGATGGCGTTGAAACGAAGGCGGCCTTGGGGCCGCCTTTTTTATGCACTTTTTACGCGGGGCGCCGGTTTCGGGCGTGGAGCGTTTATGCCGTGCAGGCAGACCATGAGCGCCTGACGTGGAGTGGTTCCACCTGGACGTCCCATGAGCCCGTATCTGTCTGTCTTTCCTGCCGGCGCCCCGCGCACCGTGCGCTCCCTTTCCCGCGTTTGAGGCCACGACCATGTCTGCCTGGCTTTCCCTGCTGTGCGGCGTGCTGGTGCTCGTTGCCGCCGCCTATCTGCTGTACGTCGTGCTTCGGCCCGAAACCTTCTGACCGGAGCCGACCATGACCGAGATCCTGTTGATCCTGCTGGCCAGCATCGTGCTGGCCTTTCCGCTTGGGCTGTACCTGGCCCGGGTGATGCGCGGTGGCCCAATGCGTGGCGATGCGCTGTTCGGGCTGGTTGAAAAACCCCTTTACCGGCTGCTGGGAGTGAACCCGGCGCGCGGCATGTCCTGGCGTGGCTACGTGGGCGCCTTCCTGCTCAGCAACGTGGTGATCGCGGTGCTGGTGCAGGCCGTCTTCATGACCCAGGCCTGGCTGCCATTCAATCCGGACCAGATCCCCAACATGCGCTGGGATACCGCGCTGCATACGATGGTGTCGTTCCTGACCAACACCAACCAGCAGCACTATTCCGGGCAGGCGCAGCTGTCGTACTTCTCGCAGATGACCGCGATCACCGGGCTGCAGGTGGTGACGCCGATGATGGGCCTGGCGCTGGTGGTGGCCACCCTGCGTGCGCTGTTCGGCGCGCGCCCCGAGGATGTGCCGGCCGACCAGGCTGCGCTGCTGAGTGCGGACCGCCGCGTCGATGTGGGCAATTACTACGCCGATGTGGTGCGCTCGAGCGTGCGCTTCATGCTGCCGCTGTGCCTGCTGTGGGCGGTGCTGCTGACCAGCCAGGGCGTGCCCGCCACCCTCGCCGGCGGTCCGCAGGCCACGCCGATCGACGCCTCGGCCGGCATGGACACGCAGAAGCTGCCGCTCGGGCCGGTCGCGGCGATGGTCGCGGCCAAGCAGCTGGGCACCAATGGCGGTGGCTGGTACGGCCCCAACAGCGCAATGCCGCTGGAGAACCCAACCCCACTGTCCAACGCGCTGGAACTGATCGGCATCCTGCTGATTCCGATCGCGGTGATCTTCATGCTCGGCGCCTTCACCGGGCGCAAGCGCCTGGCCGGGCTGGTGTTCGGCTGCATGCTGGCGATGTCCAGTGTGTCGATCGCCGCCACGGTGTGGCTGGAAGGCCACTCGGCCACTGCGGCCAGCCCGCTGCTGATGGAGGGCAAGGAAGTGCGCTTCGGTGCCGATGGCACGGGCTTGTGGGCCGCGATCACTACCCAGGTATCCAACGGTTCGGTCAACGGCATGCATGACTCGCTCAGCCCGCTGGCCGGCGCCGTGCCGATGGTCAACATGCTGGTCAATGCGATCTGGGGCGGCATCGGCTGTGGGCTGCAGCAGTTCATCGTGTACCTGCTGCTGGGCGTGTTCCTGGCCGGCCTGATGACCGGCCGCACCCCGGAACTGTTCGGTCGCAAGCTGGAGACGCCGCAGGTGCGCCTGCTCGCGCTGCTGGTGCTGCTGCAGCCGATCACCATCCTGGGCTTCACCGCGTTGACCTTGGCGATCCCGTCGATCACCGGCACCTCCAATCCCGGCTTCCACGGCATCAGCCAGGTGTTCTACGAGTACACCTCGGCGTTCGCCAACAACGGCTCGGGCTTTGAAGGCCTCGGCGATGCCACGGTGTGGTGGAACCTGAGCTGCACCCTGGTGCTGCTGCTGGGCCGCTACCCCGTGCTGGTGATCCCGTTGATCGTGGCCGCGCAGCTGGCGGCCAAGCGGCGGGCGCCGGAATCGGCCGGCACGCTGCAGATTGAAACCCCGACCTTCGCGCTGACCCTGATCGCGCTGATCGTCATCCTCACCGTATTGCAGTTCATGCCGGCGCTGGTGCTGGGCCCGGTCGCCGATCACCTGTCGCTGACGCTGCACTGAGACCGCCTTCCATGAGTACGTATCCGTTGAACGTTTCTTCCCATCGCCGCCAGCGCCTGCTCGACGGCGCCGGCTGGCGCCGTGCCCTGCGCGACGCCGTCATCAAGCTCTCGCCCCGGCACCTGCTGCACAGCCCGGTGATGGCCGTGGTGATGGTCGGCACAGTGGTCAGCGCCCTGGTCACGCTGACCGGCAATGCGCCGCTGGGCTTCGGCCTGGCGGTCACCGCGATCCTGCTGCTGACGGTGCTGTTCGGTAACTTCGCCGAGGCGGTGGCCGAAGCGCGCGGCCGGGGCCAGGCCGCCTCGCTGCGACGCGCCCGGCAGGACCTCAGCGCGCGCCGGTTGGCGGCCGCGCATGCCGGGGCCAGCGAGACCCAGGTCCCGGCGGCCGAACTGCGCCCGGGCGACCATGTGATCGTCAGTGCCGGGGAACTGATCCCGGCCGATGGCGAGATCGTGCAGGGCCTGGCGACCATCAACGAAGCGGCGGTGACCGGCGAATCGGCCCCCGTGCTGCGCGAAGCGGGTACCGACCGCAGCAGCGTGATCGGCGGCACCAAGGTGCTCTCCGACCAGATCATCGTGCGCATCACCGCCGAGCCGGGCCACAGCTTCCTGGACCGGATGATCGCCCTGGTGGAAGGCGCGAACCGCCAGAAGACCCCGAACGAGGTCGCCCTGACCCTGCTGCTGGCGGCGATGACGCTGACCTTCCTGGTGGTGGTGGCGACGCTGCCGGCGATCGGTGCGTTCGTTGGTGTGCAGGTCGATCCGCTGCTGTTGATCGCGCTGCTGGTGTGCTTGATTCCGACCACCATCGGCGGCTTGCTGCCGGCCATCGGTATCGCCGGCATGAACCGGGCGCTGGCCGCCAACGTGCTGGCCAAGTCCGGCAAGGCGGTGGAAGTGGCCGGCGACGTGGACGTGCTGCTGCTCGACAAGACCGGCACGATCACCCATGGCGACCGCCAGGCCACGCACTTCCATGCACTGGCGGGGATTGATGCCACGCAGCTGCGCGAAGCAGCGCTGCTGTCCTCGCTGGCCGACCCGACGCCGGAAGGCAAATCGGTCGTGCGTCTCGCGCGTGAGCAGGGCTGCACCACCGCCGAGCCGGACCGTGCGGACTATCTTGCGTTCTCTGCGCAGACCCGCATGTCCGGTGTGGATCTGGACGGCGGCCGCCGCATCCGCAAGGGCGCTTCCGATGCGATCACCGCATATGTGCGTGAGCTGGGCGGGACCGTGCCGTCGGAGCTGCCGGGCCGCGTGGAACAGGTGGCGCGCAACGGTGCCACCCCGCTGGTGGTGTGCGAAGGCCGCCATGTGCTGGGCGTGATCGAGCTGTCGGACGTGGTCAAGCACGGCATGCGCGAGAAGTTCGCGCAGCTGCGCGCGATGGGCATCCGCACGGTGATGATCACCGGCGACAACCCGCTGACCGCTGCGGCGATCGCCGCCGAAGCCGGTGTGGACGACTACATCGCCGAGGCCCGCCCCGAAGACAAGCTGGCCCGCATCCGCGCCGAGCAGGCCGGGGGGCGGCTGGTGGCGATGGTCGGCGACGGCACCAACGACGCCCCGGCGCTGGCCCAGGCCGACATCGGGCTGGCGATGAACTCCGGCACGCAGGCCGCCAAGGAGGCCGGCAACATGGTCGATCTGGATTCGGACCCGGCCAAGCTGCTGGCGGTGGTGGAAGTGGGCAAGCAGCAGCTGATCACCCGCGGTGCGCTTACCACGTTCTCGCTGGCCAACGATGTCTCCAAGTATTTCGCGATCCTGCCGGCGCTGTTCGCCTCCACCCTGCCGGCGATGGCGGCGCTGAACGTGATGCACTTGTCCAGCCCGCGCAATGCGGTGCTGGCGGCGCTTATCTTCAATGCGTTGGTGATCCCGGCGCTGATCCCGCTGGCCTTGCGCGGGGTGCGCTTCCGCCCGGCCACGGCCACCGCGCTGCTGCGCCGGAACATGCTGGTGTACGGCCTGGGCGGCGTGCTGCTGCCGTTTGCGGCCATCAAGTTGATCGACCTCTTCCTTGTCTCGGTATTCGGCGCATGAATCGCTCGCTTGCTACTTCCGTCCCCCGTCCGGCGCGCAGTCGCGCGGCCGCCTCCCTCCACCTGCAGCAGGACAGCGCCTGGCGCCCGGCCCTCGTGCTCGGCGTGAGCAGCCTGTTGCTGCTCGGCCTGGCCTATGCAGTGGCCACGACCAGCGTGAGCCGGCTACTGTTTCCGGCGCAGGCCGATGGCAGCCTGCTGGTCCGCGACGGGCAGGTGCGCGGCTCGCGGCTGATCGCCCAGCCGTTCGTCGGCGATGGCTACTTCCAGGCGCGGCCCTCGGCGGCCAACTATGACCCGATGGCCGCGGCCGGCAGCAACATGGCGCGCACCAATCCGGCGCTGCAGGAACGGGTGCAGGCGGCAATCACGGCGGTGGCCGCACGCGAAGGCGTGCCTGCCGCGCAAGTGCCCGGCGATCTGGTAACCCAGTCCGGCGCCGGCATGGACCCGGAGATCTCCCCGGCCGCCGCGCAGGTGCAGATCGCCCGGGTGGCACGCAGCCGTGGCCTGCCGGCCGAGCGCGTCGCCGCGTTGGTGCAGGCCAACACGCTGGGCCCGCAATGGGGCGTGTTCGGCCAGTCCCGGGTCAACGTGATGACGTTGAACCTGGCGCTGGAGGATCTCAAGGCCCGACCGTGATGCCGGGATCGCGCGAAGCGGCGCACAATCCCCGCCCATGAGCGACTCCCGTACCCGCCAGGCCGATGCCCTGGTCGACACCCTGCAGCGCGAAGCCGGCGGCAAGCTCACTGTGTTCCTGGGCGCGGCCCCGGGGGTAGGCAAAACCTTCAGCATGCTGACCCGCGCGCATGAGCAGCTGCGCTGCGGCGTGGACGTGGTGATCGGGCTGGTGGAAACCCACGGCCGCGCCGAGACCTCGGCACTGCTGGCGGGCCTGCCGCAGGTACCATTGCTGCAACGCGAGTACCAACAGCACGCGCTGGAAGAAATGGATCTGGACGCGGTGCTGGCGCGTCGCCCGGCCCTGGTGCTGGTCGACGAACTGGCGCATCGCAATGTGCCCGGCAGTCGCCATGAACGGCGCTGGCAGGATGTGATGGAACTGCTCGATGCCGGCATCGACGTGTGGACCACGGTCAATATCCAGCACCTGGAAAGCCTCAACGACGTGGTCATGCGCATCACCGGGGTGCGCGTCAGCGAGACCGTGCCGGATGCGGTACTCGACCGCCTGCACGACATCGTGCTGGTGGACCTGCCGCCGCGCGAACTGATCGAGCGCCTGCAGCAGGGCAAGGTCTATGTGCCGGAGCAGGCGGCGCAGGCGCTGCAGGCATTTTTCTCGCCGGCCAACCTGACCGCACTGCGCGAATTGGCGATGCAGGAAGCCGCCGACCGCGTGGACAGCAGCCTGCGCGAGACCCGTGCCGCGCGCGGCGAAGGCAACCTGCCGCTGCGCCGCCGCGTGCTGGTGGCGATCGATGGCGGCGGCCAGAGCGAGTACCTGGTGCGGGTCGGCCGGCGCATCGCCGAGCGGCGCGATGCGCCGTGGACGGTGGTGACGGTGCAGGCGCGCGCGCACGACGAGCAGACCCGGCGCGAGATCGATGCCGCCTTCGCCCTCGCCCGCCGCCTCGGGGGTGAGGCCGAACTGCTGCATGGCTCCAGCATCGCCGATGCGCTGCTCGATCACGCCGTACACAATGGGGTCTCCACGCTGGTGCTGGGCCGCACGCGCGAGCGGCCGCTGGCGCGCATGCTCAACCGCACGCTGACCCAGCAGCTGATCCGTCGTGGCGCGCATTTCGAGATCACCATCATCGGCACACCACAGGCGCGGGCGCGGGCGCGGCGGTCGGGGCTGTCCATTCCCAGCCGCAGCGCCGGCAAGGACGCGCTGCTGGCGCTCGGCGCCACGGCGTCGGCCTGCCTGGTGGCGCTGGTCGCCGAGCGCTGGATCGGGCTGTACGACCTGTCGATGGTGTTCATCGTGGCGGTGGTGATGGTCGCCGCGCGCAGCCGCACCAGTGCGGCGGTGATCGCCGCCGCGCTGTGTTTCCTGGCCTACAACTTCTTCTTCATCGCGCCGCGCTTCACCTTCGCGATCAGTGCGCGCCAGGGCGTGATCACGGTCTTCCTGTTCCTGGCCGCTGCCTTGGTGGCAGGGCGGTTGGCCTCGCGCCTGCGCATGCAGGTGGTCGCGTTGCGCGCGGCCAACCGGCACGCGCATGCGCGCCAGGCACTGGGCCGGCAACTGGCCAGTGCGGCGAGCAACGAGCAGGTCGCGCAGGCCGGCCGCGAGGCACTGGAACAGGCGATGGACGCCCCGGCGTGGCTGCGCATCGGGCAGTACACCAGTGCCAGCGGCAGCGCCGCACCGGGCGACACCGATCTGGCCGCGGCCGACTGGGCGCACCGGCATGGCCAACCCAGCGGACGCTTCACCGATACCCTGGCCGGTGCTGGCTGGTGGTTCCTGCCGCTGCTGGACGGCGACGACCGCGCGATCGGCGTGGCCGGCATGCGCTTCCCGCGCGAGGCACCGCGGCTGACACCGGAACAACGGCAGCTGGCCGAAGCGATGGTGGACGACATCGCGCAGGCCGCGCTGCGCACCCAGCTGGTGGCCGACCTGGAAAAGGCGCATGTGAGCAACGAGACCGAGCGGCTGCGTTCGGCGCTGCTGTCGTCTGTGTCGCATGACCTGCGCTCGCCGCTGGCAGCGATGATCGGCTCGGCCGACAGCCTCTCCAGCTATGCCGATGCGATGGACGCCAGCGACCGGCGCGCCCTGCTGGACACCATCCTGGTGGAAGGCGAGCGCCTGGACCGCTACATCCAGAACCTGCTGGACATGACCCGGCTGGGCCATGACGGGCTGCAGATCAACCGCGACTGGATCGGCGTGGACGAGCTGGTCGGCTCGGCCGCGCGCCGCCTGCAGCGCTATCAGCCCGATGTGCTGTTGAAGCTGGACATACCCGCTGAGCTGGCGCCGATCTGGGTGCATCCGGCGCTGGTTGAACAGGCCGTGTTCAACGTGATGGAGAACGCCGCCAAGTTCTCCCCGCCCGGCGCGGCGGTGGAGGTGCAGGCACGGTTGGTCGAGGGCGAATTGCGCATCGACGTGCTCGATGCCGGACCGGGCATCCCGGACGAGGAGCGCGCGCGCATCTTCGACATGTTCTACAGCGTGGAACGCGGCGACCGTGGCCGGCATGGCACCGGGCTGGGCCTGACCATCTGCCAGGGCATGATCGGCGCGCATGGCGGCAGCGTACAGGCGCTGCCGGGCCGCGACGGACGCGGTACCCTGATCCGCATCACCCTGCCCTTGCTGCATCCCCACCCCGCCGATGACAACGACGATTCCTGAGGCTTCCCACGGCGTGCCCCCGGCGCGCGTGCTGGTGATCGACGATGAAGCGCAGATCCGGCGCTTCCTGGAGATCAGCCTGCGCGCGCAGGGCTACCGCGTGTCCCAGGCCGCGACCGGCCAGGCCGGGCTGGAAGCACTGGTCGGCGAAGGGGCGGATCTGGTGATCCTGGATATCGGCCTGCCCGACATGGAAGGCCATGAGGTACTTGGCGAGCTGCGCCAGTGGAGCCAGGTGCCGGTGATCATGTTGACCGTGCGCGCCAGCGAGACCGAGAAGGTGCGGGCGCTGGATGCCGGTGCGAACGACTACGTGACCAAGCCGTTCGGTACGCAGGAGCTGATGGCGCGTGTGCGGGCACTGCTGCGCTCGCGCACGGTCTCCAGCGAAGGCGTGCTGCCGCAGTTCGATGATGGCCACCTGCATATCGATCTGGTCCGGCGCGAAGTGCACCTGGACGGCGCGCCGGTGGCGTTGACCCGCAAGGAGTACGCACTGTTGTCGCTGCTGCTGCGCAACGCCGGGCGGGTGGTGACCCAGCCGCAGATCCTGCAGGAGATCTGGGGACCGACCCACCAGCACGACACCCACTACCTGCGGATCCTGGTCGGCAAGCTGCGCCACAAGTTGGGCGATTCGGCGCTGGATTCGCGCTATCTGTTCACCGAGCCGGGCGTGGGGCTGCGCTTCAAGGGGTGATCGACGGCATCCACGCATGGCGTGGATCTACATGGGCATGGCATGGATGTACATGCGCGTGGCGCAGATGCACGGTAGTGCCGGCCGCTGGCCGGCTCCACGTCACGTTCAAGGAATGCGAAGCGCCGGCCAGCGGCCGGCACTACCGCTGATCGCCACGGTCGGTACCCACAGATCAGAAGCCCAGTTCAACACCCGGCAGCAGCGGTTGCAGCTGCGCGCGGAACAGTGCCTTGATGCGCTCCAGTGCTGCCTCGTCGTCGGCTTCGAAACGCAGCACCAGCACCGGCGTCGTATTGGATGCGCGCACCAGGCCCCAGCCATCGGGGAAATCGGCACGCAGGCCATCGATGGTGGACAGGCGCGCGCCCGCGAACGGCGAGTCCTCCACCTGCACCGAGGAGACGAACAAGGACACCAGCGCGTGCGGGGTACCCGCATCGACCGGCACCTTCAACTCCGGGGTGGAGACGCTGTCGGGCAGCTCGTCGAGCACCTCCGACGGCGTCTCATCGCGCTGGGCCAGGATCTCCAGCAGGCGCGCGGCGGCGTACAGACCGTCGTCGAAGCCGAACCAGCGTTCCTTGAAGAAGAAGTGGCCGCTCATCTCGCCCGCCAGCTCGGCGTCGGTCTCGCGCATCTTGGCCTTCATCAGCGAGTGGCCGGTCTTCCACATCAGCGGGCTGCCACCGTTGCGCAGCACGTAGTCGGAGAGCTTGCCGGTGCACTTCACGTCGTAGATCACCAGCGCGCCCGGGTTGCGCATCAGCACGTCGGCCGCGAACAGCATCAACAGCCGATCGGCATAGATGATCTTTCCTTCGCGGGTGACCACGCCAAGCCGGTCGCCATCGCCATCGAAGGCCAGGCCGATATCCGCGTCGAAGCGCTTCACGGTCTGGATCAGGTCTTCCAGGTTGTGCGGATCGCTCGGGTCCGGATGGTGGTTCGGGAAGCTGCCGTCCACATCGCAGTACAGCGGAATGACCTCGGCGCCAATCGCCTCCAGCAGCGGCTGGGCGAGTTCGCCGGCCACGCCGTTGCCCGCATCGGCCACCACCTTGAGCGGGCGGTCCAGCTGCACGTCATCGGCAATGCGCTGGATGTAATCGGCATTGACCTCGCGGGTCTGGAAGCTGCCCGGCTCGGAGGCCACGTGCAGCTGCCCATCGCGGATGCGGTGGTACAACTCGGTGATCGCATCGCCGGACAGCGTCTCGCCGCCGACCACGATCTTGAAGCCGTTGTAGTCGGGCGGGTTGTGGCTGCCGGTCACCGCCACGCAGCTGCCGGCGCGCAGGTGGTAGCTGGCGAAGTACACCACCGGGGTCGGTGCGAGGCCGATGTCGGTGACGTTGCAGCCGGCGCGGCGCAGGCCTTCGATCAGACCGGCGGTGAGTTCGGGGCCGGACAGGCGGCCATCGCGACCCACCACGATGTCGCGCAGGCCCTGCACCTGCAGGACCGAACCGATCGCCTGCCCGATCAGGGCGGCGACCTTGGGGGTCAGCTCGCGGCCGACCACGCCGCGGATGTCGTAAGCGCGGAAGATATCGGGGGCAACGGATTCGCCCGGCACGGACGGCGTCGGCGGTGCTGCCTCGTCGCTGGTGTCGACGGCCTCCACCGCAAGCGGTGCCTGGGCGAGGCTTTCGCTCAGGGTCGGGCCGGCGTCGGCGGCACCGTCATCCGCACCGCGGCGGCGCGGCAAGGGCACTTTGCCTTTGCCGAGCACCAGCAGCACCGCGATCAGCAGCAGCAACAGCGCCACGATCGCACTGGAGATCGCCCCCAGTCCCAACGGGCCCGGTTCGATGTCCGGCACCGCCGCAGACAGGCGCAGCCCACTGGTGCCGATCGGGCGCGCCAACGCTTCAGCGCCGCCGGACAGCGCGCGGCTGCCCTGTTCGACTACGTTGTGGTTGCCTTGGCGCAGTGCGAGGTAACCGTCGGCGGGCACGGCAACCTGATCGAACACGCCGGTCAAACGCAGCAATGGCTGGCGCACGTAGATGACCGCGGCACCCTGCGGGCCCAGATCGACGGCGGCCGCCAGGCCGAGACGCTGCCCACCGGCATCGCGGACGACGCGGGCCACCGGCTTGTCATCTGCGATGGCGGCTTCGAGCAGCGCCAGGCGCGAGTAACCGAAGGCCTTCGGATCGGCGTAGGCCGCATCGAGATCGGCGGTCAGGACCTGGACGTCTTCCACGCCCGGCCAGCCTTCGCGGATGGCCACGGCCGCCCCCTGTGCGTTGCCGCTGGCCAGTGCACTGGCAACGGGCCCGGTCTTGAGCACCTTGCCGAACCTGCCCAGCTGACCCGTCACCGCCGTCTGCAGCCCCTCGACCACGCGGTCACGCGACTGTTCAAGCTCGGCGCCAACGGCCGCCTGGCGCCATTGGCGCACACCGCTCCACCCGAACCAGCCCGCCAACAGCACCAGCAGCACGGCCAACAGCGGCACCGAGCGCCCTGTCGTGAACCGCGGCCGTCCTTCCGCCTTCGCCTTGCTCATCAAGCTCCCCTGTCAGCGCACCCCGGTATGGCCGAATCCACCCGTTCCCCTGGCGCTGTCGGTGAAAGTATCCACTACCTGAAGCGCCACGCGTGCAATCGGCAGCACCACCAGCTGGGCGATGCGATCGCCGGGCTGCAGGGTGAACGGCTCGCGCCCCCGGTTCCAGGCGCTGATCAGCAGCGGGCCCTGGTAATCAGCATCGATCAGGCCGGTGCCGTTGCCCAGCACGATGCCGTGGCGATGGCCCAGGCCCGAGCGCGGCAACACTACCGCGGCCAGGTTCGGATCGGCGATATGGATCGCGATACCGCTGGGAATCAGCGCCGTATCGCCCGGCTGCAGGGTGAGCTCGGTTTCCAGCGCCGCGCGCAGGTCCAGCCCGGCGCTGTGTTCGGTGGCATAGGCCGGCAGCGGCCATGCGTCGCCGAAACGCGGGTCCAGCAGCTTGACCTGCAGGGGCTGGAGGGAGGAATCGATGGTCATGCGTGCAACCTCTGGGCAATCAGGGACAACAGTTGTTCGGCCAGCACGGCCTTGGAGGTGCCGGGGAACACCTGTTCGCCGCCCTGCCAGTAGGCCGTGGCCGCGTTTTCATCGCTTTCGAAACCGCCGGTGCTGATCCCGACCTGGTTGGCGATCACCAGATCCAGGCGCTTGTCCACCAGCTTGCCGCGCGCGTACTTCTCCACGTCGTGGGTTTCGGCGGCGAAGCCGACCACCAGCTTGAGCGCGTTGGTCTGCGCGGCGACCTCGGCCAGGATGTCCGGGGTGCGCACCAGCTCCAGGGTCAGGCTCTGGGTGCCGGCGGTCTTCTTGAGTTTCTGCGGGGCGACCTGGCGCGGGGTGTAATCGGAGACGGCGGCCGCACCGATATAGATGTCGGCCGGCAGTGCAGCGAGCACCGCTTCGCGCATCTGTGCGGCCGAGCGCACATCGACACGCTGCACGCCCGCGGGCGTGGCCAGCTGGACCGGGCCACTGACCAGCACCACCTGCGCGCCGAGGCGGGCGGCGGCGGCGGCCAGGGCATAGCCCATCTTGCCGCTGCTGCGGTTGCCGACGTAACGCACCGGGTCGATGTCTTCATAGGTGGGACCGGCGCTGATCAGCACGCGCAGGCCCTTCAGTTCACTGGCGGCCGGCGGCTCGGCCGGGGCCGGTGCCTGCAGCGTGGCCAGCGCGGCCACGATCGCGTGCGGTTCGGTGAGCCGGCCGGGGCCGGATTCGCCTTCGGCCAGCGGGCCGTCTTCCGGCCCGATCACCTGGGCACCGCGCTCGCGCAGCAGGCCGATGTTGGCCTGGGTGGCCGGGTGCAGCCACATGCGATGGTTCATCGCCGGGCACACGGTCAGCGGCGCAGTGGTGGCCAGGCACAGGGTGGTGACCAGGTCATCGGCGTGGCCATTGGCCAGCCGCGCGAGCAGATCGGCGGTCGCGGGCGCGACCACGATGCGGTCGGCCCAGCGCGCCAGCTCGATGTGGCCCATGGCCTGCTCGGCCGCGCTGTCCCACAGGGTGGTGCGGGTCGGCTGACCGGACAGTGCCTGGAAACTGAGCGGAGTGACGAACTGCTGGGCCCCGGCGGTCATCGCGACCTGCACCTGGGCCCCGGCATCGCGCAGGCGGCGCACCAGTTCCAGCGACTTGTAGGCAGCGATCCCGCCACCAACGCACAACAACAGCTTCTGGCCTTCCAACGGGCGCGCGGCCGCCGGAGAAGCCTGGGGGGAGTCAGCCACCTTGGGTGTTCCTGTCGAACCGAGGCGATTAGCTTACCCGATGGTCTGTAGGCCGCCTGATGCGCCAGCGGCATAAGGAGGCAGGTTTTCGTCATAAGCAACCACCGGACTGGGCACGATTTCCTGCATTTACCGACACGATGGCGCCCGGTTCACCGATGGTGGCGGGGTCGGCAGGGAGTGGAGACTGAGGCCATGTCGATCCGAGACTGGCCCAGTGCCGAGCGTCCCCGCGAAAAGCTGCTTGCCCAGGGCGCCGGCGCCCTGTCCGATGCAGAGCTGCTGGCGATCTTCCTGGGCTCGGGGCTGCGCGGGCGCGATGCGGTGGAGACCGCGCGCGACCTGCTGCAGTCCCACGGCCCCCTGCGCAACCTGCTTGATCTGCCGGCCACCGCGCTGGCCGCCCTGCCCGGCCTGGGCCCGGCCCGCAGCTGCAAGCTGGTGGCCGGGCTGGAACTGGCGCACCGGCATCTGGCCGCCGAGCTGGCCCGGGGCGACAGTCTGCGCGACCCCGCCGCCGCCGGGCGCTACTTCAAGCAGCGGCTGCGGTCGCGTCCCAACGAGGTGTTCGCCGCGCTGTTCCTGGACAACCAGCACCGGACGCTGGCCTGCGAGGAGCTGTTCAGCGGCACGGTGGACGCGGCGGCGGTCTACCCGCGCGAGGTGGTCCGGCGCGCCCTGCTGCACAACGCGGCGGCGGTGATCGTCAGCCACAACCACCCTTCCGGCAGTGCCGAACCCTCGCTGGAAGACCGCCGGATCACCACGATGCTGCAGCAGGCCTTGGCCCTGGTGGACATCCGCCTGCTCGACCACGTCGTGATCGGCGACGGGGCCCCGGTATCGATGGCCGCGCGCGGCTGGATGGGCATCGCAGCGGCCTGATCCGGGCGGGAAACGCCGCCGCTCGGCCCCGGTTCAATGGATCGGGGTGGCTTCTGGGCTAAAATTGCCGATTCCGCCGCTCCAGTCCCAAAGCAGGCCTTGTGAAAAATCTCCTCCGCGCCCTGATCAGCCAAGGCATCGAAGCCTTGCGCGC
>Ga0213829_1001723_pt1 | contig 15190 bp, 14 predicted proteins | sample MC6MC0896MG_FD_180665 | JGI IMG/M metagenome (GOLD analysis project Ga0213829, IMG submission 180665) | Enriched soil aggregate microbial communities from Iowa State University, Ames, United States - MC6-MC0896-MG | ecosystem: Environmental > Terrestrial > Soil > Unclassified | place: USA: Iowa...
CCCTGGGATCATCAGTGCCAGGTAGGTGATGCCGCCAAAGCCCAGCGACTGCCAGCGCTTGCTGCGCAGCCAGGCCAGCATGTCCTGCCAGCTCATCTTGTTGTTGTCCGCCGGGTAGTCGATGTACAGCAAAAAGCTGTTAGACCCGCCGGAGTCCACGTAAATCAACGGCCTTTCCCAAGGGATTGAGCAGGAAATGTATCAGTTAGGTGGATGTTCTGAGAAGGGGCAGAGCGCACTGTGTGCATCACTTTGACCCGTCATTGACTCAGGGCGATGAAGATCAGTCCGATCTAAGGATTGTCGTCAGACCTTGGGATATTCGAGGGGAGGCGGCGGGAAGAACTACAGCGTCATGACTGCAGGCTTTTTTGTGGTCGGGTTTGCGCCTGACAAAATTGCTCAGGAGCGGCAAGGCGCAGAAAAATACCGCAAACCACTTGGCACATGGCGTACGGGGAATAGCTACCGTTCACTCACAAAGTACGCACAAGTTATCCACAGGCGCTCGCCTTGCAAAGCCCCTGATACCGCATTATCTTGTATCGCAAGCGAGGGGAAGACACTAGATGTAGTATCCTTGCCAGCTGCTGACCTCTAACGAGGTAGGAAGAAGAGTCTGCGAGTGATAGCGCTTCGGTCGCCAAACTTAGAACGCAATCACCCGCACCGCCTGACACCACGGTAGCGACTACACGTTAGCCCAGGGGAGAGGCATTGAGCCAAACCGTGAAGCCATCGTCAATGGCTTCCTGCTCGGTGGCACTCCTCTGGTCTGACAAATCTACCTTTTACTGAGATTTGACGACCATGAGTAAAAACGCCAACCGTACCTCCCCTAAAGTCGCCAAGCTGGCTTCTGACACCCTTCGTGATCCTGCTGCCTCTGCTACGGCTAAGAGCTTTGCTGCCTCTGCTTTGGCTCAGGCTAACACTGGTAAGCAAACGAGTGCTGAGATGGAAGCCAAAGCTGGCAAGGCTTTGCAAAGCAGCAAATACAGTGCTGACACGAAGACGCTCGCAGCGTCGGTAGTGTCTCAGTCTAACAAGCAGCGGGGGAGTAAATAATGACCATTCATGCAATTCTTACTGTGGACTTGAACGGTTCTGTCTCCACCGCTGCGCGGGCGAAGTTTTACGAAGTTCTGAAGAGCCACCACTACTTGAAACACAAGCTCACTACCCTCTGGACTGTGCAATTTACAGCCAGCACTACGCCAGAAAGCGCTGAGCGGATTGTGCGAGAGCATGTGGCTCTTGCTGCAAGGGCTGCAGGTATCACTGATTATGAGGCCCTGCTCATGCAAGGAGCGCAGCCGGCCACTGAATGGAAAGGCCGCAGTACCTCAACTATCTTAACTGACGCGTTGCGGCGCTACTAATAAGAGACCAGGCCCCGCTACGGCGGGGCATACCGCTGTTTAACGGTCTACTGCTACGGAGACATCGTCAACGTAAGTCAATGAGCATGAGGGGATCATAATTGAATCGATGGGATCAATAGAAGCCGTGCCTGCTACTCCCTAGCAACTAGTATCCATCACCCTGGCTTGCTTTATAGGGGTGTATGCGGCCTGGGCAACCTCCTATACGCCATAGGCGGTGCGTACATGGTCATACATGCAAGGAATACCGAGGCTCTCGTAAAAAGCATCTGCAAATGCAACCGCGTTTTTAACTGCCCATTGAGCACATCCAGCACCCAGCACCTTATCCGGGTAAAATGGGTTACCTGGACCTGTCAGCCTGTTATGGTCAAATAGTCCGCGAAGACTTTTCTCGAACTTGTGCTCTGTTCCTTTCTCCCTGACATCGCTGAAGTCGAGAATGGTTTCTGGCTCATAGTGAACCAAGGCATTTCGCAGCTCGATTAACAACTTCACGTCCTGGTAGGGGCTAGAGCCCTTGGATAGTTCTGGTTTCTTGTTCAACTCAAGGGCTAACTCAAACTTTTCCAGCATCGTCGCTCGCTTGAGTGGTGTCCTTTTCCATAGTGCGGCCATTACTTCACGGCTCTGGATGCCTTTGAGACGGCCCGGGTCGAACACCTCTTGGCAATCCGCCCATAGTTCGTTGATTGTCGCCTCTAGGAACGCAACCGATAGCATTATGCTGGTGACCACACATGCTTTGTGCTCACGAAGTCCTTCATCTGAAGCGGTATCCCCGAGCGTGAGCAAAGGCTCAAGCTCTGCCGCTCGCTGTGAGAAAAGTGCAGCCGCTGATAGATGCGAAATTGATAGATAATGTCTAGACGAAATGCTAAGTGATACCGTGATAGCCATGGTGTCTTCCTTGTGTTGAAACGTTGATAGCCTGCCGGCACGATGCCAGCAGGGCATGAGCTATTTAAGCGCGTCTAGCTAGTCAATAGAAGCACATGGCCCCCCTCGCCCCCAGGATTCTTAAAATCGACCTTTGCCCTTTGTAATTGGCACTGGCCTCGCTCAGCGGCAAATATGCAGCGGGGACTCGGGGAAGACGGCTGAAAACTCAACAATTGTGGGTCGGTGTCTAACGCCATTCTCGTGCCATGTCAATCTCACTGACTCAAATTTCAAAATATTGCAGGCAAGGTAAATCCTCGCTGATGGTGGGGCTGTGATCGTTGTTCCCTTACTCCTGGACAAATTGCCCGGTCTTCTCTAGAGCCTCTTTCTTGTCCAACCGGGGCTGGTAGTCCACCTCCGTGAGGTCAGGCCCGTTAGCTCAATCTTCGTATTGAGGATTGCGTACTCTTTCCTGAATTCTTCGTGGGCCGCGTCTAGAGCATTCAGTTGCCTAACCTCCTGCACCGTTGTGGTGCTGCACTGCAACAGTTCAGCGACTTTACGAATACTCTTTCCGTCCGCCAGCATGATGCAGGTCAAGGTCAGCTGGACGGCCTTTGTACTGATCTTCCGCCTTGCCCTTAGCGATGCCCTGCGCCTGACGGCGGCGTCGGCTGAAAGATTGCCATTGCGCGTCCGAGCTATCTATTGATAGAGCATGGAGTAGTTTTGTGATAGCCCTGCTAGCTTTGAAACACCCTATTCACAAGAGCTGAGTCAGCTGAGAAAATAGTAGCTACTAGTGGCATTTTCTTGAGTGCAGATAATGTGTAATTCCAACCGGAAAAACGTGTAAATTTAGATTCTGACAATGTAAGCTATGCTGAAACTTTTTCGGTGCGTCCTGCACCCAGGTGAAAAGGAGTAATCACCAATGTCTCTCTATGAATTGCTAAAAAAAGTAAAAAGCGAAGAAGATGTTAAAGATGTATATATCAAAGCGCTAGGATTAAAATCACATACGAAGGGTCTGATTGACATACAAACAGATGACGTATGGTTTGAGGCAAAAGACACCGGAAAGTATTCATTCTATGCAATGTTTACTCAGTTGTTGCATTATGTTCAAGTTAAACTAAATGATGGAGAAAAAATAGCGCCGTTCCTAGCTGTCATTGACACCGAGAAAGCGGCGATCATGAAAAGTTCGGACGTTATTCCTTTTCTAGAAAAAAAGACGATCAAATGGGGTAAGTCGGCTAGCAAATACACTCAGGAGGCACTGGAGGCTATTTCTGCACACATTGGAACGCACTTTGTTGCTTTTAAGATTTCTACCGACGGCGAAGAGTTCGTAAATACAGTAAAGTCGGCCATAAAGTCTAAAGAGATAATTCGCACTCAAATTACACCTGCAAACCTCAAGCAAGTATTCGATAAGTGGGTTCTTCAAGTCGGTCAAGAGATAGAGGGAGTAGATAAGGAACATTACGCATTGCTTTTTTTTGCAGATATAATGAATGATGGGACTGCGGCAACCCACAAAAATTTACCTGCGGAGCTGATATACAAAAATGGAAAGCCAGCATTTTTGCTCAATAAGGAAATCTATGAGCTCAAGAGCGGTAGGGGCTACCTTCAATTTTGGACGCATTATCATAGACCACCTAAGGCAGAGTATAGGGACTACCTTCTGGAACGTAGAGATAGCCTTATTCCTCTGGATGAAAGGGAATTTAAGGGAGCCTTCTACACTCCGCTGCATGTGGTTGATAAAGCGTATGATTTGTTGCAGACCACTCTAGGGAAAAATTGGCAGCGTAATTATATCGTTTGGGATATGTGCTGCGGGGTTGGAAATCTTGAGGTTAAGCATTCAAACCATCGCAATGTTTTTATGTCTACGCTGGATGATGCGGACATTAAAGTTATGCAGTCTACAAAAACTTGTGTGGCTGCACATCGTTTTCAATATGACTACCTCAATGATGATATCACCACTGACGGGAATATAGACTATAGCCTAACCAATAAAGTTCCTGCTGCTCTACAAGAGGCAATCTCGTCAGGTAAGAAAATTCTCGTCCTCATAAATCCCCCCTATGCGGAAGCTATGAAGGCTGATAACACTACCGCGGCTGGTTTAAAGTCTGGCGCGAAAACTGGAGTATCTAAGACGGCAGTTGCTGAAAATTTAAGCAGTTACGGTTATGCATCGAGAGAGCTGTTCGTTCAATTTCTAACTCGTATTTCAGTAGAAATACCAACTGCCACTATCGCAATTTTCAGTAAGTTGAAATATGTGAATGCGCCTAACTTTTCCGAGTTTAGAAGTAATTGGAGTGCGAAGTTTCGTGGTGGGTTCATAGTCCACAGTAAAGCATTCGATGGTTTGAGTGGCGATTTTCCCATTGGGTTCTTGATATGGGAGACTGACCAAAGTGCTGTTAAAAAATCTTTTATTGATAAGGTTCAAGTGGAAGTCCTCAATAAGCAGGCTGAGCCTATCGGCATCAAAACGTTTTCAAGTACAGACTCAACTACTTTGCTTGGAGACTGGATTGATCGGCCGAGACCCAATGAAACTCCAGCTTTGCCACTAAGTAATGCATTGACCCCAGCGAAGGGCACCAAAGATGTAAGAGGTACCAAATGGGCTGATGGCGCGATCGGTGGGTTTATGTGCAAAGGCTCCGATATGCAAAATGCCAGTCGGTCCACCGCTTTGTTTTCATCGGGTTACTGTAGTGCTGGCGGAATGCTGGTCACAACAGAAAACTTCTGGAAGGTTGCCGTGGCATTTACGATTAGGCTGCTTATTAAACGGACTTGGCAAAATGATCGCGATCAACTCCTTGCTCCGGCTCACCAGTTGACCGAGAGATTCAAAGATGATTGCTTGATCTGGATGCTCTTCAATGATCAAAACCTTACTGCTAGCGCTAGCGATCTGGAGTGGAATGGTCAAAAATGGACACTAACGAATCATTTCATTCCTTTCAGTGAGGATCAAGTCGGAAGCCCGGACCGATTTGAGTCCGATTTTATGTATGATTACCTATCGACTAGAACTTTATCCAAAGAGTCGAAGGCGGTACTGGACGCGGCATTACCTATATGGAAATCCTATTTTGACGAGGTTGATGAACTCGCAGTCCGAAAAGATCTTAAACTTCAGCGATCTGATGTTGGTTGGTACCAAGTTCGGAATGCTCTTAAGCGCCGTGAGGCAAACATTGCTTGGGGTCCATTCAAAAAAGCGTACTCCGCATTGAGTGAGGTGCTTTTGCCAGAGGTCTCGCGAATAGCCTTGGTCGAAGGAGACGACGCAGACCTTATGGAGCCTTCTGAAGCAGAAATAAGCTGAGATCAATACGAGTTTTACTGTAGAAGCCTGATCCGCGACTGTCGGATCAGGTCATCTAAGTGAGGCCGCTAATAAAAATTCGAACGTCAAAAATATTAGGTGCAAGCGTTTGAGCATCTGATCAAACGTCCCCTGATTTCACCTGGCCCGAAATCGTTGATACACCGTTGACCATGGGCCAAAGCGCTCCGGCATATCTTGCGTTGTGTTCTGGCAGGACGAATATCTCAGGGATGATCCAAAACTGGATAATGTGAAAACGGTGTCTCGGTGCCTAAGCCTCACGCCAATTTGCGTGCCACCCCCAGCAGCAGATTTCGAAATATCGCAGGCAGCAAAAAGCCGCCCTGAAGGCGGCTAGAACGTAGACGTTCTATCGCTGAAGTGATGACATCCGCGCTGGTATCGAGTGCCTGAAGGGCAACCATCGCGCTCTGGAAAGTGTTCTCTGAGCCTCTGGCTCGAACCCATAGGGCAATCTCTTCAGTACCTGCCCGTATTGCCTGTTGATTCATATGCAGCGCTTCAAGAGCGTCCGTTATTGCCGCGTGCCGCTCTTCCATAAGGGTCTTCTCAATCTGGGACAGATAACGAAACGTAGAGGTTTACCCGGCTATCCGCCACTTTTATTGTTGAGCGTTAGGCCAACGCGTTGCATCACTCTCATTACAGCGGTTGGCGACCACTGACCACCACGTGCAGTAGGTATATTGCGTGCTACCAGACAATCGGCTACGGCCTGTAGGCTTCTGGCCCCTTTGAGTACACACAGCTCTATGGCGTCCTTGACCAGGGCCGCACGATCATCTGCCTGCTGGCGCTGGGTATCATGGCCCTTGGTTCTATTCAACTTGCTACGGCCTTTGGCAAGCGCCTGAGAACGGTTACTGATCTTCTGCACTGCTTGGGCATCACCACCAGCGGCCCGAGCTTCCAGGGACTTCAGTGCCGCTTTGGTGCGTTCGCTAATAAAGGTACGTTCCTGTTCAGCCAGCACCGCATAGATATGCAGCTGGAAGGTATCGGCAGTGGGCATGGTTGCCACGCGGAACTTGTGGCGTTTCATTAAGCCCGCAATGTGCTCTACGTCGCGGCTCAAACGATCCAACTTGGCCACTACTACAGGGCGACCGTCTGCAAACGCGTTGGCGCCTGCTGGACGCTCTAGCGGGTGAATGGAGCCAGATACCCCCGCATCTTGAAACTCTGCCACCACCACCCAGCCATGCTGCTCAGCAGCGAACTTGATGTATTCCCGCTGGGCGTCGAGGCCCAAGCCCGACTCGCCCTGGCCCTTCGTCGATACGCGGATGTAGGCGACAACTTCCATGGTGGTGATTCCTTGCATGTGGCTGATAGTGTGAATTTACAACTGTTACAACGACCGATCAACAGTTGTAATAACCATTTCACAAGCAAACGAAAGCCCAGCTCAATGGCGGGGCAAGCCGGGGCTTACATCACCAGCCCCTTCATTACAGCGAGGTATCTCCCCGCTTGGGGGAAGCCCAGGGAGCTTGGAGGCCGAGTCCCACCGAATTGCGAGGATAAGGCCGTGTGGCGGCATTTGCTTAACCCTTCTGTAATGCAAACCCCGGAATCAGGGGCTTACAGAGAACAGCTGAGCAAAATTGCTCAAATGTGGCCCCGGTGGCAATTAGCTCGAGATTAGTTTTGCGATTAGTAACCGAGGAGCCAGGAGATTTGCTTTGCTCTATGCCCGCTAGCTTCAGGTCCCCATCAACTATTCGCCGTAGAAGGGGCCTCAGCTTAGCGTCCACTGACCTAGGGCTCGCTCACATGCCTTCAAATAGAGTAGCGATTTTCACGCCCAAGGCATCAGCCAGCACCTTGATGGCGTTGATGGAAGGGTTGGCGCCTCCTGTCTCGATGCGTGACATGTACGTCCTGGCGAAGCCGCATCTATCTGCGAAGGCTTCTTGGCTCATGCCCATAGCCATACGTAGCTCCCTGACTCGGGTGCCGAACTGGTGCTGAAGCGCTGGGGAAGGAGGAGGTGCAGGCATTCCCCAATGCTGGGTTGATGTGCTTTAATCGTGAACACACTAATCGTGACATCAGACTTGGTGTTCTACGAAGCCTATGATGGGGCGTAGGTTTTACCGGCTAGCTCCATCAGGACGAGATGAGCAGTCGGGTCGCTTGGTAGCTGTCTGCTACCTCCGCCAGCTCGCATGCAGCGTGGGCGTCAGTAAGTCAGTAAGTCAGTAAGTCAGTAAGTCAGTAAGTCAGTAAGTCAGTAAGTCAGTAAGGGCGTGAGCCAAACGAACTATTAGCTCCTTAACTGAAGAGGATTACTGATGACTGAGCAATACGTTTTGACCAATAGCACCACCGAGAACGAGCAGAGTAATCTGTACATCAACCAAGACCTTTTCGGGACGCTGGGTGATCTGAACCGGATCAACCGTAAGGCTGTCTCAGCCATGCTTAGCCTGATTTCTTGTGTCGGCGGCAATGGTGCTGTACAGACCACCCAGACAGCGGTGGCCCGGCAGTGCAAGATTTCTCTGAAAGAGGTGGCGAAGGACGTTGCTGACCTTGAGAGCGCTGGCTTGATCGGCTCAGTACATGCCGGCAGCGAACTGGGGGCAGCCCTTGTCTGTGTGGTCAAAATTAATATTGCTCGTGCAGAAAAGCCTGACGAGATTAGCCCCCTTTCTGTAGCAGAGGGGCAGGTTCAATGAAACAGAAAAGTCAAGTAGTAAAAATTCCAAGGTATACATTTGAGGCTCTTGCTGCTTACACCGCGCTTGGCGAAGAAATAGTAGGGATAATGATTCTGCTATTGCTGCGAATGGATAGTGATCGTCGAGTCATGCTTGATATTAACTTGCTGCCTAGCTATCTAACCATCAGGCGTGATCGGGTAGATAACTCAGTGGCGCTCGTCATCAAGAAGGGATGGGTGCATTCAGTGGATCAGCAAGCGATGCGGGATGGGTTTCTCATCGGGACCGTTCCTTCAGTGTTCCTTGATTCGGACTTTGAAACTCTTATCGCGTTCTTCAATCCTCTCTTACCTAATACGTGTAAGCAGATATAACCATTCGTTGAGCTTTGAGTGGTTCTGATTCAATAGGGCAAGGATGCCCTTTCAATCCTGGTGGTATCAAGTGATTTAAGTCGCATACATTATCTCTTTCTAATTACCGTAAATCGCAAGGAGTTATCCATGGCAAGGACTTTCCGTAATCCAGCAAACGGGCATACTGAATCGATTAGCAGGGAAGCTAGTGGATTGGTCGTTCTATTCGGTCCCTTGTACCTCGCCAGCAAGGGTCTATGGGGGCACTTCTTTCTATGGCTATTACTGGTTGGTGGCTTCTCGCTGGCAACCGGTGGGCCGGGAATTATCATCGCGTTGCCCATAGCAATTGTGGTGTATGCCTTCAGCATCAATAGCATCATCGCGAACTCATACCTGCGAAAAGGATGGCAAGAAGTAGTGGTTGAGTCGGACCAATCTACTGGCCAGTCAGTGCTGAGTGTAGGCGGCCAGAGAGAATGTCCGTTCTGTGCTGAGTTGATCAAGATGCAAGCAGTGAAGTGCAAGCACTGTGGATCTTTGGTAAAGCCCCTGGTCTAAGTGTAAGAAAGCCTGATAGGGGGAGCTTACTCAAGCAGGGTGTTGGTGCACCACTTCACCCTGTCCCATAGAGTTGATGCTGCGCTTGACGGCTACACTTTTATAGTGGGGCAGAAGGCATGGCCCCACAAGAATCTTGATGTTCTTTCGAAGGTTAATTTGTGCACGGCATCATTCACTGATGGTTTAATTGCTAGAGTTCGTACTCAGCTAAAGGCGAGGTGGTGCTGTCCACCTCCGTCCCCGGTCTGTAGAGTTGATAACGCGCCTATCGGCTCAAATTTCTAAGGTGGTGAGTGAAAAACCTCTTAGTGAGGGCCAATTGTGGCTGAGGCCACAGCGTCACTCTGCACAGCAAGATGAAGAGCGGGAAGGGGCTCTGCTCGCCCTTGTTTCTTCCCTCGCATAGAGTTCTATTCTTGCCTCACGGCAGGTCCCTAAGAGGGGGCAGGGGCAAGAAAGCCCCCCCAACACTTCTTCTTTCACCTTGAGGATATATTGTGACGTGCCCGTCACGTTGTATAACGTCTACAGTCCTCAGCAAGGTTAAGATCAAGAGCAGAGAGGGGCTTTCTTGCCCCGTCTCTTGTCCCTGCTACATAGAGGTGCTATCCGTGCCTCAAGCACAGCCTATCCACTGTGGCGTATATGCCACGGTGCAAACTATTGATTCCCCTATGTCATCGTGTCTGGAATTTACTGTGCCATATAATATGGTAGGCGCGGTTTGCGATTTCCAGACAGATAGGAGTGGACCTTGATTCTAGACGCTTCGGATGGTGCGATTAGATCCATCTCTGAGCCTCAATGTAATCAAGGAAGTGATCACGTCCAGATGGCTCAGGATAGTAGTCAGGTTTCTCAGCCTTTCCGTGCCCTGAGTGCTCCATGTCAGAGATACCTTCAAGCTCACCAACTAACTTGATTGATCTATCCAATAGCTTCTCAAGTGGTTCCTTGCCGTAATCAGGTACTGCCAGCTTCCAGAGAAATCGTAGAGTTGCGTAACGTTGCTTAGTACGAGTCAGTACTGCATCATCGCTGTCATCCCCTTGTCTAGCTTCATGAACTGTCATGTATTCGGCTATATACTCTTCAGCTCGACGTCTGAGGTCTGACGCGGCACTGATCATAAAGTCAAGGCTTGAGCGGGGAGCACGGTCATCAAGCCAGTCTGTTAAGAATTTGACGTTGCAATCTTCATTGATAGCCCGCTGCCTAATTTTCGCTTTGACACGTTTTATATTGTCACTGGTGAACTTGCTGTCGTAGCAGCCTTTCGATGTATTCCAAGTGCTGCCATATTCTTCGTGTAGAATTTTACGAAGCTCATGGTCTCGGATACCAGTCTCTCGACTGGCGAGGGGGAATACTCTTTCAATACACCTGGAGAGTGGTGTAATGATTTTTACGGTGCGCTTCGTGGGCTTCTTACCCTTCGGGATATCTTCGATGAGGGTCTTGATTCGTCGCTCAGCTACGTCCGTCTCATCCTTTATCTTTGCGATAGACATTCCTTCTTTGCGAAGCTCGATTACTCGATGCTCAGCGGGAGTTTTTGGGGTTGCGTCAATCTTGCTCATTGTTCTTCCATGATTTTCATATGTCTGGGTGCAATCCTCCGATGTTTCTGCCTGGGGAGGGGGTGATTTGGCCTTATCGCAGGCAGCACGACACCAGCTCTGTTCAGTGGCCCATTGGCTTGAGTGAGCTATCTGGAGGGTTTCTAAGATTTGGCGCTAGGTGATGGCTGGTTCAATTGTGCCAGCCATCTTCAAGGTGTACTTCGTCCAGATCGGTGCATAAGTTCGTCCTGGGCAACATACGTCCATATCGTTAGCGCTTCACGTTCTGCTTAATGCTAGGCGTGCTCTAGCTTATAAGTGCGGGCGAGTAGCTTACAGCCCGTCGCGACCATGCTTAGTGATGAACTGCTGAAGCCAGATCAAGCCTTTTCCAGTCAGGAGCGGGAGTGCCTTGAGTTCACGCACACCCGTCTTAAGGTTCTCGTACATGCCTTCCTTCACCTCAAAGTAGCCTGCATCCAGATACCGTTGGTATGGCATGTTCTGTTGGTGCGGGCGACTCATCAGGATCTTGTGGTCACGGAGGTAATGAAGGTAACGATTCCGGCCTGTACCGAAGAGCTTGGCAGCCATGGTTGGATTCATTAGATCATCCCGTTCGTAAACCGCGTCATAGAAGTCAACTTTCTCGGAATCTTCTGCAAGCTGTTGTTCCAGGGCATCGACTTGCTGCGCCAGTATGGTCCGCTCTTCCTTCAGCGTGAGTACGAGTTTCAGAGCGCCTACGAGATTGCTTGGAATCTCAATGACGCCAAGTTTCTTCTCCGCTTCCAGTACATGCCAGCGATCAACTACTGCGGCCCGCATCTTGGTGCTGTAGCCAGAGAGCAGAATGTCTACCTCCCGGCGGGGTAGGTTGAAGCATGGTTTGCTACGGTTGTAGGAGTCCTGATAGTGGCCCTGAAATTCCAGGGCATCTTGACCAAGCTCCTCAAACTGCTGGCGAATATCGTGCATCACATTGTCATGACGTTTACCCGTCAGCTTCGCGATCTCCAAGCTGCTCATGGTAACGGGGGTGTCCACGATGTGAATAAGGCTTTCCAGATGGGTAGAGCTGAACGAGCTGTCGATTGTATGCATGGTTTGAATTTCCATATAGTAACTTTGTATCTCGAATTTGGTGTGTAGCTGCCCGGCGCTACGACTTTGAAGCGATTAAAGTGGGCGAAAGTATGATGTGTCTCGCGCATTGATTCAGTACTGGGCGAGATCAGTGCTTGTTTATGTGGCGTCTAAGTCATAGTTATCTCCTCTAGTGGGGGGCTCGGGTTTGTTCTGTCAGCAGAGGGCACGGAGACTTGGGTTCCGTCGTGCTCGTAGTAGGTGGGGTCGAGCTGATCTAATGACTCTATGCTACTTTTTGCTGGTCCCATTGGCGCATAATTTCTTCGATCTGTCGGGCTTTACATTGTTTACGGTGCTCCTGGAATAGCGGCATGCGCTCTCGCAAATCATCTGCATAGAGATAAATTTCTGTACCGTAGGCTAGGGCGTCGTACATTTCGTCTTCGCAGAGAAAGCCGCTGTACGTCCGTTCAATCCATTCCCGATTTACTCGCTCCATGTACTCCATTGTCGACCGGATATCAGACTCCTTTCCGTGTCCCAGAGAATAGGAAGTGGAGTGAATGATCATGCTGCTGCTGTCATATATCACCCAGTCATCGGCTTGAAGGGCTATAGCAGAAGCGGTGAAGGCGCAAGTTAAACCGATCTCTACTGTGATGTGGGCTTCGCATTCGTCCATTCGGCGGCAGAGATAGTCGCAAGTCTCCAGGCTTCCGCCAGGCGATGAGAGTTGGATATATACATGGTCTTCCTCTCCCGCCTGGGCAAGGATGCTGACGAAGTCACCGTACTCATAAATTTCGCCGATAGGACCGGTGATTGGGACGACGTAGTGCGTAGAGGTCCGCTGCTTAGCAAGGATATTCTTCGGGCGGTAAATGCTTTCGAGTTCTACAGGTTCGTTGTTGGCTTGAAGTTTCATATGATTGTCTTGCTTTACGGATTTCGGGCAATAGGTGGCCGTCGCTCTAAGTGTAGGGCTAGTGCGACTGCAACTATTAATAAGGGGTGGTAGCGATTGGGCTAAATTCTGGTGATGGCTTACTTCATTGTTCTACTCCGTGGTCGGTTATCTTGCGAAGCTCGGGTTGCAATAAAGATTCTGAGTTTCGTCGGGTTTATGGTTGGGCGGGGCACTGCGTGCTTGAGATGTTAAGCCTGCTATGACGACATTGTTTATTTCATAAAATACTTTCTAATGCGTTGTGTGCTCGTGTTGCAAATCTTATCAGGCCGAATACGGACGTCAACGGTCGCTTCCCCGTCTATCCCCTATTTATTTTTGATCAAAGATGCAAGGCGGGAATTATGAGTCAGTACTTTTACATTTGATCGAGTCTGTCAATGCCCTTGCCGCCGTCTATCCCCTATTTATTTTTCGAGGGAGGACAGTGGAGGCGTTAGGCAGACAGCGATGGGCTGCTACGAATTGTTTCATGAACGAATGTGGTGGTGCTGTGAAGCGTTCCCACTGAGCGGAAATCCACGGTAGCGCTGGAGGCCGCAATGTCCAGCTTCGTATTGTAGCGACCTATCCATCTTGTGAATCTGCTTCCCGCCTCAGGCTTCCAGCTCGGAGCAGGAGATGAGGTTCAGCTCAACACCTGTTCTGGGCTCTGGATACCACTGCGTTTCTATTTCTAAGGCAGCAACCCGGCGGCTTTCGCGAGGCTAGGGAGTTTTTGGATCTCCAATGCCATCCGAGACAGTGGGTTAACGCCGTAACCGTCACCAACGTGCCCTGACGCATGGCCCGTGATCCAGTCGCTGACTTCCTTGGGTATGCCGTGTTCCCTGGCAAGAGTTTTGAAACTGTGTCGGAAAGCGTGCAGTGGGTTGCGGCCCGGTTGATACACCCCGCACCGTTGAGTGATGGGACGCCATGACTTGGATACGATCCCCGCAAAACCGTCCGAGACTTTTACTAACTGATGGAAGACGCGAGTTCCAGGCTTACGATCCTGCACGAGCGCCAACAACCCAAGGGCGATCAGGTCGGGATGCACTGGAACCTCCCTGCGGCTGCTGTCCGTCTTCACAGACTTATCGGGTTTGTCGTCAATGATCCGGATGAACCACGAGCCTCCTTCATGCTGGTGAATATCCTCTACATAGAGCTGAGCTAGCTCTTCACGTCGGCCGCCTGTGTACGCGGCTATTAAAGGTATCCAGTACACAGCGTTACCTGGCCGGCCCTCGGCATGTCGAAGCTGCTGGAACTCACTATGGCTGAAAAGCGTGACTAGTTCGCTCCAGCTGTAGCCCCGGTTATCGTCCAGGCGTCTTTTGGGTTTTCCCGATCCGAGGCGCTTGTGGATGCGTGACGCAGTTACTGGGTTGGTTTCGAGCAGGCCGGAGTCGACGCTGAACGCCATCACGGATGAGAGTCGTGCTAGCAGCAAGCGAGTGGATGAGGTTGCTAGCGGCTTAATGTTGTCATCAGCAGGCTGGATCAAGTTCGCAGCGAACGCATGGATATCTGAGGGCTGAATTAAGGCGATTGGCATGTCGCCCATGTCTTTGATGTACCGGTTGACGGCACGGCTGTAGTCCACGGCATGGCGACGCGAAACGTACTCAGACCTACCAGACATGGAGATGGACTGGACGTAGCGGGTGAGGGCTTCAGACAGCCTAATAGAGCCTTTTTCGAGGGGGGGTATTAAAGGCGTAGAAAGGTGTTGCCTTACCGTTTCTGACTTATGGGGCTCAACGTACAGGCCCTGGCGGGCATCATTGAACAACCTTTCCGACTCTGCATACGCAAGGGCAAAGGCCGCCTTCGCTTGGAGGTAGTGCCGAGTGTTCAGCGAACGACGAATCTCGGTCTTGCCGATGATCTGCCTGAGGTCATCCGGCACCCTGCGACGTAGGTAATAAATGCCCGAGTCGGGGTGCCTGAATGGTTGTGCTATCAGTGCCATGTGTACCAGCCTTGTGTATCAGTCGGCTGGGAAAGGGCATCGCTTACGTGGTTGTCAGACGTTCTGATTGCCTGGCTTGCTGACGCGGATGTCGCCCTTTTCCCGCACCCAGAACAACGTAGCCCCGGCCACTGCCGCCGGCATCATCAGCACGTTCACCACGGGAATCATCAGCGCCAGGTAGGTGATGCCGCCAAAGCCCAGGCTTTGCCAGCGCTTCTGCCGCAGCCAGGCGAGCATGTCCTGCCAGCTCATCTTGTTGTTGTCCGCCGGGTAGTCGATGTACTGAATGGCCATCATCCATACCCCGAACATCAGCCACAGCGGCGCGGCGATTACGTTGACCACGGGGATCAGCGACA
>Ga0213829_1001724_pt1 | contig 15189 bp, 13 predicted proteins | sample MC6MC0896MG_FD_180665 | JGI IMG/M metagenome (GOLD analysis project Ga0213829, IMG submission 180665) | Enriched soil aggregate microbial communities from Iowa State University, Ames, United States - MC6-MC0896-MG | ecosystem: Environmental > Terrestrial > Soil > Unclassified | place: USA: Iowa...
ACATAATTTGTGTTTACCGCGAATACTGTAGGAGCTGGCTTGCCAGCGAAAGCGGTATTACTGAAGCAACCCGGTGTCGAGGACCTTGGAAGATTCGCCAATCACGCTCTCGGCCAATTGAACGAACTCCTTGGTATCGATACTTTCCAGACGCATCGCCCCACGCAACACATCATCCAGCGAACGCTTGTTGCGGGTCTGCAGGCGAATCTCGCGATCCAGCTCTTGCAGCAACAACACGGCCTTGGAAACCTGCGCCGGGCTCACTTGCTCACCGCGCAACGTCGTCACCTTCTGGCCGTCCTTGACCAGCCTGCCGTGCAAACTCTCATAGCGCTCGTCACTCATGCCACCCGCCCGGCGTATCAGTTCGATCGCGTAATACTCGGCAAGGCCCTCACTGATCCAGTCACTGCGCTGCCGGTCGTTGATCCGGCCGAACACCTGGGCCAATTCGCGCACCAACGCACTGGTGCCACTTTCGCTGACCAGCGGCAGTCGTGTGTTCAGGTAAATCGATTCGCGCGCCGCCAGGCTGCCGCGCCACATCGGGTCATTCGCGCCGACGATCAGCAACTTGGCGGGATGACGCGGGAACACCGCCTGCACTTGCGGCCAGACAAAGGTCAGCAGCGTCAGCACGTCCATGCGACGCATGCCCTGGCCTCGGGGCGAGGCGACGGTGACTTCGGTTTCTCCCAACCGGGTGCGACGGCTGCCAAGGTGGCCGGCGAGCATCCAGCCCGTGGGCCGGTCGAACAATCGGGAGACGTTATCGATGCGAAACTTGTTCTTGCCGATCCGCGGCCAAGCGGTTTCGACGCTTTTCCAGCCGCTGGGTAACTCGAATTCCAGGCGTGAAACCAGCTCGATGCCGTCCTGCTGATCGAGTCTGGCGGCCGGCACCAGATCGTCGCCGCGCATCAACGCCCAGGTCGGGGTCATGCGGGTGTCGAAACTGCCGCTCTTGCGGCCGTGGCTGACCCGCACGCGGTAGGTCAGGCTGGCCTTGTCGGTGGCGGGCTGCCAGACACCGCGCACCGACTTGCCCGGCGTGAGTTGCCACTGGCCATCGGCCTTGAAATCGCTGTAGTGGCTGCCATCGCCCAGATCGAAATCCAGACTGCGTACCGCCGAGCCCCGGGCCAGGGTCAGGCGCACTTCGGCCTGATCGCTTTGCGGCAACAGGCGCACGTGATAATCCAGATCGACCTTCTGCGCCGCCCACACTGGCGAGCTCAGGGCCAGCAGTCCGACGGCCAGCGCCCGGCGCAATCCCATAGCCATACAGACTCCTTGGTGAAACCTTAACCCGCCCGGAAAATCAGATGGTCTTCCCAATCCTCTTCGGCCACGCTGCCCTCGGCGAGCATGCGCCCGGATTGTGAAATTCGTTCGTGGTGCACCGCGTCACGATCACCGCACACCAGGTGATGCCAGAGCGGCAGGTCCTTGCCCTCGCTAACCAGTCGATAACCGCAGGTCGGTGGCAGCCATTTGAACGAGTCGGCCTTGCCTGGCGTGAGCTGGATGCAGTCCGGCACAAAGTCGCGACGGTTGGGGTAATCGGTGCACTGGCAGGTTTTCAGGTCCAGCAGTTTGCAGGCGATGCGCGTGTAATAGACCGAGTTATCGTCTTCGTCCTCGAGCTTTTGCAGGCAGCACAGGCCACAGCCATCGCACAGCGATTCCCATTCCTCTGGATCAAGTTGATCGAGGGTTTTACGCATCCAGAACGGTTCGACTTTAGCGGCCATGGTTCAACATCGACATCAGGTGGTGAAAAGGCCGCCAGTCTAGTACCAAGCCCCTTGCGGGCCAAGCATTGGCGACTGCCGGTCGACAGGGCTTGTCAGTTTTTGCGCCACCCAGTAGCTTTGCCAGTCGCAAGGAGCCAGACCCGCGTGCCATTAACGCTCGACCGCGTTGCATTCAGGCGAACTGCCCAGGCTCACGAAAACCTCAACGCTCAGTCAACTGCGGCCGCAGGTTTCAGTCGACCCTCATTTCCAACCGTAGCAAGGAACCTCTTGATGAGCGCTAATCCACGCGTTGCCGACCATGCCATCCATCCTCAGTTCACCGATCGCTGGTCGCCCCGCGCCTTTACCGGCGAAACCATTCCTGTCGAGACCCTGTTGAGCTTCTTCGAAGCCGCACGCTGGGCCCCCTCGGCCTATAACTCGCAACCTTGGCGGTTTCTTTACGCGCGTCGCGACACGCCGAACTGGGAGCGTTACCTGGGCCTGCTGAACGAGTTCAACCGCAGCTGGGCGCAACACGCCTCGGCGCTGGTGATCGTGGTCTCGAAAACCAGCTTCGTGGCGCCGGGTGCCAGCGAAGAAACCCCGGCCCTGTGGCACACCTTCGACACCGGTTCAGCCTGGGGCCATCTGGCGCTGCAAGCGAGCATCAGCGGCTGGCACACCCACGGCATGGCGGGTTTCGATCAGCAATTGGCCCGCAAAGAGCTGAACATTCCCGAAGGCTACGCACTGCATGCAGCGGTGGCGATCGGCAAATTGGGCGACAAGGCAAGCCTGGCGGAGTACCTGCAAGCGCGTGAAGCGCCAAGCCCGCGTCGTCCGTTGAGCGAATTGGCGGCCGAGGGTGATTTCACCCTCTAAGCCAAACCGCCGCCCCCTGTAGGAGCTGGCTTGCCAGCGAAGACGGTGTGTCAGTCGACACATGTATCGGCTGATAGACCGCCTTCGCCGGTAAGCCGGCTCCTACAGGGTTCATGGTGGACTCAATACCCGCGACTGAAATCCACTTCCCCACGCAACGCCTCACCCGCCTCATACGCCCGCAGGTTCTCGACAAACAGCTTCACCATCATCGGTGGCGACGTCGGTGCCGAACTGTGCCCGGTCAGCAGCAAGCCCCAGGCGGTCCAGAACGGGTGACGTTGCGGCAGCGGTTCCTGACGGCAGACGTCGATCACGGCACCTGCCAGATGCCCTTCCTTCAAGGCTGCCACCAGATCCGCATCGACCACCGCCACGCCGCGCCCAACGTTGATGAACAGGCCGGTCGGCTTGAACTGCTTGAACAGCGCGGCGTCGTACAGATCGTGGGTGTTCGGTGTGTTCGGCAACAGATTGATCACGTAATCCACTTCAGCGACCAGTCGCGGCAAGTCGGCCAGTGACCCTACTTCGACAAACGGTGCCTGTTCGCGGGCCTCGCTGGCGATGCCATACAGCAGCACACCAAACGGCAGCAGGAACTGCGCCACGGTCTGGCCAATGTCACCAGTGCCGACGATCAACACCTTGCGCCCTGCCAGGCTGTGCCCCTGGCGGCTGTCCCACTTGCGCTCGACCTGGCTGACCAGTCGCGGCAGCACTTCGCGCTCGTGGCCGAGCATGTAGGTCAGCACGTATTCGGCCATGACCTGGCCGAAAATCCCCACTGCCCGGGTCAGGCGATAGTGCCGCGACAAGCCGTCGGCCAACAGCGGCGTAATGCCGGCCCAGGTCGATTGCAGCCATTGCGGTTGGTGGCCTTGGCGCAGCAGCGTCGCCAGCAAATCCGGCTGCCCCAGCCAGACCGGACAATCGGCGGCCTGGCTGGCCAGTTCGGCGGAATCGCCGCTGGTCAGCACTTCCAGGTCGGGCGCTGCCTGACGCAGCAGTTGGGCGTATACCGGGTGGTCGTGTTCAGCAATCAGAACGCGCATGGTTCAAACCTTTCGAAAACAGTGCAGACGGCCGCCGATGAAGTAACGCTCCATCGCCCTGGCCATCGCCAAATTCAATTCCAATGACTCAAGAGAAGGCGCTTCACAGAAGCCCGGACGCCCTGCCGATCACATCGGGTCATTGCGTCGCAGTAATTCTTCCGGCAAATGTTCGATGTATTCGTCCTCGGCCGGCGGCATCTGCAGGTGATAGCCCTGCTTGTCGAGGTTTTCCAGGACCAGGGTGATGTCCTCGCGCGACAGCTTGCGCTCGGGACTCAGCACCAGGTCGAAGGCGTGATGCGGTTTGCCGAAGGCGGCCATCAGGCTTTCCGGGACGCGTTCCAGTGCATCGCTTTTGAGCACGTAGAGGTACATCTCGTTTTTCTTCAGGCTTCGGTAGATGGAGCAAATTCGTTTCAAGGCTGTTCTCCGGCGGTGGCCAGGCTGTCGAGCAGCGCCTGGCCCATCAATTCGCGGCGCCAGCCACGCAGCGAATCAGGCAATTGGTAAGGACCATTGGGGAAACCGCTCTTGAGCAGCGCTTCCAGGGTTTTCTTGCGCAGCATCAGTTCCGGGGCGATGTTCAGGCGTTCGGCTTCAGCCTGGCCGATCGCCCGCAGCTGTTTGACCAGCGCGGCGGCCTCCACCGGCAACGGCTCCGGAACGGCTGGCGGCCATTGATCCGGCGACACACTGCCAGAGCGCTTGATCAGATCAAGCAGAAACTCGCCGTCCTGACGCACGGTACGCGGGTGCATGTCTTCGATTTTCGCCAGCGCGCCCAGGTTGTCCGGCTGAGTCCGCGCCAGCGGCCACAGGGAATGCTCACGGACTATGCGATTGCGCGGCAGATCGCGGGCGCGAGCCTCGCGCTCGCGCCAGGCGCAGAGCTCACGCAACACGGCGAGTTGTGCGCGGGACAGTTTCCAGGCCAGCTTGGCATCGCGATAGACCTCGTACGGGTCGATTTCGCGGCGCAGGTTGGCCACCAGCTCGGCACCGTCTTCCAGGACCCAGGCGTACTTGTCGTCAGAAAGCTTCGGGCGCAACTGTACGAAAACTTCCGCCAGGTGTACGGCATCTTCGGCGGCGTAGCTGATCTGGGTGTCGGAAAGCGGGCGTTGCAACCAGTCGGAACGGGTCTCGCCCTTGGGCAGGTCGATGCCGAGCACTTCCTGCACCAGCCGCGAATACCCCATCGAAAAACCCAGGTTCAGGTAAGCGGCGGCCAGTTGAGTGTCGAACAGCGACGCCGGCAGGCTGCCGGTCAGGCGCAGCAGGACTTCCAGGTCCTCGCTGCAGGCGTGCAGGACTTTGACCACGGCCGGGTTTTCCAGCAACGCGGCCAGCGGCTGCCAGTTGTCGATGGTCAGCGGGTCAATCAGGTAAGCGCGTACGCCATCGCCGATCTGCAGCAGGCCTGCAATCGGATAAAAGGTGTCGACCCGCATGAATTCGGTGTCGAGGGCAACGAACGGCAGTTGCTGCCACTCGGCACAAAACCGACCGAGGCTATCGTTGTCGCGAATCCAGTGAATATCGATGGCCACACGGCTCTCCCTTGAAGAATGGCGCGCAGTATATATCGCCACAGGCGATTTCCACGCATCCACTGAACAAGAGCTTTAGCGAAAATACCTGCCAGTTAGCAAGAATTGTCTGACAAAGGGAGGTTATATGGTCTTACGCAGTACATAAACTCGCATCCGTGCACAACCGGGCAGGAAATCCTGATGGCTGAGCAAGCGTAAACCCACCTGCAAGAATTGCGCTTCAATTTCAGCCTTGCCAGGCAACTGGCGGGATTGGGCAGCCTCCGCGCCGCGTCGCCGCAGCTTGAAATACGCATCAATGCGTACCGCCACTATCACGGTATCGCGACTCACCCGGTGAAACTCCTTGAGCATGGCCAATCGATGCTCGGCACTGTCGATGTGTTGAAACAGTTGCATGCAAAAAATGCAGTCGACCGCGTTCGCCGATAAATCGATGGCGAAGGCTGAACTATGAAAGGTCTTTATCCGCTGGAGCAGGTTCTGCGGATGGTGGGTCTGGGCGTGGTTGAGCATGTCGCGGGATGGATCGGACGCGAGAATCACCCGGTTGGCATGCTCGGCCAACACCGGCCAGTAGCGTCCGGCACCGCAAACAACATCGAGAACCAAGCCAGGCTCGCCCGCAACCTTGAGCGCGTTACGCACCAATTGCTCGTCGCGCCAGAACGTCAAGCGCCGCCCCAGGCCATGCGGTCGCGACTGAAGGCAGACGCGGGCGTGTTCCTGGTCGTAGCGCCGGGCGAACTCCAGTTCGATGGCGGATGGGGGTTGCGCGGACATGTTCAATGACTCTTATAGGAATAGGTACCAATCGCAGGTTAGCGAGCGGTGCGTGAAAAAAAGGTCGAAAGCTTCATTCCTTGGCCAGCACACCGTCGATCACCGCACCGCGGCAACCGGCAAACAGATCCAGATCCTGGTTGTAGACCTTGCTGTGGATCTCCAGCAGACCCAGCATCGAATGGAACAGGTTGTCCTGGCTCAAGGGCTCCTCACGGCTCAGTTGCAGGCAGTGGGCGTCCACCGAAAACGACTTTTGGTAGCTGTCGGAGAACCAGGCGAGCATTGCGACATGCTTTTGTTGTTCCGGTGCCAGCAGGTAAGGCGTTCCATGGAGGAACAGGTTGTATTCGCCCAAGGACTCGCCGTGATCCGACAGGTACAGCATCGCGGTATCGACTTTGTCCTGGTTGCTGCGCAACAGATCGATCAGGGTCGCCAGCACGTGGTCGGTGTACACCAAGGTGTTGTCGTAGCCGTTGACGATACTTTCGCGACTGCAATTATTCAGCGCGTTGCTGTCGCAGACCGGGGTAAAGCGTTCGTACGCTTTCGGGTAGCGCTTGAAATATTCCGGACCGTGACTGCCCATCTGATGCAGCACCAGGACCGTGTCCTTATCCAGGGTGTCGATGAAATGCTGCAGGCCCTGCAGGAGTATTTCATCGCGGCATTCATTGTGGGTGCATAGCAGCGGATCCTTCAGGTTGCTGACGTCCTCGAGGGTGACCCGATCGCAGGTACCTTTGCAGCCCGACTGGTTATCCCGCCAGATCACGTCCAGGCCCGCGTGCTTGAGCACATCCAGCAAGCCCTCTTCGTTCTTCGCCGTGCTGGCGTTGTAAGCCTTGCGGCCCATGTTGGAGAACATGCACGGCACCGATACGGCTGTTTCCGTGCCGCAGGAATGTACATCGGTGAACGCGATCAGGCCGACCTCTTTATCCAGCTTTGGCGTGGTATCGCGGGCATAGCCGAGGATGCCGAAATTCTCGGCCCGGGCGCTTTCGCCCACCACCAGTACGGTCAGGGATTTACGGGCATGGGTTTGCCAGGCCGGATTTCTCTCGGCGTCTTCACCTACTTTGACAAAAGGTTGCCGCGCGGAGACTACTTGTTCGCGCAAGTAACTGGCCGTGGCACCGATGTAGTTACTCGGCACGACCATCAGGCGCAACTCATGATGATTGCGAAACAACGAAGATAAACCCTGATAATTAATCAACGCAACGCCACCCATGACAGCGACCGAGGCGACAATCACCAGGACTTTACTTAGCAGTTCACGGTGCCAGCGACGATAATTGATCGGTGTCTTCCACAACAACCACGATGGGAGAATACCCAGCAACACAATATAAACAACTAGTTTTATCGAGAGTAAGTCGCGCACTTCCGTTGCATTGGTTTGTGCAAAGTTGCGCAGCATGCCAATGTCGATCAGCACGCCATATTGACTCATGAAGTAAGCCACCCCGGCACTGACCATGAAGATCAGTGTCAGCATCGGTTTCATCACGGCCCGGAAAGCCAGCAGGGTCAGCACAAGATTAAACGCGGCGAGGATCATCACCCCGAACGCCACGCGCATGACCAAGCCTTTGCCGTCAGACGCGGTGATCGCAAACAGGTGTTGCCAGAGCACCAGATTGAACGCCGTCAATAACAGGGCGCTGGCAATCAGTGTCACCCACTCGGGGCACACGGCTTTAATCTTCAACATGATGGTTGGCTGTTCCTGAAAAGGAGTGCCGTCGATCAATATCGAAATTTCATTGACCGCGACTGCACAAACTTTAAGCAGCCAACCATCAATTTTTTGTGAAAAAGAAGCCAACGATTAGTTGGCTCCCCACGTTTACTCACAACTTTAAACTTATTTGAGAATGGTTCAGGCCTGGTTCAGGTACCAGCGCCAATCCTGCTCACCGACCTCACCCATGAACTGTCGATATTCGGCACGTTTCACCGCCAGGTACACGCCGAGAAAATCGCCGCCGAACGCGTCCCGCGCCCAACTCGAACCTTCCAGCGCCCGTAACGTCGTCAGCCAGTCCGTCGGCAACAGTTCCGAGGCCTGGGCGTAACCATTGCCCTCCACCGGTGCGCCCGGGTCGAGTTGCTCGCGAATGCCGCGATGGATACCGGCCAGGATCGCCGCCGCCGCCAGGTACGGGTTGGCGTCGGCGCCACAGATACGATGCTCGATGTGGCGCGAGAACGCCGGCCCGCCGGGTACACGCAAACTCACGGTGCGATTGTCCACGCCCCAGGTCACCGCCAGCGGCGCGTAGCTGTTGGTCTGGAAACGGCGGTACGAGTTGGCGTTGGGACAGAACAGCAACAACGAATCGAGCAAAGTGCCAAGCATCCCCGCCACTGCCTGTTTCAACAACGGCGTGCCATCCGGCGCTTCGCTGGCGAACAGATTGTTGCCGTCCTTGTCCGCCAGGCTGACGTGCATGTGCATGCCGGTGCCTGCCAGGTCATCGAAGGGTTTGGCCATGAAACACGCCGCCATCCCGTGCTTGTGTGCCACGCCCTTGACCAGCCTTTTATAACGCACCGCTTCGTCCATCGCCTGCAAGGCGTCCGTGCGGTGTTCGAGGGTGATCTCCACCTGCCCCGGCGCGTATTCGGAAATCGCTGTGCGCGCCGGAATGCCCTGCAGTTTGCAGGCGCTGTAGAGGTCGGCCAGGAAGGGTTCGATCTGCTCCAGTTCACGCAAGCCGTAGACCTGAGTCGCCCGTGGACGCCCGCCATCGGCATCCCGCGCCGGCTGCGGCCGACCGTTGCTGTCGCGTTGCTGATCCAGCAGGTAGAACTCCAGCTCCGCCGCCATGACCGGGTAATAACCGTCGGCCTGCAAACCTTCGATCACTTTCGCCAGCAGATGCCGTGGATCGGCGACGGTCGCGGGCATGCCTTCTTTCGGGTGCATGCTGACCTGCACCGCCGCCGTCGGAATCAATCGCCATGGCATGCGCGTCAGACTGCCGCTGATCGGGTAGGCCCGGCAATCGATATCGCCCACGTCCCAGACCAGCCCGGAGTTTTCCACGTCATCGCCGTTGATGGTCAGGCCGAGGATTGTGCTCGGCAAAGGCCGCCCGCTTTCATACACCGCCAGCAATTCATCGCGGTGCAGCAACTTGCCCCGGGGTACACCGTTGTTGTCGAGGATGAACAACTCGAACATCTCGATATCCGGGTTCTGTTCGAGAAAGGTCAGGGCTTCTTGCGTGGAGGCAAAGGAGGTCGTGGCACAACGCATGGGAATTCTCTTTTTCCGTGTCAGGGGGCGCGCAAAAGCACCCGCACTTTAATCTCGCGCATGGCGTGAGATCTGTAAGAACAATCAGCAGGAAATGTAAGAATCCGGTGGGCGCGCGTGACGACAATGCCACAGCGCCCAGAAGGCGAGTTCGGAAGGGAGAGCGACCGGACTATCGTCCATGGAGAAGACCGCAGTAAACAGATGAACAGCAGCGTCACATGGGTGGTCAAGTCGTTAAATCGGGATTTGGAGAACTTTGGGTGTGGGTTGGCTAAACAATCAATGAACAATCTTCCAGACACTACATCCCCTGGGAGCGGGCTTGTCGGATCGCCGCACCGCCACGATGGCGGTTTCACATTCAACAATTATGTCGACTGACACACCGCCTTCGCTGGCAAGCCAGCTCCTACAGGGGCGTGTTCCGACAGATATATTTAATTTCTAAATACTCCTCCAGACTTTCTGATTTGCGGCCTTCAGCCCCCCACGCGCCTAATCGGCTCCTTGTCACTCAAGGTCCGATGATGGAAAACGTCCGCGCAACATCCCGCCCTGCCGTCTGGCTGATGGTCGGCATCATCCTGGTCGCCCTGAACCTGCGTCCCTCCATGGCTGCCGTGGGCCCGCTGTTGTCTGCCATTCGCGGCGACATTGCACTGAGTTTCAGCCTCGCCTCGCTGCTGACCATGCTCCCGGTGATGGCGATGGGGCTGGCGATGTTCTTCGGTCTCAGGGTCAGCCAACGACTCGGGGAACAGCGCACCGTAGTACTCTCGTTGCTGATTATCGGCGTCGCCACGGTGTCGCGCCTGTTCCTCGATACGGCGGCCGAACTGATCCTCAGCGCCGTGCTGGCCGGTATCGGTATCGCGCTGATCCAGGCCGTGATGCCAACGCTGATCAAATCCCGCTTCAGCGATCATGTTTCCGTGTGCATGGGTCTCTATGTCACCTCGATCATGGGCGGTGCCGCCATCGCCGCATCGTTTTCGCCGCTGGTGATGACACGGACCGGCAGTTGGCGCGTGGGCCTGGCGATCTGGGCAGCGCTGGCCCTGGTGGCGTTGCTGTTCTGGTGCAGCCGGCGCTCGGGGATGGCGACGCCGGTTTCGGTGTCACCCCATGACGAATCCTTCTTCGGCAATTCCCGCGCCTGGTTGCTGGCGATCTTCTTTGGCCTCGGTACAGCGTCCTACACCTGCGTACTGGCCTGGCTGGCGCCGTACTACGTGGAAAAGGGCTGGAGCGAACAGAATGCCGGGTTGCTCCTGGGCTTCCTGACCGCCATGGAAGTGTTGTCCGGCCTGCTGACGCCGGCCATCGCCAACCGCAGCCGCGACCGACGCCGGGTGCTGGTGGCGTTGCTGGCACTGATCATGGCCGGGTTCTGCGGGCTGATTCTCTGCCCGCAATACTTGAGCCTGTTGTGGCCATGTCTGTTGGGGCTGGGGATCGGCGGGTTGTTTCCGATGAGCCTGATCGTGTCGCTGGATCACCTGGACAATCCCCGGCGAGCCGGTGGCCTGACCGCTTTCGTGCAAGGCATCGGTTACCTGATCGCCGGTCTCTCGCCGCTGCTGGCGGGGATCATCCGCGATCGACTCGGCAGCTTCGAATGGGCCTGGTGGTCACTGACCGGCGTCATGGCGCTGATGATCCTGATGGTCCTGCGCTTCGATCCGCGGCATTACGCCAGACACATCCACTGATCCGTACGGGAGGCGGCATGCATCGGCACGCGAGGCGCTGTCGATGCCCAGCCGCAGCGCGTTGCTTGCCACCGTTCAACGCTGAAGGCTTATGGCAACCACCTCACAATTATCCGCGAAACTTCCCGCAAGGCATTTTCCTGCCACCAGCGTTCCGTTAGGATCTTACGCACACGTTTGCGCATGGTCAGCGCAAGGAACGCAATGAGACGGAATGGATGCTGAACAGCAATTTGCTTAGAAAGCTCGACATGCAGGATCTCATGGTGTTTGTCGCCGTGTACGAGCAAAGCAGCGTTACCGGTGTAGCCGAGACACTCTGCGTCAGCCAGTCCACAGTGAGCTACTGCCTGAAAAAGCTGCGCACCGGTTTCGAAGACGAGCTGTTCATCAATACCCGCTCGGGTATGCGCCCCACCTGCAAAGCCAGCACCATGTACACCCATGTGCTGAAGATCCTCGAAAGCATCAACCTGTGTCACGCTGGCACCCAGACGTTCGACCCGACCTTGCAGCCGGTCACATTCAACCTCTGCGCCCCTGAGTACTTCGAACAACTGATCTTGCCGCGCCTGCTCAAACGCTTCGATTTCGCCAGCCTGCCGGTGATGATCAACATGCACAAGTTCGAAACCGACATCCCGGTCGAGGCACTGCGCGATGGCAGCCTGGACCTGGTGATTTGCTTCGGCCCCGATTTCCATCGTAGCCACAGTGATCTCAAATCCCGGGTATTGCTGGAAGATGACCTGGTCTGTGTCTTCGATAAGCGCGCCACACTGTTGGAGCCACGTCTAAGCCTGCAAGCCTTCGTCGCGCGGCGGCATGTGTTCCCCACACCCTGGACGTCCCACACCAACATGGTCGATGGCTGGCTGGCGCAGCAAACGCAAAAACGACAAATCGTCGCCCGCGCCAACAGCTACAGCGCGGCGCTGAAAATGATCACCGGCACCGACTTTATCGTGACCTTGCCCCGACGCATCCAGCCATTGCTGGCCAGCGAGGCGATTTTCAAGCATTGCGAAGCGCCCAACGGCCTGCCGGGCTTCACCCTCGACATGCAGTGGACGCAAAATGCCGATCAGGACAGCGCCAATACCTGGATTCGCGAGCAGGTGACCCAGGCCTGCATCGAGGCCTGAGACTCAGTGACCAATGGCGATCTTGGTGTAGGACTCGCGATCGATATCGAGAATTTCCACGGCCAGCTGGACTTCAATGCCCGTTGGCCACTGGCACAGGTCCTGCACCACCGCCAGCAGGCTGTCCGACAACTGCTTCTTGATCTGCCCGGAGCGACCGCTCAACAACGCCAGCTTCACATGCACGAACGCCCGCTCAGCGATTGCAGTGCCGACCTTGAACGTCTCGATCTTCACCGCCCGGCTCTTGATGTCGAATTCGGCAGCGAACTGACCGGAAGCCACCAGCGCATTGTTGAGCCGGATCAAGGCCACGTCGGCATTCAGCTCAGGCAGGTTGGCGGTGTATTCCATGTGCAGATGGGGCATTACGGTGCTCCTGAAAGTGGGCGAAAGGGTTGTACATATAACATAGCGGCGCGCTGCTCACTCGGGCAGCGGCAACAACGCGCGCTCACTCATGAACGCCTCCAGCCGCGACCGCAACCAGCGCTCGGCCGGGTCGGTATCGACATGACTGAGCCAGACCATCGACAGGTCCAACGTCGGCGTCTCGAACGGAAAGGGTTCACTAAACAGCACGCCGGACGCGGCCATCGCTTCGGCGGTGTAATCCGGCAGGCTGGCGATCAGGTCAGTCCCGGCGAGCAAGGCCGGCAACGAGCTGTATTGCGGCACCGAGAGCACCACATGGCGGGTCCGGCCAATCTCCGCCAGCCACTCATCGGCGTAACCGCTGACATTGGCGGTATGGGACACGAGCACGTGGGGACGCTGGCAATATTCATCCAGGGTCAGCGGTGTATCGGACGCATCGGCGCGCAAGATATTGGGCTGGATATGCCGCAGCAACTTGCGCTTGGCATTGGCCGGCAGCCCGCGGGTCTGGCTGATGCCGACGGTGATATCGCCGGACGCCAACAAATCCGGAATCCGCCAGTAATCGACATGCTGCACCACGAACACCACCTTCGGCGCTTCCTGGCGCAAGGCCCGCAGCAACGGCGGCAGCAAGCCGAACTCGACATCGTCCGACAGCCCGATACGGAAGGTCATGGTGCTGCTGCCGGGGTCGAAATCATGGGTCAGGCTCAAGGCCACCGACAACGAATCCAGCGCCGGCGACAGGTGCCGAATGATCTCCTCGGCCCGCGCCGTCGGCTCCATGCGATGGCCAACGCGAATGAACAGCGGATCGTTGAACATCGTCCGCAGGCGGTTGAGGGCCGAGCTGATGGTCGGCTGACCGAGAAACAATTTTTCGGCCACCCGAGTGACATTGCGTTCCAGCATCAGCGTTTCAAACACCACCATCAGGTTGATATCGGCCTTGCGCAGCTCGTTGCGATTCATCCCCTGCCCTCGATCCTCAAATCTGCCGACAGTTTAGGTAGGTCTTGCAATCGGCGTCTATCGACTCAAGCCCTTTGCGTGTAAGCCAAATGCAGACAGACGCTTGGGCTTACGTCCCCTTGTCGAGGGGGATATCGAGGGTAAAGGTTGCACCCTGTCCGGCCCCGTCGCTGTGCACGGTCAAGCTGCCACCCATCTCCTGCGCGGCCAGCGCGCAGCTGTGCAGGCCGAAACCGTGACCGTCTTTACGGGTAGTGAAGCCATGGGAAAAGATACGCGTCAGGTGCTCTGGCGCAATCCCATTGCCGTTGTCGGCCATCGTGATACGCAATATTGTCCCGTCAGTGAGGAAAGCGCCGAACGTGATGCACGGGCTGCGATCGACCACGCCGTCCAACGCCTGCCTGGCATTACTGATCAGGTTCACCAGAATCAACAGCACCCGATGCCGGTCCAGCGACAGCAGAGGCAAATCGGCAATTTCCTTGAACACCGTCAGCTCCTGGCGCGCCAGTGATCCGGCACTCATGCGCAAGGCATCATCGATTAACTCTGAGACAGGCACTGTCTCGACGACACTGACGGCAACGGCATAGGACTGCTGGGCTGCGACAATGGTTTTAATGTGGTCAACGCCTTTGGTGAGTCGCTCGAGTTCTTCGATGATGCCCTGTTGTTCTGCCGTCACCACCTGCGCCAGCTTGAGCAGGTAGTCGGGCAGCATCTTTCCTTTATGGTCTTTGGTGAGAAAATCGCTCAGGTCATTGACGTGTTCGTTCATCAGCTGAGCCACCCTGCCCAGCCCTTGGGCTTTGGAGGTGCGCATCTGGCTGGTGACCAGTTCTGCCGATATGTTCACGCTGTTGAGAACGTTGCCGACATTGTGCAGCACAGTAGTGGCGATTTCGGCCATGCCCGCCTGACGGGATTTTGCATGCAGTTCGGTCTGCACCTGGCTCATGCGTAGCGCCGCACGTACGCGAGCCTTGAGCTCCAGCGGCGAGAAGGGTTTAGCGATATAGTCATCGGCGCCACTCTCCAGTCCGGAGACACAGGCCTCGCTGCCGCCGCGGGCGGTCAACAGGATCACGGGTAAATGGGCGAAACCGGCGCTGGCTTTTATCCTGGCTGTCAGGCCAAAGCCGTCGAGCTCCGGCATCATCACATCCGAGACGACGACATCGATGGGTCGACGCTGCAAGAGTGCCCAGGCCTGCTCTCCATCAGCTGCGGAGGCGACGATGTAATCGTTTTGCAGGAGTTCGCTGAGGTAGGCAAGCATTTCCGGGCTGTCGTCTACCACTAGCACTCTGGATTGCAAGGCGTGTTCCGGGGGCTGCTCGTCGTCTGCGCCTTGCGTCGAAGGTCGGTCGTTGCTACTGCCATGGCGGCCGTCGTCGAAACGCAGGTGGCGTTGCTCGGTTGCGCTCGTTGTGCTCGTTGTATTCGGTGACGATAGCTCGTGCATATTGCTGGCTTCGGTCGGCACGGTGTATTGCTCCGCCCCCAGCGGAAGTCGAACAAAGAAGCACGAACCCCGTCCGGGCTCGCTGTTGACGCCGACTTCGCCCCCCATCAGTTCGGCCAGATCCTTGACCAGGGCGAGACCGATGCCTGTGCCGCTGTAGTGGCGCGTGGCGGAATTGTCGATCTGGGAAAAACGCTGGAACAGCAGCGGCAG
>Ga0213829_1001725_pt1 | contig 15186 bp, 8 predicted proteins | sample MC6MC0896MG_FD_180665 | JGI IMG/M metagenome (GOLD analysis project Ga0213829, IMG submission 180665) | Enriched soil aggregate microbial communities from Iowa State University, Ames, United States - MC6-MC0896-MG | ecosystem: Environmental > Terrestrial > Soil > Unclassified | place: USA: Iowa...
GCCGGGCCGACCGTGACGGGGCTGCTGGTGCAGAACCAGACGCTCACCGCCAACCCGGCAACCATCGTCGATGCCGACGGCCTCAGCAACCCGCAGTTCACCTTCCAGTGGCAGTCCAACCGGGGTGTCGGCTGGGTCAACATTGTTGGCGCCATCAGCAGCACCTTTGTCCTGACCCAGGCGCAAGTGGGGCAGAACATGCGGGTGGTGGTCAGCTATGTGGATGACTTCGGCGTGCACGAAAGTGTCGCCTCCGACATCCTCGACCCGGTCGCCAACGTCAACGATGCACCGACCGGTGCAGTGTCGATCAGCGACACCACGCCAGACCAGGGCCAGTCGCTGACCGCGCTCACGGGCGGCATCGCCGACCTGGACGGGCTAGGTGCCTTCAGCTTCCAGTGGCAGCAGGGCACTGGCGGCACTTTCAGCAACATTGTCGGCGCCACCGCCGCCACCTTTACCCCAGGCTTTGCCCAGGGCAACCAGCAGTTGCGGGTGATCGTGCGTTACACCGACGGCTTCGGCACCCTGGAGTCGCTGACCTCAGCCGCGACGGCTGCAGTGGTGGTGCCGCCAGGCGTGACACTGGTGGGCACCAACGCGGCCAACACCCTGACCGGCACGGCGGGCAATGACGTGATTTCGGGCTTGGGCGGCAACGACACGCTCAATGGCCTGGGCGGCGCTGACCAGTTGTTCGGCGGGGTTGGCAACGACATCCTCAACGGCGGGGACGACCCTGACATCCTCAATGGCGACGATGGCAACGATACCCTCAACGGTGGGCTTGGCGCGGATGCCATGAATGGCGGTGCCGGCAACGACAGCTTCGTCGTCGACAACGCCGGTGACACGGTGACAGAGGCGCTGAACGGTGGGACCGACCTGGTGCAGACCAGCCTGGCAACCTACACCCTGGGTGCCAACGTCGAAAACCTGACCTACACCGGCAGCAGCAGCTTTACCGGTACCGGTAACGCGCTGGCCAACACACTTACCGGCGGTGCCGCCAACGACGTGCTCAATGGCGGTGCGGGGGCCGACCGCCTGGTCGGTGGTGTCGGCAACGATACCTACGTGGTCGATAACGCCGGTGATGTCGTCGTCGAGGCCACCGGGGCAGGTACCGATACTGTCCGCACCACGCTCGCCAGCTATACGATGACCGCCAACGTCGAGCTCCTGACCTTTACCGGGGCGGGTAACTTCACCGGTACCGGCAACGGCCTGGCCAACACCCTCAACGGCGCAGCAGGCAACGACACGCTCAATGGTGACGGTGGCAACGACATCCTCAACGGCAATGCCGGTAACGATACCCTGAACGGCGACGCCGGCAACGACCAGCTGTTCGGCGGGCTTGGGGCCGACAGCCTGAACGGTGGCGGTGGCGACGACAGCCTCGACGGCGGTGACGGCAACGACACGCTGCTGGGTGATAACGGCAACGACACCTTGCTGGGCGGCATTGGTGATGACAGCCTGGACGGCGGCAACGGCAACGACACACTGCAAGGTGGCGACGGCAACGACACGCTGTTTGGTGACGTCGGCACCGACACCTTGATTGGGGGCGCTGGTAACGACTTCCTCAACGGTGCGGCGGGCAACGATACGGTGGTGGGTGGTGCCGGCAACGACACGATGATGGCCACTGACGGCAATGACGTGTTCCAGTTCGCGGCCGGCTTCGGCAACGACCTGATCATCAACTTCGATGCCATTGCGGCGGGTGGCCAGGACCGGCTGGATATCACCGCCCTCAACATCACTGCGGCGACCTTTGCTGCCAGTGTCACCATCGCCGATGTTGGCGCGGATACGCTGGTCCACATTGGCGCTGCCGACGCCATCCGCCTGGTGGGGGTGGCGGATGCGACCACGGTGAATGTAGCGGACTTCATCCTGGCAGGTTGAGAACCTGAGGAACAAGCTGTTGGCTTGAAATACAGGGGCTGCTGCGCAGCCCATCGCGACGCAAGGCCGCTCCTACAGGGATAGCGTGTTATTGAAACCCGCACGCCCCCTGTAGGAGCGGCCTTGTGCCGCGAAAGGGCCGCAAAGCGGCCCCAGTCCATTGATCAGAAGTCGTACCGCAGGTTCAACGTTGCGTTTCGGGGCGCTCCGTAATGACCGTAATTGCCCGCCAGGCCCGCGTAGTACTTCTTGTCGAACAGGTTCTCGACATTCAAGGTAGCGGCTATGTTGTCGCTGAGCTTGTAGCGTGCCATCAGGCTGGCTACGGCATAGTGTTCCTGGGTGATACGTGTGTTGCGGGTGGTCAGCAGCGACTGCTTGGCGTTCCAGTTCACCCCACCCCCCAAGGTCAGGCGCTCCCATTCGCCCGGCATGCGATAGGTGCTCCACAGCCGGAAGGTGTCCAGCGGCAGCTGTGGCGTCAGGCGGGTGTCCTGGGCGTTTTCCGTGCGTGAATGGCTGTACCCGGTATGCACGTTCCAGCCGTCGGCCACTTCGCCAGAGAGCTCAAGGTCGATACCTTTGGTTTCGGCCCCGTTTACCGCGCGCGACGCCGTTGAGTTTGCCACGCCAGGTATCGGGAAACCGGTGTCGTCCTCTGCAAAGTTGTCTCGCTTGATCAGGTAAATCGCAGCGCTGGTATTCAATCGGCCTTCATAGAACTCGCCTTTCCATCCCAACTCATAATTTTTGCCAGTGACGGGGTCAAGGACCTTGCCGGTGCGGTCCCTGGCGGTCTGCGGCTTGAAGATGTCGGTGTAGCTGGCGTACAGAGACTGTTCAGCGGTCAAGTCATGGATCAGCCCCACATAGGGCACGACTTCGCCACGCTCCTGCAGGTTGGAGGGCCTGTCGAAACCGCTGGGTAGCGACACCTGGTGGGCGTCGTAGCGGTAGCTGGTGGTCCGTGCCCCCAGGATCAGATGCCAATCGTCGGTGAAGTTGAGCCGGGTGGCAGCGAAGTACCCGGTCTGACGGATGTTGACGTCGTAATCCAGCACGGGCGTGTAGTTGCCGGGCTGTGGTATGCGATTGCCCCAGGTGAAGAAGTTGAATGTGGGCGACCCTGCCGACCCGGTCAGGTGGTTGTTTCTGTAGTCCAGGTAGTCGAACCCGACGATCAGCTCATGGGCTTGTCCAAGCAGTTCGAAAGGGCCCTGCAGGGTGATGTTCATGCCGCGCTGCACCTGATGCGCTTCGACCTCCAGCAGGTCCAGCGTGGCATTGCCTGTGGCCTGATCAAGGGTGGCGATACCGGCACCGGTGCGGTAGAACGCCGACAATGAATCGCGATCGACATCCATGTAGTTCGCTGCCAGTTTCAGTTGCCAGTCATTGGCAAGCTGCTGGTCCAGGCCGAAGGAATAGTTCTTGGTGGTGTAGTCTTCATACATCCAGCGCGGGCCGCTGCTGGTGGAACGCGAAAAGTCAGTCGGCTGGCCGTTGCTGTAGAACAACGGTACACCGGGGGCGCCGTCGGCATTGTAGGTCTGGTAGTCCACCCCCAGGCGCGCGGTGGTGGAGTCGGACAAGTCAGCTTCAAGCACACCGTACAACAGGTCGCGGTCCTGGCTGTACCAGTCCATGAAGCTGTGGTTGGTCTGCTTGGCGGCCACCAGCCGACCGCGCAGCTTTCCATTCTCGACCAGAGGGCCCGAGACGTCAGCCTCGGCGCGGTAATAGTCCCAAGAGCCGACCCCCGCCTGCACATAGGACTGGAACTCGCGAGTGGGGCGTTTGCGTACCATGTTGACCACGCCGTTGGGTTCACCTGCACCGGTCATCAGGCCAGTGGCCCCTCGCACGATCTCTACACGGTCGAAGATGGCCATGTCCATCAACGTGCTGGGCATGTTGCGGGTCAGGTACTCCTGAACCGTGTTGACCCCGTCGAGCTGGTAGGTACTGATTTCGGAGCCGCGCGAGTAGATATGAAAGCGCTCGCCGCCGTCCTGCGACATGGTGATGCCAGGGTTCTGCTTCAGCACATCTGTGATGCTCGCCAAGTGTTGGTCGTCCATCTGTTGGCGGGTAACGACACTGATGCTCTGCGGCGTCTCGCGAATCGACAGGTTCATCTTGGTCGCGGTACTGGTCACCCCCGTGGTGTACGAGCCGGTACCCTCGGTAGTCGCACCAAGCCCGACGCTGTTCACGTGCGTCGCCGACAACTCCATCGCACCGGTTTCTTCACCTGCGGGGATGATGAAATAGCGATCGTCACTTTCCCGCATCACCCGCAGGCCGCTGCCCGACAACAGCGCCTGCAAGCCTGCGTCGACACCGTACTCACCGTCCAGCCCCGGCGTTTTTCGGCCTTGGGTGGAGGCGGGATCAAACGACAGCACGATGCCCGCCTGGGTCGCGAAGCGGGTCAGTGCCTGGCCCAGGTCACCCTGGCCGATGTTGTACTCGCGGGGCGTGCTGTCGGCCAGGGCAGGGGTGGCGGCGAACAGGGCTGAAACCAGCAGGGCGTTGCGGATACCGGCCGCCAGCGGGCGGAGCGGATGATGCGTTTTCATGGAGGGCTTCTCTTATGTTGGCAAGCGGGTCATGCACCCGTTACCCCTGAGTCGGATGAGAAAGAGAAGAAATCTCATCGGTGGGCAAAAAAGTGTTCATCCCGTGTGCAGGGCGCTCACGCTCACCCAGTAACGGGTGCGTTGCACGATGTCTATCGGCAGTACGCTAGCGATCGCACGCAGGGCCTTGTCGGTGTCATCCACCGGGAAGGTACCGCTGACGCGCAGCCCGGCCGCTGACGGGTCGCAGCGCAGCCAGCCACGGCGGTAGCGGGCCAGTTCGTCGATCAGCGGCCCCAGCGCTTGTTCGTTGGCCACCAACAGGCCCTGAGTCCAGGCATCCTGTGCGGCGGCCAGCGAACGTGTCGGGCCGGCATTCGCCGCAGAGAAACGGCAGTACTGCCCGGGTTGCAGCAACAGGGGGTGCCCATGGGCGGGGGTAATGCGCACCTGGTGCTCGAAGACCGAGACCTGCGTCTGCCCCTCCAGGAGGCGTACCGAAAAGCGCGTGCCCAAAGCTTGCACGCGGCCATGCGAAGTTTGTACGAAGAAGGGCCGGCCCCCAGGATCGTTTGCGGTGGTGACCATCACCTCGCCCTGGCGCAGGTGCACCAGGCGCTGTTGTGCGTCGTAGCGGACATCTGCCGAGCTGTCGGTGTTGAGCATCAATTGCCCACCGTCGGCCAGGGCCACGGGCAGTCGCTGGCCAACCGCGGTGTGGTAGTCGGCGAGCCAGGCGCCGTTTTCGAACTGGTCAACGCCCAGCCAGCCCAGGCTGCTGCCGCCCAGCATCAGCGCCACGCCCTTGAGCACACTGCGCCGGGTGTTGTGCTGGGCCTGGCCGGCAAGCTCCAGCGTGCGGCCGGCGACGGCAGCGGGTACACCTTGCAGGCGTTGTTGCAGGTGCTCGATCTGCTGCCAGGCCCACTGGTTGGCCGCGCCTTGTTGCAGCCAGTGTTGCCAGCCGAGATGGTCCTGTGGCCTGGCTGCGCCGCTCTGCAGCAAGGTGTACCACTGCACCGCCTGCTCCAGTGCCTCGCGCTGGCGCGGATCGGTCACGCTCATTGCAGGTTCGCCTCAAGGTTGAACAGCAGGCAGTGGTGCAGCGCCTTGGCCATATGCCGGTTGACCGTGGACAGCGATATGCCCAACTGCTCGGCGATGGCCTTGTACGGCATGCCCTCCAGTTGCGAGAGCAGAAAAGCCCGGCGTACCTCCACCCCAAGGCCAGCCAGCATGGTGTCCAGCTCGCAGAGGGTCTCCAGCAACACGGCGCGGTCTTCCTCGGAGATATCCAGCGCTTCGGGCTGTTCGGCCAGTGTTTGCAACCACGCCCGTTCCAGGCGGGCACGGCGGAAGTGGTCGATCATCAGGCGGCGGGCAATGGTCGCCAGGTAACCCTTGGGCTCGCGCACGGCGTGCAGGCGCTCGGCCGCGTTGTCTGCCGTGAGGATACGCACGAACACGTCCTGGACCATGTCGGTGGCCAGGTCCCGGCAGGTCAGCCGCGGTTGCAGCCAGCTGCGCAGCCAGCGGTGGTGGTCACGGTAAAGACCATCGACCTGGGCGTGTGCATCCATGCAGGGCTTTTTCATACGGTTAGATTCAAATAAGAATTCTTATCATTATGGTGGTGCTTGGGCAGGGGGACAAGGGGCCAGGCTAAGTCCACGATTTCTGATGGTGCCGGGGGCTGCAAATCAGCCCCCGGCAAATTGTTCATTTCACCCCTTTCAATGCCCCACCAGCTCCCCCAGCAACCGCTGCTTGTACCCCTGCAACACCTGGCTGTCCCGCTGGCGCGGGTGCGGCAGGTCAATGCGCAAATCCTCGCGAATCCGCCCTGGGTGCGCGTCCATCACGATCACCCGGTCACCCAGGTACAGCGCTTCCTCGATGTCGTGGGTCACCATGATCACCGTGCAGCGCTCCTGCACCCAGATGCGCTGCAGCTCCTGCTGCAAGCGTACCCGGGTCAGGGCGTCCAGTGCGCCGAGCGGTTCGTCCAGCAACAGCACCTTGGGCTTGTTCACCAGCGCCCGGGCAATTGCCGCGCGCTGGGCCATGCCGCCGGACAACTGGTGCGGGTAGGCCTGCTCGTAACCACTCAGGCCCACCAGTTCGATGTGCTCGGCCACCAGGCGGCTTTTCTCCACCGCGGGCAGCGCATGGTTTTTCAAGGCCAGGGCAATGTTCTGCTGCAGGGTCATCCAGGGGAACAGGCGGTGGTCCTGGAACACGATGCCGCGCTCCAGGCCCGGCCCGCGCACGGGTTGCCGGTCCAGCAGGATCTGCCCCTGGTAGTCCTGGTCGAGGCCGACGATCAGCCGCAGCAGCGTGGATTTGCCACAGCCGCTGGCGCCGAGAATGCTGACGAATTCGCCCGGGCGGATATCCAGGTCGATGCCTTCGAGCACTGGCACATGCTTGCCCTTGAGCGGGTACGCCTTGTTCAGGCCGCGAATGGTCAGCGCGCCAGTGCTGGCGGTGGTGGGTAATGCGTGGGCGATGGCGTTCATGGTCGGGCCTTTCAATGGTTGGTGCGCCAGCGCAGCAGGCGGCGGGTGAGCAGGGTGCACAGCCAGGACATCAGGTAGCCACTCAGGCCGATGCAAAGTACGCAGACCACGATGATCTCCATGCGCGCCGCAGCTTCGGCGTTCATCATCAAGCTGCCAAGGCCGGCCCCGGCAGACAAAAACAGCTCGCTGCCCACCGAGGTTACCCAGGCAAAGGCCAAGGCTTGCAGCACGCCGGCGGCAATGCCTGGCAGTGCGGCGGGCAACAGGATCAGCCAAAGCTGCTGCCAGCGGCTGAGCATCAGAACCTGTGCCGCTTCGCGGTGTTGGCCGGCGACCTGGCGCAGGCTCTCGAAGGTGTTGAGCACCATGGGGTACAACGCCGCCAGGCTGACGATCAGCAGCTTGGCGCCTTCGCCGTTACCCAGCCACAAGGCGATCAGCGGGATCCAGCCCAGCATCGGCACCTGGCGCAAAGCGTGAAAAAGGGGGGCGATCAGGCGGTTCGCGGGCGCAGACAGGGCCATCAACGCACCCAGGCCGATACCGCCGACAATGCCGATGGCAAGACCGCTGCAGGTACGCAACAGGCTGGCCCACAGGTTGATCAGCAATTCACCGCTGCCCAGCAGTTCGGCCAGTGCTGTGCCCACCTGCGCCAGCGGCACGAAGGCATAGGCCCCGGCAGCCCCTTGGCGCGAGGCATACTCCCAGGCGCCGAGCAGCAACAGCGGCAGTACCAGGCCACGCAAATCAGGTCGTTTCATCACAGCCTCCTCAGTGGCTTTGCCAGGCGGACAGGCGTCGTTCCACGCGTCGCAGGGTGAAGTCCAGGCTGAAGCCGATCAGCCCGGTCAGCACAACGCCGACCATCACGACATCGATACGCAACATCTGCCGGCCCATCTCGATCATCTGCCCCAGGCCGCTGTCGGCTGCCAGCAGCTCACATGCCACCAGCACTACCCAGGCGCGGGTCAGGGCCACGCGTATGCCGGTGACGATCGCCGGCACCGCAGCGGGCAGGGCAACCCGCCCCACCAGCGTTGGCCAGCGCAAGCGGTATACCGCAGCCACTTCGAAATGGCTGCGAGGGATCGCGCGGATACCTTCGCAAGTGGCCAGTGCCACCGGGAAAAACGCAGTCTTGGCGACGATGACCACCTTGAAGGTCTCATCCACGCCAAACAGCAGCACGAACATCGGGATCAGCGCGATGCTGGGCACTTGGCGCAGGGTATGGAACAGCGGGGCGCAGTAGGCCTCCACGGTTTTCGACAAGGCCAGTGCGGCACCAAAGCCAAGGCCGGCCAGCGCACCGCCGGTAAAGCCAAGTGCCAGCCGCGACAGACTGCCGGTCAGATGTTCCTGTAACTCGCCGGTGTTCAGCAATTCGGCAAGGCTGCGCCAGACCTCTTGTGGGGGGATCAACACGTTGGCGGGAAACAGCCCGGCATTGGCGACCACCGCCCAGAGGCCGATCAGGGCCAAGGGCGAGAGGAGCCAGGAAAGGGGGGAGAGCGCGCGCATGGCTGGCCTTGGAAATGAAGGGGACGAAGCTGTATCGCAAGAGCTGTGCCAAGGGGCCGGTGCCCTGATTGCGGAGCTGGCAGGAAGCGCTGGTGCTGGAGCAACAACGAAGTGCTGCTACAGCAGCAGCGCTGCAGCAGTCTGACGACGGTCGCAGGCAGTGCACCTGGTAAAACTGCCAGTTGTAGCAAAGGCCCTGTGCGCTTCCAATGAAGCGCTGTCGCCCCGAACCCTCGGTCGGGAGTCGGGGGCCGAAAGCTCACCCTCTGGAGAAAGTCATGGATCATTCAACCGCCGAGCTGGTCAGCTGGTTAGCTGAGAAAACACGTCTGCTGGGCTGGGATATGGTGCTTTTTATTGATGGCAGCAAGATCAATGCGGTGTTAAAGCAAGAGTCGTTCAGACGCCTCGGTACGGCGAGTGATATGCCATCCATTTCCGGGTATATCAGCAATGGGGCTGACAACCGTTTTGCCGTGTCCAGATGCAATCTGTCTTTGCCGAGACTGGTGTTCGATGTGGCGCTTGCCGGGCACAAGGCGCACATGCCAATGGTAATTGCCGAAGCCAATGCGTATTCGCTGATTAACAAGGGCAATCAGTGGGATGTGCGTCAGCTGGATGTGATGGGCCCCTTGCAAGAAGCCTCGCTGAGCCTGGATATCAACCTGGAGGAATCGGGCGGCAGCGTGGATGAAGATGACACGATAAAACTTGACCTCAGTAAAACTGAAAATTTTTCCATGCCGTGCTACACCGGCGAAACGCGTCTGCTGACCGAGTTTTTCAGGCAGAAGTTTTCGGCGCTGAGCGATGACCAGCGTCAGTTTCCGATTGCCCAGCTGGCAAAGCGCAATGTCGAGTTGCATCAACCGGTCTCGTTCGACCTGCGTACCCAGGCCCGGGGAAGGACGCCCACCGATGTGGAAGGTGCTGTAGTGCTGCTTGTCGACATGGAGGATGGGGCTGGCGGAGCCTACCCGGGCGCGGATTACAAGTACGCGATACCCAATGATGGACACTATTCGGCAACCATCCTGTTCGATTCGGAGCGGCTGTTGCTTTCTCAGTTGGTAAGCGCTTTGGGCAGCGTGATCACGGGTGCTGAGTTTGAATGGCGCCGGCGCGATGGCGAGCCGCCGTCAGTTTCTTGCAAGGCTGGATATATTTCATTGCCGGGGCAAAGGAGGAAAGAGACAGCGTATATCCGTGAATCTGACGCCATATGGATTGTTTCGGGGCACTTTGAATTTGATGAAGCCCGAATAGACATGCGCGATGCGTTGTCCATCAGCAAGGTGGGTGACCAGTGGAAAATGAGCCTGTCTTTACGTGGCAGCCTGACAGTCAGGTGCGATGATATCGATGACTTCAAAGGCGTACTACGCGAGACGCTGGTCAGAGAAGGCTACGCCATGGCTGATTTCCACAAGCCTGTGCAGGCAGGTTTCCAGTATGACGCAGAGCTGGTCTACCGGTTTGATGGTCAGGGTGAAATACAACTGGTCAACCAATCCTATGAATTTAACGAGCGCATGGGTTTTCAACCGGTTTTTGGCGCAATAAGGCCTCCCCGCGCAAGTGACACCATGGTTCCTGCAAACGATTTTCTCGCGCTGGTGGTAAACCCGGCAATCGCCTACCTGACCACCAAACTCGGGGAGATTGTTAGCAGTCGCGGGATTTGGGATTTTACCTCTTTGCAGGATGTACTGGTAGAAAAGCTGAAAAAAAACGTGGTTTTATTGCCGGGCGCATCGAAAATAGCACGCGATGTTCTGAGGTTTAATTTTCATCGCACCCTCATACCTACAAAACTCGCGGCCCCGCTCGACACAGCTTATTTCGGCAAGGTAAACCCCGCTACCAACTACTTCACCATCAGCCCGATGGAAACTTTCCTGCTTGCAGATGACACCATCACATTTGTGACGGAGCCCGCGTTTGGGGTCGGCCTTGTGTTCTGGTCCGTTAAAGCAGTGTCCGGCCTGGCGGAAGGTGTACGCCTTTCCATCAAGAAGGGGGTCTTTACCGCGCCGCCTGCCAGCGATATGACAAAGTCGTACGCGCAAGTGCTAGTCACGGCCACCAGTACTATAAACCCGACAATTCAAAGCAGGGCCTTGATCACCGTGGTTCGCGAAACGCTGCAGGCCAACCCCTCGGTCGTGGTTGCCCAGCCAGGCAGCAAGGTCAACTTCAATGCCTGGGCACTCGGCGACCCCGCTGCATTGGAATGGCAGTACCAGAATAAGGCCGTGGGCAAGGGGCAAACCGTGACGGTCACTTGCCCAGCCGACCCTGGCACGGTTGCCTTTGTCGTCGAAGAAGTCCAGGTGAAAGACCCTGAAAGCCAACAGACCAGTACGTGTGTGCTGATCACCGAAATGGCGAAGAAAATGCCCATGGCTGTGAGTGCCAATGTTGACCCGGCAGGTGCAACGGCGGTGCTGGAGGCGAGGGTCAATGGAAGCGTGGTCGCGCCGGACAAGGTCAACTGGGACGTGCTCTACGGCCCAGGTGAAGCCCCGGCTGGCGTCTACACACCGGGCATTGGCGATACAGCCTGCTTCGCATTGATCAGCGCAACCTATGACAGCGGTAGCTTCGGCATTTTCGAAGGGTACGCCCTGCTGGCCTTGCCACTTGCCGAACATCGGAGCATCACGACGGTTCAGTCAGACCAAGCCATTGGCAGATGATGACAACCCGCACGGGGAGGGCTGTTGTGCAGCCCATCGCCGAGTGGGTCGTCATACGATCTCCTGTCAGAAGTCGTAACTCACGCTGGTGTAGTAGAACGCGCCTTGCGCCCCTTCCGGGCTGGTGATGGAGTACTTGGGCACGCCATACAGCTGTGCACCTTCCAGCTTGTCCGGGTGGCTGTCGAACAGGTTGATCGCGCCCGCCGACAAGGTCAGGCCCAAGTCGAAACGGTACGACACGTCCAGGTCGGTCACCCATTGCGGGCTGAAGGTCTGGTCCAGCGTCGGGTTGGCGGCGTTGCGGTTCTTCCATTCACCATAACGGCGCTGGGCGACGGTGACGCTCCAGCCGTCATACAGCCAGTTGGCACTGAGGGTCAGCTTGTCCTCGGGCGTGCCATCCTCGATCAGCCCCTGGGTATTGCGGCCGATGATCTGGTTACCCGGGATGCTGCCCACGTCGTCCAGCCCGGTAATGCGGGTATTGTTGCGCGCGTAGCCGCCATTGAAGTCCACGCGGCCCCAGCGGCCCACATCCAGCTGGTAATGGCCGGCCAGTTCGAAACCGTCGGTGCGCGTGTCGGCGATGTTGGTATAGAACGCCGCGCTCTGGATGTTGGCGTAGGGGGTACCGGCGAATATCGGACCCACCACCGTTGCAGGCAACTGGTCGGACAGGGTGATGCGGTTGTCGATGTCGATACGGTAGGCGTCGATTGTGACCGAGGCGTTGGGCAATGGCCGCCAGACCAAGCCCACGGAAAAGTTGGTCGATTCCTCAGGTTTCAGCGCCTTGCCGCCAAGCAGGGCCGCTTCCGGGCTGTCGGCACGCAGGGTACGCTGCTGCACCTCGACCCAGTTGCCACTGCCTGGGGGCTGTTCCACTACCTGCACACTGAACGAGGACAGCCCGCTCTGCACCAGCGAAGGCGCACGGTAGCCGGTGCTGGCGCTGGCGCGCGCGGCAATCTGCGGGGTGAAGTCGTAGCGCAGCGACAGCTTGCCGTTGGTGGTATCACCAAAGTCCGAATAATGCTCGCTGCGCACGGCCACGCCTGCCTGTAATTTTTCGGTCACCTGGGCTTCGACATCGAAGTAGGCACCGATCACGCGGCGGTCCAGTGACACGGCATCGACCTGGGTGATGCCCGAGTAGTAGCCAGGGATGCGTCGGCCGGTGATGGGGTCGATCGTATTGAACAGCGGCCCGTTGGACCAGCCGGCGGCGTCCCCTTCGCTGAGGTCGTAGTTTTCCTGGCGCCAGGCCAGCCCGGCGGAAACGGTCAGCGGCTTGAACAGCCAGTCGTTGGCGAAGTCGCGGGTCCAGTCCAAGGTCAGGTTGGTCTGGTCGGCTTCACGGCGGCCGGTGTAGATGGTCGACGGGCTGGCGGTGCCCCAGCTGGGGTTGATCGCGTCGTGGTCGGTGGAGTCGACGCGGTTATTGCCGTAGTTCAACGCCAGGTCGAACTTGCCCAGGGCCTGGTCCTCGAAGCGCAGGCCACCGGTGACGGCAAAGTCCTCAAGGCCGTAGCGGGTGACCGGCAGGCGGCCGTCCGGGTAGCGCGCCAGGGCTACGCTGCCGTAGTTGTTGCGCAACGTGGTGGGCGGGTCGAAGAAGTTCTCGGCATCCGTATTCTTGTGCGCATAGGTGGCAAAACCATAGGCGCTCAGCCCCTCGCTCAAACCCATTTCGGCGTTGGCGGTGAAGTTGTATTGGTCCGAGACATTGCCCGAACCCCAGCGCCAGTTGCGGTAGCGGTTGTTCTGCTCGCGGGCGCTGTCGATGCTGGTGGAGCCGGGGTAGAACAGGCGGTTGTCGTCGCGGGTATCGCTGGCCGGGTCCTGGCTGCCAGCGTCGAAGGCCAGGGTCAGGAAGCCGTCGTTGGGCAGTGCAAAGCCCTTCCAGCCACTGAGCTTGCGTTGCAGGCCGTCGCCTTTTTTGTAGCCGCCGAAGCGGTAGCCGGCGTTACCACCCTCATCGCGTTCCTTGAGCACGATGTTGATCACCCCGGCGATGGCGTCTGAGCCGTACTGGGCGGCCGCACCGTCGCGCAGGATTTCCACGCGTTCGATGGCCGACAGCGGGATCAGGCTGAGGTCCACGGCTGCCGCGCCACGGGCGTTGACCAGGCCCTGACGGGTGACGTTGGCGCTGGTATGGCGGCGCTTGCCGTTGACCAGCACCAGCACCTGATCCGAAGCCAGGCCGCGCAGCGAGGCGCCCTGCGCGATGGAACCGGCAAAGGCGCCCTGGGGCGACTGCGGGAAGCTGAACGAGGGCGAAAGCGCGGTGAGTGCTGCGGACAGGTCGCTGGCGCCGGTTTCCTGGAGTTTTTCACCGCTCAGCACATCGACCGGTGCGGCACTTTGCAGGGCGGTGACGTCGCTGCGGTGTGTGCCGACCACGACCACGGTGTCGAGGCGGTCGGCGGGTTCGGCAGCGAATGCGGGCACGGCAAGGCCGGCGATGGCCAGGGCGATGGCGCTGGCCAAGGGGGTGTGGTGGGGCATGGAGTAATCCTTTTATACAGCGTGATGCTGTGGGGCTGCTGCGCAGCCCATCGCGACGCAAGGCCGCTCCTACACTGGGCGCGCGCTCTTCTGTAGGAGCGGCCTTGTGTCGCGATGGGCCGCAAAGCGGCCCCCCGAATGTTCAGAACCGGCTGGTAACGCTGAGCCCGACGGTGCGCGGGTCGCCGTAGGTGATCACGTACTGCCCGGCGGTGCCGTTGGGCCGGCCGTGCACCTGGTAGCGGCGGTCGGTGAGGTTGTTGACGAAACCGGTCACGCTCAGCTTGTCGTCGTGGCTGAACCAGCTCAGGCGGGCGTTGGCCAACGTGTAGTGCGGCTGGCTGAGGGTTTCGTCGGCGCTGCTCTGGCGGTCGGCCAGGAAGTACTCCTTGTCACGGAAGCTCACGTCGCCCCCTGCCACCAGCTTGCCGCCCACTTCCAACGGAATGGTGTAGTCGGCTCCAAGCGACACCACGTTGCGCGGCGAACGCACGAAGCTGTTGCCGCTGTAATCGCCGGTTACCGCGCCAGTGGTGGGGTTGGTGTTCTTGAAGTCGGTGTATTCGGTGTCGAGGAACGACACCGCCGCGCGCAGGTGCAGGCGCTCGGTCGGCTGGCCTTCGATCTCCAGCTCCGCACCCTTGACCTTGCCCTTGGCGCCGTTGGTCAGTGCGGTGGTGAGCACGCCGTTGTTCACCGTCAGCAGGTTCACCTGGATGTCGGAGTAGTCGTAGTAGAAGAGGTTGGCGTTGACGGTCAGGCGGCGGTCGAACCACTCCGACTTCAGCCCCAGCTCATAGGCATCCAGCTCTTCCGGGTCGACCGTGGTCAGCTGCGCCAGGCTGGTCGACAGCCCGGTGTTGAAGCCGCCCGAGCGGAAGCCGTGGGCGTAGCGGAAGAACACCCGCAGGTTGTCGTTGATGCGGTACTCGGGCGTCAGGTCGTAGGTCCAGGCTTCCCAGGTCTTGTCTTCCTGGCGATTGCCGTTGGTGCCCACGCCACCCAGCGGGACCAGCGGGCCGTTGGCGGTGGCGCGGGTCAGTTGCACCAGGTCCAGGTCGATGTCCTTTTTCTCCTGCGTCCAGCGCAGGCCGCCAGTGACGCTGAAGTCGTCGGTGAAGTCGTAGGTCAGGTTGCCAAACAGCGCGTAGCTGTCGGTGCGGTGGTCGAAGCCCATGTCGCGGAACGCCGTGGTGCCCACCTGGTTCGAGCCGGTGCCGTTGGGCGTCGGCCCGGGGGTGACCACCCGCTGTGCCGAGCTGTCGAGGTCTTCGTGGAAGTAGTGCGCACCCAGCAGCCAGTGCAGCGGGCGGTCTTCCGGCGAGGCCAGGCGCAGCTCCTGCGACCATTGGCGGTAGCTGTTGTCGGTGATCGACGCGCCGTTGACCTCGTAGGGGGTGTAGTCGGCGTCGCTGGTGG
>Ga0213829_1001726_pt1 | contig 15177 bp, 14 predicted proteins | sample MC6MC0896MG_FD_180665 | JGI IMG/M metagenome (GOLD analysis project Ga0213829, IMG submission 180665) | Enriched soil aggregate microbial communities from Iowa State University, Ames, United States - MC6-MC0896-MG | ecosystem: Environmental > Terrestrial > Soil > Unclassified | place: USA: Iowa...
ATATGTACCCCATATCGCCCCGATGCTGCCGATTCCGAAAACCAGTCGATGGGATGGCCTAGTATTTCTGCATGGCCTATTACCCAAAAAGGAAGAGGAACATGCACTGAATCGGCTGGTGGTTACCAGTGGAGATTTCGGACTGGCCTACCTGACCGAGCGATGGGCTGCGCGATTCGTTGGCGAATTATTCCGCAACTTCATCGTTTGCTTCATCGGGTACAGTATCAATGATCCGGTACTGCGGTACATGATGGACGCGCTTGCTGCAGACCGTAGGTTAGGCGAGGTCACACCAAAGGCTTGGGCATTTGGCGAAAGTGAGCCTGGGCAGGAAGCTCTCAAAACCATTGAATGGGAGGCGAAGGGAGTAACCCCGATTCTCTACAAAGTGCTTCCAGGCAGTTACGACCATTCTCGCCTGCACGCCACCCTTCGCAAGTGGAGTGAGACCTACAGCGAAGGAACCACCGGAAAGGAGCGAATGGTTTCTTCAAATGCGCTGGCACGACCATCCGCCAGTACCAAGGAAGATGACTTTGTGGGCCGAATGCTCTGGGCGCTCTCGGACAAATCGGGCATTCCCGCGAAACGGTTTGCAGAGTTCAATCCAGCGCCTGCCCTCGAATGGTTGACCGCCGCGTTTTCAGAACCTCGATTCAAGCACAGTGACCTGAACCGATTTGGCGTAACGGCCCAACAAGAAGTTGACCCCAAACTGCTGTTCAACCTGGTTGCCCGCCCCACCCCCTACGCTCTTGCCCCACACATGCGTCTTGTGTGTGCGGGCTTGGAAAGCACGAGGTGGGACAAGGTGATGTTGCAGCTTTCTCGGTGGTTGCTCAGACACCTCAACGACCCAGAGCTGATCCTATGGGTCGTCAATCAGGGTGGGCATCTGCACGACGAGTTCCGGTCGATGATCGACTACCGACTGAGTGAGCTAGCCACCCTCCAGCGCAGCGGATCAAGCTCAGAACTCAAGGAAATCCAAGCTCATTCCCCCAATGGCTTGCCGTCTCGCGAGACGGAAATCCTTTGGCGGTTGTTGCTGAGCGGGCGAGTAAAATCGCCTTGGCGCGATCTCGATTTGTATCGCTGGGCAGAGCGCTTGAAGCAGGATGGCATGACGTTGTTGCTGAAGCTCGAACTTCGCGAGCTGCTAACTCCGAAGGTAGCACTCAAACAACCGTTCCGCTGGGGTGAGGAGGCAAGTGATACGGATAGGCCCAGAACCATCAGAAACATAGTGGATTGGGAGCTTACTCTGGCGGCAGACAATGTTCGCTCAACGCTCAAGGAGGTTTTCGACCGGGATCTGGAAGAGTTCCTACCTGGCTTGATTGATGACTTCGAGCATCTGCTACTGGAAGCTTTAAATCTTCTGAGCGTTTTGGGTGGAGCAACCGATCGCTCTGATCGCTCGCATTGGGATTTACCCTCGATTCTGGATCATGATCAAAACCGACGGTCTCGGGACTGGGTTGCGCTGATCGAGCTGCTGCGCAATGCCTGGCTCGCCATCCGAGCAAAGGATCCTGCAAGAGCGACTCGGATTGCTGTGCGGTGGTTTGAGATTCCCTACCCGACATTCAAACGGCTGGCTCTCTTTGCAGCAAGTCAGAATGATTGCATCGCTCATAATCTTTGGGTTTCATGGCTAACAGCCGACGAGGGTTGGTGGCTATGGTCAGGGGACGTGAGGCGAGAGATGCTACGCCTTCTGGTTCTGCAAGGTCGCCACCTCAACGGGGTCTTTGCTTCCCAGCTTCAGCGAGCGATTTTGAAAGGCCCGCCACGGGAGATATTCAAAGAGGATGTCGACCCCGAGCGCCTGCAACAGCATACTGATCGCATGATTTGGCTCACGCTGGCAAAGCTTGATAGCTCGGGACTTCAGCTAAATGCAACCTCGACCAAACGCTTAGCTAAGTTATCCAACGCGCATCCTATGTGGAGACTTGCCGATAACCAGAGCGATGAATTTTCGCGCTGGATGAGCGGATCCGGCGATGCTGATTTTGAGAACAGTATCGTCGTGACAATAGCCCCCACCAAGCGAGCACAATTGGTGGACTGGTTGAAGGAGCCGCCCAAAAATCCCTACGGGCTCAGCCGCGACGACTGGGGAGATACGTGCCGCAGGCATCCCCTGAATAGCCTCTACGCCCTCAATGACCTCGTTCGGCAAGACATTATGCCGGTCGAGCGCTGGCGTGAATTCTTTCGTGTGTGGAGCAATAAAGCGTCGAATATTCGATTCTGGACGCACGCAGCTCCAATCATTCAAGCCCTGCCTGATCGCGCGCTGGCCGAGCTTGCGCATAGCGTTTCGAGTTGGCTGGAAGCCGTTTCGGATCATGCCATCACGAACGAGAACCTTCTGTTCACGCTATGCCGCCGACTGATGGCTATTCCACAGGAACCTGACGCCGTTGCGAAGGACGATGATTTCATTCCCCGCCCTGTGACAGATGCCATCAACCACCCGATTGGAATGGTCACCCAAGCATTAGCGAATCGGTGGTTCAAACAGCCTTTGCACGACAACGGCAAACTGTCACCGCCGTTTGCTGACATGTTCACCACCCTGTCTGACACCAGCGTACGCCATTACCGTCATGCGCGAGTCATCCTCGGATCGCACCTTATCGCCCTCTTCCGCGTCGACAGCGAATGGACGAGACGCCAGCTACTTCCACTTTTGAATTGGGATCTAGACCCTGTCGAGGCCAAGAGCGTCTGGGAGGGATTTCTATGGTCTCCCCGCCTCTATGCTCCGCTGCTGGAGGCATTCAAAACCGAGTTCTTGCAAACGACGCGCCACTACGATGAGCTGGGTGAGCATAGCCAGCAATTCGCCGGCTTCTTTACCTATGCAGCCATAGACCCGATCGAGAGCTACTCAGTCGACGAACTACGAACCGCACTGCATGCATTGCCTAGTGAGGGTCTTGATGAGGCAGCCCAGGCACTCTCACAAGCCCTTGAGGGCGCCGCAGATCAGCGCGAAGAATACTGGGAGAATCGGATTGTGCCATTTTGGAAGGAAATTTGGCCCAAGGATCGGGATCGGAAAACCGTGAGAATTGCCGAATCACTGGCCCGATTGACGCTCGCTGCCGGCGAGAGATTTCCTTCTGCCCTGGACGCGGTTGCGGATTGGCTCTGCCCTGTGGAGCATCCATATTTCATCGTATCTACTCTTACAGAATCGACGCTCTGCGAGCGCTTTCCCGCTGCCGCCTTGAAGCTTCTGAGCTTGATAATCGACGACAACCGCTGGGTAATCAAAGAGCTCCAAGAGTGCTTGAAAAGCATGAGTGACAGCGAGCCTGGCCTGATAAACGATCCTCGGTACCAGCGCCTTCAGGATCAATCCAGGCAGTAAATCCGAGTAACCGCACTCCCAGCCCCACCGATCTGTGCGATCAAAAAACGCTGGAGCAGCGGTAGGTTTTCCATTCAAGTCATCAAGACCAAGTAGGTGTATGTGAAATGAAAATCTGCAAATGGGCGTTCGTCATTGAGGGGCCACGTGCCTCTCTTGAGTGTCTCCCCGCAAACGCGCCCTGGTGGTCGCTTAGCTTGCTGGCCGATCATTCTGAGTGGGAGGCTTGGATACCTACCGAGCAAAGTGAAGATGACTTTGAAAGGCAGTTCGACGCTGCTATGCAAGCGGTCGTGAAGATGAATGGGGTTGCGGTAAGCAATGGTCATCACGGTCTGATCAAGATGACCCATCATGTGGCATACGATCCTCAGGGCAATCGGATTAAAACGATACCCTTGCGATTAGCCCTGACCGTGACCAAACTCAGCGGTTTTGGCCCTACACCGCCAGCTTCGATTGATTTTTCCAGGATCGATTCCACAAAGCTTTCGATACTCGGCACCCTTTGGGATTACTGGGGGCAGCCCAATGCCGAATCCTATGAAGGGTTGTACAAAATATTCGAGCTGATTCAGTCGGCAGACCCAGAGATACCTAAAGTCATTTCTACTAAAAAGCGCTCTCGGCTGAAGCAGACCTGCAACTGCATGTCATCTGGCCCTACAGCCAGACATGCGGATATGCAAGAAAAACCGGTCGTCCATCCAATGCCACTTGGTGAAATACGGAAGATCGTGGGTAACCTTTCTGACTTGTATATCGAGTCGATCACCCGGCCCCGCGCACTGGCCAACATACTTTTGAACAATCAGCCAGCATGATCGTGGACTGATCGCTTGCACCACATCGGCTAGGATTGCTCGGACACGCCAGGAACTGCTACAGGTGGACTGCCTTAAAAATGCAGGTGCTTCCTAATCTAGAGTGCACCTGCACCCCTCATGATCTACTGACAATTCATGCTATGGCCCGGCCAATCACCGTAGGGTACCGGCGCGCATGTCCATCGGCTCGGTGGCCACCCAGATGGCATATATGCGGATCATTGAGCGACAGCCCGAATGAATTGCGCGCAGCCCTCGGGATCTGAGGCTGGCCTTTTAACCGTGATCATTTGCTCGGCCATAGGCAATTCAATTGTCACTGACATTTCGGCGGGCCTTTTAGCCGCTGCCTAACCATCCCATTATTTGTCCTTTACGGACTGACCCTGGGAGGTGCTACGCGGGCCTCATCTGGATTTAACGAGCGAGGAGGCTCACGCACTCTCATAATCCATAGTAGCGAAGGGGAACTTCCCTCGTAAAGCAGGAAACGTCGTTGAACAGGCACACCGCGTTCACTGTAGTGACGAATTCATCGCCTGGACGACCTCCTGGCCACTGCGCCCCTTTCCACCGCCTTTGCAACCGATGCTGGTCTTGCGGCGACGGCAAAAAATCGCGGCCACCTCCATCCAACATCCCCGCGATTCCGCCCAACTCACTAGCGCCACCTGCCAGCAGGCCAAATGCCCAATCCTATGCCTTCGATTTCTTGATCAGGTAGTCCCAAGTCGCGTGCTGAATGGCTACTATGGGTCGTTAGCGGTCAGTCGCAAATGGCTCCTATCGACCCGCAACGACTATCGCCCAGCCCCCTCCTTCTTGCCGACTGGCAGCTTCACGCTGCGTCTGTCTGCCCGAAGCGCCAAGGCTGCTGAAAAACAAAGCCGCTCCAGCGTCTAGTGTTGTCCAAAAATTCAAAAAATGGATGAGATGCCAATGAGTTTGTCCTTGGACGCTGCGAAAGAGCTTCTTAATGGTGGTATCGACGCTACTTCTGCGCTCAATAGCGCCTTGGAGCGTGTGTTGCTGCACTCATCTCAAGATGACATAGCCGGGCTCAAGAAGTCGTTCGGCGATGCTATGGCGGGAGTTCTGGCAGCGACTGTGGGTGTCGCTCTTCAGGCATATCCTGAGCTGAGCCCACTAGGGATGCATGGGTAGAAATCGCTAGGGAGTGCGCTGCAAGAAGATCCTCCAACACGCCCGAATGACTGAGCCCGCATTACAGCAAGCGTCCAAAATAGGTAGGTAGCTGCCGCTCATAGATGGATGCTTTCGACCCATAGCAGCCTTTGGCGGAAGTCAACCTGCGGCTATCGCAGTGGGCCGCTCACTCGCTTATCTTCCTCATTTGCTCCGCCAAATAAGAAACGAGATTGATGAATACGCAATCAACCTCGCATTAGACTAATTTCCGACAGCCATGGATCTAAAAAAATCTTGAGCACTAGTATAAACGGCATCCTCCAGCTCCATATTAACAAAATAACCTGCACTTCTTAGTGGGACAGGGTGGATGCACCCTTCATATTCAAAGCACAGATCCAGGTTAGCTTGGTAAAAAACACCAAATATTTCATTGCTTAGTTTGTCGCACTCAGATTTCTTAAAATTCCTATGAAAAACCATTTCCAGCTCGTGACCAACATATAATTTAATAAGGCTTATGAAGTTCTTATCCGCAACCACTGATCTCGATACCCCATCTACAGAAATACCGTGTGAAAGCGAGCATCTACTAGCCACAAGCAGTTCATAATTTTTGACAAATAGAGAGAATAGATTTTGACTAAATTCGAAGATTCTCTGCCTATCGACTAGATTCGAAATATCTAAAGCTATTATTCCGACTTCTGCTTGCTCAGCCTGAATGCGCTTATTTAATTGAGAGGCACCATCTGAAAATTCGTTTCGAAATTTCTTTTCACTGTGTAAATATTTACATTCGATCGCGAGGCCTTGAGAGCTGATGACTACATCGCACTCAGTCGACAGATCGATTTCTGCACTATTTGGAAAAACCTTACTAAACCTTCCGGCCATAGAGACCTCGAAGAAGCTATGGTTATATTTTTCATTCTCGTCATCTAAAATAAATTTACCGCCAAGAAGGTCTATCAGCTTCTGGTCTTCAATGATTACTTTCCGATCATCTCTAAAAAACTCATTAAGAGCGCAATATTTGTTTGTTATTCCGAAAAGCCTAGCAATCGAAGGCAGATCCATTTCACTAATTCTACCCAGCTCTTTTTTATAGTGCCATAACTTTGTGCTTTCAACTGAGGCCCCAGAGCCACACTTTTCTTTAAGCGCCCTATAATTATCTATCAATTTATCGTAATCGGCATGCAATGACTCTACCATCTGCGAGCGAACCACAGTACTCATAACGACCTCATGTAAGTAATTACAGATATTAATAGGTAGAAGCTTTGAACCCTTGCGCCTCGGGAAATGTAACCTCGACTAAGCGTCTGCCATGCTCTGAGACCTCTGCACAGAGGTCAAAATGCCACTGTTTTGAGATTTGCTCAAGTGTATGACAGTCAGCCGTTGAGAATAAATCGGCTAACTAATTTCCAAAAGCCATAGTGGTTCGACTCGTCGGTTGACGATTTTCACCTTGTCGAATAAGGCGGTGCAGCATCCCGATCGAAGAGCAATTCAATGCCAGTCTTGTCTATTTTGAAGGCAGCTAAGGGTCGTTAGCGGTCAATCGTGAACTACTGGTTTCGCCTCTCAGCCATGCAGGCGGCTGGTCAGCATCGATGAAAATCACGGGTCATGTGCAGGGCAACTTCCCACTCCCTGCATGCAGGAGATCGGCCTGATGTAGGCCATCTGTTAATGACCTTTCTCTGCGGCCCCGCCGAGGGCGTGCAGCTGGTAGTCGGTGACCGTCTGGAAACGGTGTTCAGCCAGCAACCGAAGGCGTTCCAGCTCCGCTCCAATTACCCCTTCAACCTGGGCTTGGTGGTACAGCTTCAGTGCTTCCACAGCCTCGGCGTACAGAGGGTGGTCGGGCAACAGCACATTGCTCAGATCTCGTTTCACGATCTCTCCCTTCCGCCATGGCTATCCCGACACGACGCCATGCCACCAAGGCGTGTATTTAGCCTACCACTGCTGATCAGCTTGGACAGAGTGGGCGTACATCAATGCTTCATCCGCTAGCTCCAACATATCGGCCAAGGTTCCTGAATCGACGGCGTGCCTGTCACGTAGTGCGTATGCGTGATGCAGGAGCTCCCTGTGATGTTTCTTCGGCGCATTGAGCAGTGCCTGGGTGTCGTTGAGCAGCTGCCGCCACTCTTGAATCGACATTACGGGCAGATTGGTGCCTGTCATGGCGGCATCCTCTATAACTGGATGAACATACAGTATTCGGAAAAAGCCCGGCTGCATAGGTACTGCGGACGAAATGCGCCTGCGATGAAAACACATTCTCTCGATTCGTGCGGTTCGTCGAAGGCTGCTTGAGCGCAGTAGAGGACACCCCGGACGTGTCCGACAACACGCGCCGGAACCGCTTTCATAAACGTGCTGCAGCGGCAGCAATGGGATGGGCGGTTCTGCTCGTTTGGGGTGAAAGCGAAGGCAAGCAAAAGCCAGGCGTACTCGCAGGTGAATACCTCTTGCTGCGCCTTTGGGGCGAATCGATTACGCAGGGCCTTCAAGACGACGCTCAATTCCTCAAACGCTTCGAAACGCTGGCCCAGCTTCATTCCGATGCCCTGGGCCGGTACTACGATCGCGTGATGCCATCGCTTCTCAACCGTCGCAATGTCCTGCGGTACCGCCCAGATCAGGTGCTCTACATCGACTTGATCTGCGATGAGCTTGGCCGCCTGGGCACCGCGCTTCTGCTGCTACTTGTCGCAAAATCTGATCAGGCCAAGGTGTTGGCCATGCACAGGAGCCTGGTGTCTTTCATCAATGTCCACAACGGCTGTTTGTCCCCGGTATATGACGGTCAAACAATCGACATTTCGCTCGCCATGGCGGCGATTATAGCTATGGGAGATATCACTAGCACCCAGCTCATGGTGCGCGAGTGCATTGACCGTTTTGAGGCGGCGCTGGAGCAGAACAGGATCATGCCGGTGGACACCGATGATCTCGAAGACGCCATGGCCCTGCACTACGGAAAGGAAACCCGAAGGGAAGGGTTCTTCCAAACCACCACGTTCGTGCCAATGCTGGGAACCATGGCCGCGCTGCTGGGGGATCAGGAAGCTCTTGATCAACTGTCAGATGGGATTGTGCCGAAGCTGGAGCGCGTGACTCTGGAGCGATGGTTTCCACAGCAAGCATTGCAGACGCTGACGAACTCTGGAGCCTATGTGAATGCCGTTGGTGTATCTCGCAGCGTGCCTAGCTTCAGGCAGACGCCGGCAGAGGAAGTCAAAGCTTCGCTGAAAATTCCGAGCCACGCCGCTGCCCCAGAGGACTTCGTTTGGCACAACACACCCTGGGAAGTGCTGATGGCCCTTTCGGCGAGGCTGCACCGCCACCCACTGCCCACGTGGTACCTCGCAAAGCTCGCAGGTGTGCAGCAGACTGCCGCAACTGCCTCCTGATCGACCTTGCCTGCCCTCGTTTCAGAGGACGAGAGCAGGCCCATCTTGGAGCTCCATGACATAGACAACGCGCAAGAAATTGGTACATTCCGGCTGGTGTTGTGTGTCTCAACAGGCTTACGAAGAGCCTAACCTCACTTCCAAGGAATGATTCTGATGTCGGTCGATAACGTTGTGCGCCACTACAGACAGAGCCAGCTGAGCGTTGAGAAAATGACCCAGATATTCAACACAAACATCACTGGTAACGTGGGCAACGTCGCAAACGCGAGCTCCAATTTCAGTCAGTCGTCAGCCACTGTCATGGAGACTGGCAATTGGCAGACGCTACAGTCTCGACTCTCCGAACTAGGGCTGACCGCTGCAGATACACAAGGCCTTCAAGAGGACATCAAGCGGGCACTCGCTACAGGTAGCGAGGAAGAAAAACGGAAAACTGCCGGCAGCTGGATTGGGCAGCTCGCCGGTAAGGCCGCGTCAGGCGTTGCAGGGGTAGGCATCGAAGCAGCGGCCAGTGGCATCGCAAAAGCGATCGCTGCATACCTCGGCATTGCCGGGTAACTGCCAGGCTCACTCGACTCAAATCTACGCAGCGCAAAGGGCACCCGATAAAGCTGCGCCGGTTAACCACTTATGCCGTGATCAATTCGCATGAGCACAGCGTGGGCATCTGAGTACCCTGTGGATGTAGACAGCACTGCGCAGGGTGCCTGGTGCCCCAGTTCGAACACCGGCTTTCTGAGCCAACGCTGTGCTTTGTGGCGATCCCCAAACACTTCCTCCGCGACCGAAAGCATTTCCTCGTATCGACCCAAAAAGCACCGATGCTCAGCGCTCCAACCCCCAATTCGTGAGCACGTGCATGGGGCAACAATCCTTGCATCATTCATGATTGAGCCTCATGCCTCCTCTAGGCCATCTGAGCGTTGCATGGATGCACACGGAGCGAAGCTCTTTGGTGAGAATCTTTCAAAACACCCTTAGCGCTGTGGACAGCTGCATCTGCCGACGCTGCCCGTCCCCGATCAGCACGTAGACGGTGTGCGCCGTAACAAAAAACTTCGAGTCAATGAATTCAACCATGGGCTGGGTGCGCACCCAGGACTCGCTGATATCTTGATCGAGGCTGTCATAAAGCACGTTGAATGCAAGGATCATCACTGGTTGCTTCCCCTGCTCCCGAATGCCTTGCAGCACTTCCTCAGGTGCACCGAGATCGAGCCAAACCCAATCACTGACAACGCAGTGACTGCGGCCTGGATAACGCTCCTTCACCTGCGCAATTGCATCCTCAACGTCGAGCTGAACACCTGGCATATGTAACGCTGGCCCAGCCAACCTCGCTTTTACTTCACCCATCCTGGAGCTCCGATTTGACGTGATTTGGGATTGTCGAGCTTGAGCTCGTTCAGCCTAGGCTCGTCTTGGTCTGGGTGTTCTTAGACCGAGCAGGCGAAAAGCTCAAGGAGTCATTGATATCAAATAGACACCATATTCGTCGAATCGAATCCAGCCGCCCCCTCTTTCAGACGTCCAGGGCTTCCGTTGCCAAAACCGAGAATGGAGTGACGACCACGTAATGGTCGGCACCTGAAATGCTGCGAAGAAGCGTCATGCCATGCTTCTGGGATAGGCGAACCACCCTTGGTGTTATCACTGTCATCCCGTTCAACGATGCCCCTGAACGATCGCAGTAGACGGAGCCTGTGAACTGAGAGCCCACTTGGGCAGCGTGCATCAGAAACGCGTCGATCCTCACACCCCAGTCGACGGACTTAGCAGCCTCCACCTCTGGAGGAACATCAAAAATTAGTGTTTGAGTCATTTGTCTACTGGCCACCGCGCACTGCCTTCATCAAAATTTCACTACTTTCCCAGGATCGAAACCGCACCTTTCTCCTGGGTAGCCTCTTTGATTACTGATCAATCTGCAGCCCGCGAGCACAGTATCGATCGAATGATGGGTATGACCAAAAATCCATCCGTCAGCTCGGTCGACCAGGTCGTACCATGAATTGCAGTAAGCCGCGTTCAGATGGCCCTCATGCTCGCTGTCACTCACTTCGAGGATAGGCGCATGATGCGTGATAACAACAGTCTTGCCAGAGAATGGCTTTTCTAGCTCGCCAGCGAGCCATATCTTCGCTCGTTGATTCCTAATGGCGACGTCGACAGGGCGCAGCCGGCGATAGTTTTGATCTGCCCGTATCATTCGGTAGTCGTTCATCGTCGAACGCGCCATGGACATTGCAGCACTCACATCGCCGGTCGACCCGAAATCCGTCCAGCCGGTTGTTCCCAAGAACCGAATCCCGCCTGCTACGTACGACTCATTTTCGAGCACATGGACATGGCTTTGAGCAGCGCTGCGCGCTTTCTCAAGCGTCCGATCAAAATGGCCAGAGTAAAACTCGTGATTGCCCAGCACATAGAGCACGTCGCAGCTAAACGTCTCATTGGCCCAGCGCACGCCTTTGTCCAGCTTGTGAATGTCACCGGCAAGCACCACCAGATCCAGGCTTCCTGGGGCGAATGATGGAAGCTGGAGATCGGTGAACTCCAAGTGCAGGTCGGAGAGGATGTACACCCTCATAGGGCCTCTCTTAATTCGATTTAAGCGTAAATTGACAATCCCACTCCTCTCCAACAGAGACGGTGGGATGTATGGCGATCGTCATATATCTCCACCCGAGCACGCCGTCAGAATGAACATCATAGCGATCAGTTCTCATAAGCACAACCTACGCTATTTATCGGAACCAGCGTCGTGTGGCTCTATCCTGACTTTTCGGACGATCATGACGCTGAAAAACGAGATAGGTGCAGCGCTTAGGGCAGTTCGGCAGCAGCGCGGGCTGAGCTACGAAGAGCTCAACGATTCGACTTTTCGCACGACCGTAAGCTCGATCGAGCGCGGGAAATCCAAGCTCACCATCGAGAAGCTTTCCTCCCTAGCGAAGGCTTTGGATTTTGACCTCCTTGCGTTCATGGCGATGTGCATAGCGCTTGAGCGCGGCCAGACACCTGATGACGCCATCGTCGCAGCCCAGAGTGAACTGGATCGTTTCAAGGCCGCTGGTGGCCTGGCGCTGCTGCAAGAGCAGATCGTAGAAGGAGAGCTTGTCTCTCGATCCCAAGGCAAGCCGGCGAATTTCGAAAACAAAAATGCGGTGCTGCAGCTGAAGGCTGAGGGGAAGACCCAGGCCGAGATCCGGCGGTTGCTTGGGCTCTCGAAATCGACTGTGAGTCAGTACTGGCATTCAAAGTCGTGAGCTGAACTTGCTTAGAGTTACGGTCGATCACCACACCACGAAACGGAGATCGAGAAAACGGTGCCAATGCTATTTAGGCCGGATGCTACTCAGTATCTATACCGCTGCGCATTAGCAAATTCGCAGGGAACGCTTATCTACAGCCCCATAGCCGCCAGATGCAGGAGGGGTAGCGTACGTCTCAGAGCTTCCATTTAACTGAGAAAAAGTAATCAATAGCCTTCACCATCGACACTTGCGTCACCTGCCGATGAAGAAGGCATGGGATTTCTCGAAATCAACGTATAGCTTTTTTGCTGGTTATCAATAGTTCCTGACAAGACATCATAATAGTAGTGAGTTATTTCATACCTATCAAACGCCTCCTCCGGAAGCCTGTATTCCGCATAAGGATTATGATGAACCTGCAATCCATCAAGGTGCGTCTCGAAGTGAGTCGCATTGTCTTTTAATTCGAGTATGAGCCCACGTTGCTCGTGATACCTGCTACACCTTATATCCTTGGGCAATGATGTCTGCGTGATCACTTTCCCTATCGTGGCTGTAGTAGAAAAAATCAACGCACTTACTTCCTTGTATTTACTACTTGTAAAGATACCGAGATCGAGGGGTATGCTTCCATTTTTTAACGCAACGGGAGTACTGACTTCAGCGAAGCCATTGTTCTTGTCGATACCCTGTCCATACAGAACCCTAATAATTGCTTCATTATTCTGCATGAAAAACTTTGGCTGCTCAAAAGGAGCCAGCGCGACTACAAATGGCCTCCCCTTAACGTGCTCCAGCTTAGAGTAAGATTTTAAGAATTTTTTATGCTTAGCATCAATTGCATTTAAAATTCTCACGCAAGAAAAATTCAAAAAATCGCCATCAGATTTTATATCCTCGGCAATCCACTCGGGAGACGAATCATGAGCGTGGTTTGCAGTTACAGCCTCTATAACCAGTGACTCTCCAGCCGGAGTCGCCACTGTAAAATCAGGGCTAGACTTAGAAAAATCAACAGGCATATCTAAATCTTTAAAGCATTGGAACAGGTAAATCTCCCAAAACGATGAGTTGAAAGTAGTCTGAAATTCGTAGTTAAACTTATTATCCCTATCTTCAAATCCACCTGCCCAGCGAGCTACAACATCCCTAAGAGGCGCGTTTTCGGACTTCAACAAATATTGATAGTGAGGATGGAGAAGGCTTTCCTCGCAAGCCAGAGCCTCAAATAGTTTCAATGGCTTTGACGCCACTCTAACTTTCTGATCAATGTAATACCGGCCAAATCGATAGTGATGAATTATGTACTCTACGATAGAGATCCTCACTGCTGCGGCGACATCACCCCCTAGCGCATGGAAAAGCTCTGTGGTGATTCTAACCAAGAACTGCTGAGGCCCTGAATCCCCATCGACATCTGCCCAACTACGTTCCATTGCACCGACGTAATCGCTCTCCTTGAAATAAAAGCTTTTAATTCTATCTCGAACAAATTCAGTTCCGTGTCGCGCCGCATCAAGCTCTTCAAGGACAAATTGCAAAGCAACTTTCTGACTAGAGACCTTAGAGTCAATTATTTCTATTAGCCTTTTTACGGCCTGGTTAATTAATTCCTGCATCAACACCTCCAATCAAGCTAAATAATATCCGCAATATGATGCAGGGCAATGAAATCTTCCACTCCGAGCTCAACCGGCGAGTACTCGTCGATCACGCGCTCATCATTGCAGGTGGCGAGGCGGTGGGCTCGCGCTAGAACGGCAGTGGCTCAGCTGGTAGGGACTCGTATCGCATCACAGCACGAGCCCAAACGTCGCCCTTGATCGCTGCCTTCTTGATCGAAGAAGGCGACGTCACTAACCACTTCCCAAGTTTCGGCTTGACCAGAGGCTGCGCCATTCTGGCGTGGCAGGCTGACAGGAACGGCTCCATCTTCTCGGCAATATGCGGTTCGAGATGCACCACCTGTGGTGAGTCATACATGGCTTGAGGAGCGTATCTCAGCCCCTTGGGCATGCGGTAACCCTTGTCCCAGACCATGGCTGGCATTTCGGAGGCAGAGAACCTTGAGCCCACCGGCAAGTAGTACGTGCCTAGATCAAGGATCAAGCCGTCCAGCTCAACCCAATAGTGCGAGTGTTCCCCGGACTCTGATCCATACCCTTGCATTGACCCCTGGCGCTGATCACGCGACACGACGAAGGCCAAGAAATTTCCGCCCACTACAGCCGGGCCGTGGCCCATGGCTCGAAGCAGACTGTGCACCCCAAAGGACGCGTATAAGCATCGCTTGTAGAAGTCGTCGGGGAACTGGGCCCTCAGGCACCTATCCACCACGCAGAAAACGCGCTCAACAACCGCAGCATCAACCAAAGCAAGCTCCTTCTCGAAAACGATCACTACCAATCGGTGTAGTGGCCATTACATGGCAAAGGCTTGGGAAAATCTACTCCTAGCGCTTTACTACGGTCGCTTCCGGGTCAGGCGTCCAGGGTAGAATGTGCTCACTGTGGCGGCGTCGGGCACGCCAAGCGTACGACCATCTAGCGCCGCGTGTTACCCGAATGTCGGGTAGCCGCGCGATATCAGCAACGTCATCGCGGGGAGATTCAGCATGCAGGACTCGGAAGAATTCATGTCGGAACAAGCTTTCACTGACATGATGCATGGCCAGGTTCACCCCGTAATTCTAAGCAGCGAGCACCTGGGCTGGGATCAGACCCATGGCGGGGCTGGCACAGCTTTCGTGCTGGAGTATGGAGGCGAACTCTTCATCGTGACCGCCTTACACGTACTCAACAACCAGTACGCAGCTCACGACGATTTGCGGATTCTGCTGCGCAACGCCCCTATCTCCATCCTGTTCGACCAACGCGCAGTGTTCCAAGATGAGTCTGCCCCAGATCTGGATGCTGACCTGGCCATCCTGAGGGTCGTGAAATCGCAGCACACCGCTTTGTACGCTGCAGGACTTACGAGCCTGGATGCGGCCAACTGTGCTGAAACCGATGATTTCTGTCGCGCTGAAGGCTTCCACGTCTTTGGCTTTCCGGAAGCAGACCGCGAGTATAACCACCAAGATAAGATCTTGGGAGCGAAGTTGCATTGGCTACGAG
>Ga0213829_1001728_pt1 | contig 15169 bp, 15 predicted proteins | sample MC6MC0896MG_FD_180665 | JGI IMG/M metagenome (GOLD analysis project Ga0213829, IMG submission 180665) | Enriched soil aggregate microbial communities from Iowa State University, Ames, United States - MC6-MC0896-MG | ecosystem: Environmental > Terrestrial > Soil > Unclassified | place: USA: Iowa...
TCGAGAAGGCACAGCGCAAGGTTGAAGGTCGCAACTTCGACATTCGTAAACAACTGCTCGAGTTCGACGACGTCAACAACGAACAGCGCAAAGTGATCTATCACATGCGTAATACGCTGCTGGCTGCGGACAACATCGGCGAAACCATCTCCGACTTCCGCCAGGACGTGCTCAGCGCCACGGTCAGTGCGCACATTCCACCACAATCACTGCCTGAGCAGTGGGATGTGGCCGGTCTGGAAGCCGCACTGCAGAGCGATTTCGGCGTGGCCTTGCCGATCCAGCAATGGCTCGACGAAGACGATCACCTGTATGAAGAGACCCTGCGCGAGAAGCTGCTGAACGAACTGATCGCGGCGTACAACGAGAAAGAAGACCAGGCCGGTGCCGAGGCACTGCGCACCTTCGAGAAGCAGATCGTGCTGCGCGTGCTTGACGACCTGTGGAAAGACCACCTGTCGACCATGGATCACCTGCGTCATGGCATCCACCTGCGTGGCTACGCCCAGAAGAACCCGAAGCAGGAATACAAGCGCGAGTCGTTCACGCTGTTCTCCGAGCTGCTGGATTCGATCAAGCGCGATTCGATCCGGGTGCTGTCCCACGTTCAGGTTCGCCGCGAAGACCCGATCGAAGAAGAGCAGCGTCTGCGTCAGGAAGCCGAGGCACTGGCGGCGCGCATGCAGTTCCAGCATGACGAAGCCCCGGGTCTCGAGCAGCCGGAACTGCTCGGTGAAGAGGTCGATGTAGCCCTTGCCACCGCGCCGGTACGCAATGAACAGAAGCTGGGCCGCAACGAACTGTGCTACTGCGGTTCGGGCAAGAAGTTCAAGCATTGCCACGGGCAGATCCAGTAACACCCGTTTGTACGCTGAAATACCCGCGCCGCGACCGGCTTCAGCCGTCGCGGCGTTTTGCCATTTAACACCACCGTCTTCCTGAAAGCGGTGCAGACATCATTTATTGAGGAGCGCATTCATGGCTGTTGGTCTTGGCCCTTTGCCAACGTTGCACCCGGTTGCCGGTTTTGAACTCGGTATCGCCTCGGCCGGCATCAAGCGCCCCGGGCGCAAGGATGTCGTGGTCATGCGCTGTGCCGAAGGCTCCACGGTGGCGGGCGTGTTCACACTGAACGCGTTTTGCGCTGCGCCCGTGATCCTGGCCAAGCAGCGAGTGCAAGGCCCGGTGCGTTATCTGCTGACCAACACCGGCAATGCCAACGCCGGCACCGGTGAGCCAGGCCTGGCCGCCGCGGAGCGTACCTGCGCCAAACTGGCTGAGCTGACCGGTGTCGATGCGGGTCAGGTGCTGCCGTACTCCACCGGTGTAATCGGCGAGCCGCTGCCGGTCGAGAAGATCGAAGGTGCATTGCAGGCTGCTCTTGATGATCTGTCGGTCAACAACTGGGAAGCTGCCGCCACTGGCATCATGACCACCGACACCTTGCCAAAAGGCGCCAGCCGCCAGTTCGAGCATGACGGTGTGACCATCACCGTCACCGGTATCAGCAAAGGCGCGGGCATGATCCGTCCGAACATGGCGACCATGCTCGGCTACATCGCCACCGACGCCAAAGTCGCGCGCGAGGTCCTGCAAAACCTGCTGCTGGACGGCGCCAACAAGTCGTTCAACCGCATCACCATCGATGGCGACACCTCGACCAACGACTGCTGCATGCTGATTGCCACCGGTCAGGCTGCGCTGCCGGAAATCACTGAAGCCAGCGGTGAGCTGTTCGCCAAGCTCAAGCAGGCTGTATTCGAAGTGTGCATGGACGTAGCCCAGGCCATCGTGCGCGACGGCGAAGGTGCGACCAAGTTCGTCACCGTTGAAGTCAACGGCGGCGGCAATCACCAGGAATGCCTGGATGTCGGTTACACCGTGGCTCACTCGCCGCTGATCAAGACCGCGCTGTTCGCCTCCGACCCGAACTGGGGCCGTATCCTGGCGGCGGTCGGTCGTGCCGGCGTGCCGGATCTGGACGTGAGCAAGATCGACGTGTTCCTTGGCGACGTGTGCATCGCCAGCCGTGGCGCCCGCGCCTCGACCTACACCGAAGCCCAAGGCGCGGCGGTGATGCAGCAGGAAGAAATCACCATCCGTATCGAACTGGGTCGCGGCGATTGCAGCGAAACCATCTGGACCACCGATTTGTCCCACGAGTACGTGAAGATCAACGCTGAATATCGCACCTGAATCATCTGTAGGAGCCGGCTTGCTGGCGAAGGCGTCTTCAGCCGCGATTGAAGTGTTGAGGCCGCTACCGCTATCGCTGGCAAGCCAGCTCCTACAGGAATTTTTCCTGCTCGAGGACGCTGAACATGAGTTATCACCTGATCATCGGCGACAAACTGTATTCCTCCTGGTCCCTGCGCGGCGCCCTGGCCCTCGACCTCGCTGGCGTCCCCTACACCGAAGAACTGATCAAGCTCAACCAGCCAGACACCCGTGAACGGCTGCTCAAGCATTCGCCCACCGCGAAAGTGCCGCTGCTGAAGACCGAACACGGCACCATCGCCGATTCCCTGGCGATTGCCGAATACCTGGCCGAACAGTTTCCCGACGCCGGGCTTTGGCCCAAAGACACCGCCGCCCGCGCCCAGGCGCGTTCGGCATGTGCGCAGATGCATTCCGGATTCTTCGCCATGCGCGGCAATATGCCATTCGACCTCAGCCACGACGCCCCGTTGTCGCCAATGCCGGCTGACGTCCAGGCTGACATCGAACGCATGTTGGCATTGTGGGCCGAGTGCCGCGCCGTCGCGACCGAAACCGGTCCGTTCCTGTTTGGCGGCGCGACCCTGGCCGACGCGTTTTTTGCGCCGATCGCGGTACGCCTGCGCACTTATCAGGTGACGTTGCCCCCGGTGGACGAAACCTACATCAACACGATCTACCAATGGCCAGCCTTCAAGGCCTGGCAAAAAGCAGGTCTGGAGGAGGTTGGTCAGTGAAACGAGTGCACGTAGCCGCCGCCGTCATCCGCGATAACAGCGGCAAGATCCTCATCGCCCGCCGTGCCGATACCCAGCATCAGGGTGGGCTGTGGGAGTTTCCAGGTGGCAAGGTCGAGGACGACGAATCTGTCGAAACCGCCCTGGCCCGCGAGCTCCATGAGGAGTTGGGCATCGTGGTCAATGCCGCGCGCCCGTTGATCAAGGTCCACCACGATTATCCCGACAAGCAGGTGTTGCTGGATGTCTGGGAAGTCTCGGATTTTTCCGGCGAACCTCACGGCGCGGAGGGCCAGCCTTTGGAGTGGGTAGCGCACCGTGACCTGCTGAACTACGAATTCCCGGCGGCCAACCAGCCGATCGTGGCCGCGGCACGACTTCCGGCGCAATACCTGATCACCCCTGAAGACCTGGAAACTCCGGCGCTGCTGCGGGGCATCCAGAAAGCCATCGCCGGCGGCATCAAGCTGATCCAGCTGCGGGCACCCAACGGTTACGATCCGAAGTACCGCGATCTGGCGGTGGACGCGGCCGGGCTGTGTGCCGGCAAGGCGCAGCTGATGATCAAGGGCCCATTCGAATGGCTGGGAGATTTTCCGTCTGCCGGCTGGCACATCACCTCAAAGCAACTGCGCAAGTACGCGGCGGCGGGCCGCCCGTTACCGGCGTCGCGCTGGTTGGCGGCGTCTTGCCATGACGCTGAAGAGCTGGCGCTGGCTGAACAGATGGGGGTGGACTTTGTGACCCTGTCGCCGGTACAGCCGACCATGACCCATCCGGATGCTCAGCCGTTGGGTTGGGAGCAGGCTTCGGCGCTGATCGAAGGTTTCAGCAAACCGGTGTTCTTGCTCGGTGGCGTTGGCCCGGCGGAGCAGCAGAAGGCTTGGGGAGCCGGGGCGCAGGGTGTGGCGGGGATTCGGGCGTTTTGGCCAGAAGCTTGATTTTGCGGTGAGCTGACTGGCCTCTTCGCTGGCAAGCCAGCTCCTACAGGGTCCGAGTCGTACGCGAAATACCCTGTAGGAGCCGGCTTGCTGGCGAAGGCGTCCGCCAAAACGCCGACTAATCCTGAGGCTTCGCCGCCGGCTGCCACAAAATCTCCGCCACCCCTTGCCGCTTGGCAATCAACCTCGCCACCACAAACAACAAATCCGACAACCGATTGATATAGGCCAGCCCGACGCCGGCCAATGGCTCAACGGCATTCAACTGCTGACAGCGCCGCTCGGCTGTGCGCGCCAGGCTGCGGCAGACATGGGCCTGGGCTATCAACGCCGAGCCACCTGGCAAGATGAAGTTCTCCAGCGGCCCGAGCTCTTCATTCCACAGATCGATCGCCGTTTCCAGCCGCTCGATCTCCGCCAGATTCAATGCCTGGTACACCGGCATCGCCAGTTCGCCGCCCAGGTCGAACAAGCGATGCTGACAAGGCGCCAACACGGCAATCACCTCGTTCAAGCCCGGATGAACAGCACACTCCGCCGCCAACCCGGCCAACAGCACACCCACCTGACTGTTCAGCGTATCGACCTCGCCAATGGCCTCGATCCGCGGATGGTCCTTGGGCACGCGGCGACCGTCGCCCAGCCCTGTTTCGCCTTTGTCGCCGGTGCGGGTGTAAATCTTCGACAAGCGAAAGCCCATGGTTACCTCGATAGCTGATTGAGTTCTTGAGAGACGAGCGGGGTGCCCGCCAAGGGCAGGCGCAAGGTAAAGCAGGTGCCTTGCCCCAGTGTCGATTGCACTTCCATCTGGCCCTTGTGGTTGTTGGTGATGATGAAATATGAAACCGACAGGCCAAGGCCGGTGCCCTGGCCGATTTCCTTGGTGGTGAAGAACGGCTCGAATGTACGCTTGCGCACGCTCTCGCTCATGCCGACGCCGTTATCTTCGACCTGGATTTCCGCCCATGGAGGATTCAATCGGGTGCGCAAAATGATCCGCCCCGGTTCCCGGTCGTCTTCGCGTTGGTGAATCGCTTGGGCGGCGTTTTTCAACAGGTTGAGCAGCACTTGCTCCAGTTCGTTGGCGGTGCCGGGTACCGGGCCGAGTTGCGGATCGAACTGACGGATGATCGCCTGGCCCTTGAAATCGAAACCGATCGCCAGGTCGAAGTCATTGCCGGCAATTTCCACCGCTTGATCGATCAACGCCGGCAGATCGCACGGTGCCATCTGCCGGGTGCTGCGGCGGCTGAAGCTGAGCATGTGGGTGACGATTTTCGCCGCCCGAGCCCCCGCCTGTTGAATGCCATCGAGCAACTGCGGCACTTCCCGGGCTTGCAGGTATTGGTTGACCGTTTCCAGTTGAACGCCGATCTGCTCGGCCTGTTCAAGGTTTTTCGGCAGCTCGGGGGACAGGCGCCGGCGAATGTTTTGCACGTTGTGCAGGATCGCCCCCAACGGGTTGTTGATCTCATGGGCCATGCCGGCGGCAAGACCGCCAACCGACAGCATTTTTTCCGATTGCACCATCATTTCTTCCAGGGACAGGCGCTGGGTGATGTCGTCGATCCGGATCACCACGCCACGCCCGGCGCCGCCCATCAGCGGATAGAACGTCAGGGCGTAGTGCCTGGGTTCGTCGTCCTTGAGCCAGGTTACGCGCTCGATCTTGGCCACCGTATGCTGTTCGACGGTTTGCTTGAGCTGCGGCAGAAACTGCTTGAGCGGCTCGAAGGCGAGGAAGATCGGTTGGTTCAAGGCTTCGTCCAGGCGCGTGCCGGACAGGGCACTGGCCTCCTGATTCCACTGGGTGACATAGAGCTGTTCATCGAGGGCAATCAATGCCGAGGGCATGGAGTCGATAATGCTGTTGAGGTAGTTCTGGAACCCGGTGAGCTTCTTTTCGATCTTGCTGCGCACCTGGACTTCCAGTTCCAGCTTGCGATTGGTATGGCGGGTTTCTTCGGCCAGGCCCTGGGCCTGGTCATAAGCGGCCTGGGAATCATCCCGCGCCCGTTTGAGTTGCTGTTCCCGGGCCTCGATGCGCGAGAGCATGGTATTGAACGCCTCGGCAAGGCTGCCGATTTCGTCATGGTTGCCGCGAGAGGCGCGCAGGGCGTAGTTCTCCTCCCGGGTCACTTGTCGGGACAATTCTTCCAGCTGATGGATCGGCCGGGTGATCAACCGTTTGATCTGCCGGGCGATCATCAGCCACAACAGCACACTGAAGATCAGGATCCCGAGGCTGGCGGTCAGGGTGCCGGTATAGAACGCCATCGGCAATTCGCTGCTGGCCACCAGTAGCAGATGCCCTGGCGCAGTGCCCGGGCGGGGGAGGGTGATCACTTGGTTGCTGCGAAACTCGGTGGCCTGCCAGGATTCGATGTGCCGGTAACGCTCCGGCAGCTTCAGATTTTCGCCATGCTGCAGTTGCGCCAGGCGCTCACCCTTGCCGTCATAAAGGGCCGCCGCGCGCAGGGGGGAGTAGCTGTTGAGTTCGTTGAGCAGGCGTTCGGCGCTTTGGGGTGACTTCAGGGCGTCGGACACCAGGCTCGGGTTGGACACCAGGCGACCGATGGTCTGCAAGGCTTGAGGCGCCATGCTTTCCTGGGAAATGTAATACGCGGCGCTGATAAACGTCAGGTTGGCGACCAGCAGGACGGTGGTCAACAGCACCAGCAGGGCGGCCAGCAGTTTCTGGCCGACTGGAAGGTTTTCGAGACGCTGGCGCAATGGCATCAGGTTCATCACTGATCAGGAACAAGTGGCCAGCGTAGCCGCTGCTCAGTCGCTGGGCAATCCAAGGCTATGCAGATGGGTCATCAACCGTTGCTGGAGTTGATTGAGGTGCGGCAGGTTCAACTGGTGCCGGGCGGCCACTTTGCAGGCATGACCCAGCAGGTAGCTGATTTCGGTCCGGCGCCGGTGACTGACATCCTGGTACATCGACGAATAATTGGCGGCGGTGGCGTGGATCACCCGTTCGACTTCCGATTGCAGGTCCTCGGCGGCGGCCGGTTGTCCGCAACGTTCGAGCAGTTCCGTCAGTTCGCCGCAAAGGGTGGCGACTTCGCAATGATGGTCCTGCAGGCCGCCGTTGCGACAATCGTGCAGCACGGTCAACGGATTGATTGCACAGTTGAGCGCCAGTTTTCGCCACAGCCGGGTCAGGATGTCGGTGCTCCATTCGTGGGGAATACCCGCGGCGTCCAGATCATCCAGCCAGATAGGCGCAACCGGATGACCGGCGTCCCCCAGCCAGGTGTAACCGTGTCCGGCAAATACCACACGCCAGTCGCCATCGCGAAAGGCTCCTTCGGTGCTTGAAGCGCAAATGCAACGCGCCTGCGGCACCTGTGCCGCGACCGCATCCTGGCTGCCAAGACCATTCTGCAACAGAATCAACTCGGCGCCAGGGGCCAGGCGCGGCGCCACTCGGGCCACGGCTTGCTCGGCGTCGTAGGCTTTGCAAGCCACCAGCAGCCTATTGATCGGCTCGCCGCTGTCGGGCGTCTCGGCGGGTACGCGATAGCGTTGGGCTTCACCGTGTTCGACCAGCGTCAACCCGCCTGCCGCGTCATAGTCCTCAAGGCGCGCGGCGTCGCGCACAATCAGCCGGACCGGCACCTCGGCTCGCGCCAGACGTGTAGCCCACAAGGTGCCAAGGCTGCCGGCGCCCAGAACATGCCAGGTGGTAGACATCAGCTTTTTGCTCTGTTTAAGGCGCGCATCGGAGGCTCGCAGTGAATGATGGGAAAGACCCGTTATAATCAGCGCGGATTTTAACCGCAAGCCAGGCGTGCTCCATTGTGATTGAGCGCGCCCTTTTATTGGAGAGATTACATGCCGTCGTTCGACGTGGTATCCGAACTGGACAAACACGAAGTCACCAACGCGGTCGAGAACGCCGTCAAGGAACTCGATCGTCGTTATGACCTGAAAGGCAAAGGCAGCTTCGAGTTCAAGGAAAAGGACCTGACCGTCAACCTGACCGCCGAGGCCGATTTCCAGCTTGAAGCGATGATTGAGATCCTCAAACTCGCACTGGTCAAGCGCAAAATCGACGTGCAGTGCCTTGAAGTCAAGGATGCCTACGCCTCCGGCAAACTGATGAAGCAGGAAGCAGTCCTCAAGGAAGGCATCGACAAAGAGCTGGCGAAGAAGATTGTCGCTCACGTCAAGGACGCCAAGCTCAAGGTCCAGGCTGCGATTCAGGGCGAGCAGGTGCGCATCACCGGCAAGAAGCGTGATGACCTGCAGGAAGCCATCGCCGCCCTGCGCGCCAAAACCTTCGACATGCCGCTGCAGTTCAACAACTTCCGCGACTGACCTTGAAGCGGGAACCTCTCGGCGTTTTCGGCGTCCGAGCCCAACGGCAGAAACGATTGAGCCCGCAAAGGCGCGTCTTTTCTGCCGCTCATTTTTCGCGTGCCGGGTAGCCGGGAATCAGGAGAAAGAACATGGATTTGAATGCTGAAGTGGACAATCTGGTCAAGGCATCCCAAGCCTGGATTCCGATGATCATGGAATATGGCAGTCGCGTACTGCTGGCGATCATCACCCTGGCCATCGGCTGGTGGCTGATCAACAAAGTGACACAAAAGCTCGGCGGACTGCTGGCGCTACGCAATGCCGACCTGGCGCTGCAAGGCTTCATCAGCAGCCTGGCGAACATTATTCTCAAGGTGCTGCTGATTGTCAGCGTGGCCTCGATGATCGGCGTGGAAACCACCTCGTTCGTTGCCGCCATCGGTGCGGCCGGTCTGGCCATCGGCCTGGCGTTGCAGGGCAGCCTGGCGAACTTCGCCGGCGGCGTGCTGATTCTGTTGTTCCGTCCGTTCCGCATTGGCGACTGGATCGAAGCCCAGGGTGTGGCCGGTACCGTCGACAGCATCCAGATTTTCCATACCGTGCTGCGCACTGGCGATAACAAAACCATCATCGTCCCTAACGGCAATCTGTCGAACGGCATCATTACCAACACTAACCGTCAGCCGACCCGCAAGGTGGTGTTTGATGTGGGTGTGGATTACGAAGCGGATTTGCAAAAGGCCCGTGAAGTACTGCTGGAACTGGCGAAGGACCCGCGTGTATTGGCCGAACCTGCTCCGGAAGCCGTGATTTCCACTCTGGGCGACAGTTCGATCACTGTTTCCCTGCGTGTATGGGTGAAAACTGCCGATTATTGGAGTGTGATGTTCATGTTCAATGAACAATCGCGCGATCGTCTGAAAACAGCCGGGATCGATATTCCGTTTCCACAGCGGGTTATTCGAGTCGTTCAGGACTCCGCAACGGCGTAAATGAATGGGTCGGTTCATGTTTGACCTTTCGGTCAGCAGCGTGCACAGGAAGCTGATTCGTTAAGCGCTATGCAGTCGTCATAAAAAAAAGGCCCATCCGAAGATGGGCCTTTTTTTATTGCCGCAAACTAACTGCTTTCGATTACAAGATCGACAGCGGGTAGTCGACGATCAGACGGAACTCATTGATATCGCCTTCGCCCTGGTCAGTATTGGCACGGTGCCAAGCTTGACGGATACGGAAGGACAGATCTTTGGCCGGGCCAGTCTGTACTACGTATTTGGCTTCGAGGTTGGTTTCGTGGTGCTTGCCATCTTCGCCATACAGACCGGTGTAGGCGCTGTTGGTCGGAGTGTTGGAACCGTCGATATCCCAACCTTTCACGTAACGGGTCATGAAGCTCAGGCCCGGAACGCCGTACTCGGCCATTTTCAGGTCATAACGAACTTGTGCAGATTTTTCGTTCGGACCGTTGAAGTCGGAGTACTGGATGGAGTTGGCGAGGAAGATCGAGTCGCCGCCACGGTTGTTCTTGCCCACGCCGATGTAGTCGAACGGAGTGTCGCCATTGACTTTCTGGAAGCCGACGGTGAGGGTGTGCGCTTTCAGGAAGGAGTAAGCGGCTGCCAGCGAGAACGTGGTGTTGCTGATGTCGCCCGCTTCAGCGTCACCGGAGTCGTCGGTGCGGTAGATGTTACCGTCCAGGTTGACCGACTGATCTTCACCCATCGGAATGGTGTAGTTCAGGTTGGCGTAGTACTGGTCCCAGATGTCTTCCAGCTTGGCGCCGTACAGCGATGCGCTCAGGTTTTCAGTGATGCCGTACTTGCCACCGAAGTAATCGATAGTGTTGGCTTCAACACCAGCGTAGTTGGCCCACAGGCCGCCTTCGCTGGAGTTTTTATCCTGGCTGCTCGCCGAGTAGAAGTGGCCGGCTTCGAGGTCAAGGTCTTTGACTTCGCTGCTCTGCAGTTGGAAACCGGTAGCGGTTTGCGGAAGGATACGGGAGCCGCCAACAGCGAACACCGGCGCGGTGCTTGGCTGCATTTCACCGAATTTCAGCTCGGTTTTGGAAACGCGAACTTTGACTGCGCCGCCTGCCTTGCCCTGGCTATCATTGTTTTCGCCAGCAGCGTTAGTGCTCAGGTTGCCCGAACCCGAGTACTTGTCGGAACCGTCCAGTTTGATCGCCAGGTAACCGAAGGCATCAACACCAAAACCTACGGTGCCTTGGGTGTAACCGGAGCTGAATACACCGTGGAAACCCTGGGTCCAATCTTTGTCATCGACTGCGCCGTCTTTCTTGTCACGGTTGAAATAGTAGTTGCGAAGCAGCAAGTCGAATTTTGCGTCTTCAACAAAACCTTTGGCTTCGGCCTGGTCGCCTACGAAAGGTGCGGCCGTTGCCAATTGAGTACCGGCTGCTGCTGCAACTGCCAGTGCGATCATGCTCCACTTCATCACGCGCATCGTGATTTGCTCCTTTGGTTTTAGAAGAGTACTGCCGTCCCACCTGTTTTATTATCTGGGCGGCTCTTTCTTTTTGTGTCGGCGCAAACTTATATCACGCCGACCATGTTGGCGATACTTGCGAACCTCACCTTTCAGCTTCTTTACGGCCCTGTCGCAAATGGCTTGGTAGATGTCGCAAATTTACAGCCCCGACGCAAGTGGATTGACAACTTCAGCGTCGTTTTCCGGGCTTGAGTATCGGTAAAAAGAGTCCCTGGTGAAACGTTTGAATCTCCATCGGGCAGCCCTGCCACTGTTTTTATGTGCCTTGAAGGCTTCCGCTTCCAGCGGACGCTTTACAGGCGATGTGGGTGTGAATGCAACAAGCGTGCACAAATCAGAAATCTATTGCGATATTTTTCTGAACGCCCGCTTGTGGCGGTAAAAACCTCATGAAACCTGGGGTTCAAGCCTGTTTAGTCGGGCCTTGACGCCATGGTTCGCATGGTGTTGCGTCACCTTGGCCGACTGCGTGAAACCAAAAGCGTTACCGGTCCACCCCTTCAGTGAGTAAACGGCGGATGCCCGTCGCACTGAGCGTAGACGCACTGTGCGTTTTTGGTGCAAAAAATCTTCTTGCTGTACTGATTTCACACAGTGCCGGCCTCAGGGGAATTTGAACACATCCTTGTTAATCAGTCATTTCTGCGCTTTTCTTCTCAAATTGGTTCTGTATTGGTGCGGCTTGATGAAAAACGTCCCGAGATGGGGCTCTGGTACAGGCTCCGGGTTCGCGTTGACGGGTGAAGGGCGTGAAGCACGCGCCGATCGCAGGTATGCTGCCGTCCTGTCGCTTGGTGCGCCGTCTCGCGGGGCGGGCGCTAAGCTGAAAATGAATGACCAGGCGGGAGTGCGCGCGATGTTCGCTTTAGATCCACGACTTCAACAAGACTCGCTACCGATCGGGGATTTCCCACTCTGCCGGTTGCTGTTGTCCAACGATGCGAACTATCCCTGGTTCATCCTGGTGCCACGCCGCGAGGATATCAGCGAGATATTTCAGTTGGATGTCGCAGATCAACAGCAGCTGTGGCAGGAAACGACCGCGCTGGCGGAAACGCTCAAGGACTCGTTCGACGCGGACAAATTGAACGTCGCGGCCTTGGGTAACGTCGTCAGTCAGTTGCACATGCATGTGATCGTGCGCAAGCGTGAGGACGCGGCGTGGCCAGCCCCAGTCTGGGGCAGGCACCCGGCGGTGCCTTACAGTGCGGAGCAGGTCGCGACGATTCGTGAACGGCTGCGTCTGGTGTTAGCCGATGATTTCACGTTTTTGGAGGGCTGAGCCATGAGCCTGGAAGCACGCGTTACCGATCTGGAGAGCCAGATGGCGTTTCAGGATGACACCATCCAGGCATTGAATGATGTGCTGGCGGCACAGCAGCGGGTGGTTGAGCGCCTGCAATTGCAGATGGAGGCATTGCTCAAGCGCCAGGAGGAAATGGTCGGCCAGTTCGGATCCTTCGAAGAAGAAGCGCCACCACCGCACTATTGAACCCGCGGGACTCAACGAGCGCACAATAAAAAACCGCGAACAGCCAGGCTGTTCGCGGTTTTTTTCAGCCTTGCATCAGCGTCGCGGCAAAGCGGCGATCACGTCTTCGGCTTGCAGGCCCTTGTCACGATTCATGACGGAGAACTCAACGCGCTGGCCTTCGACCAGGACACGATGGCCTTCGCCCCGAATGGCCCGGAAATGCACGAAAATATCATCGCCGGAATCACGGGAAATAAAGCCGAAGCCTTTGGAGGTGTTGAACCACTTGACGGTGCCCGTATCGCGGTTGCTCATGTCGTAGCTTGGCGACGCGGCGGCCGGTGACGATTTGTAAAAACTGATGGCCAGGTGCAAAAGAACGGCGATCAGCGCAGCGATCAGGCTGAACAGTACGGCAGGTTGACCGGCGATGACTGGCATCTTCGCGATCAGCGTCAGAGTTTGCAAGACAACAGCCAGGACCAGCAGGGCGCTGACCAGGTTTTGCAATTGGTGACGCGCACCTTTGTTCCAGTAGGGAATGACAGGTGCGAGGGTGAGGTTGAGCAGGCCGAAAAAGGCCAGGTACAGCGCATCGGGTTGTTGCAGGTAAGGAACAGCTTCAGGTTGCAAGCTAGGTATGAAGGACAGCAGCAGTGCTGCTGCGCCCATTAGCAGGTGGACGATTTTCAACATTTTGATTAACTCACGTTAAGACGGATCACAAGGAAGAGCTGACAGGGCACGGTTCGCTTCAGAACAATAAGAGGCGTTGGACACGTACCCGCTATCAGCCTATGCGTGGCACCCGGAAAAATAGAGGCCGACGACACACTGCCTATTTAACAGCAAAGCTGCAGGCTACTCAAATCAAGGAGTCCAGTGGTCCATCGGGGATGATTCCTCGCCGCTTGACGGGACATCCAGGGCTGCGGTGCGGCGAGAGGCTTGCTAGAGTGAGGCGGCACCTGTCGGATGAATCTCATCACCTTTAGGGGAAACACATGGCAATCGATATCGGAATCAGTGAAGAGGACCGCAAGTCCATCGTCGAGGGACTTTCGCGCCTGCTATCGGACACTTATGTACTTTATTTGAAAACCCATAACTTCCATTGGAATGTCACCGGTCCCATGTTCCGGACCTTGCACTTGATGTTCGAGGAGCAATATAACGAGTTGGCCCTGGCCGTCGACTCGATTGCCGAGCGAATTCGTGCGCTCGGCTTTCCGGCGCCGGGAGCCTATTCCATTTATGCGCGTCTTTCTTCTATCAAGGAAGAAGAGGGTGTGCCCAGTGCCGAGCACATGATCCGGCAACTTGTCGAGGGTCAGGAAGCGGTCACGCGTACAGCGCGCGGGATCTTTCCGCTGCTCGATAAAGTCAGTGACGAGCCGACGGCCGACCTGCTGACCCAGCGTATGCAGGTCCACGAGAAAACCGCGTGGATGTTGCGTTCGCTGCTGGATCAGTAACAGATCCGGGCGCGGGTGACAGGCGTCAAGTGTCGCTCGCGCTTGAACGAAATGGCATCAGGTTATGTGGGAAAAGGTTCTGACAAGGACAATCTCCATGATCTGTCTTCAGCTGTTGGCTTATCCTACGTGGATGGTCATAAAGTCATCTGGAGATAACTTTGCGCCTGCGTTTTTATAAGTCTCGCAACAAGGTTCTTATAAAGACCAGGCATGGCAAAGGAGTGTCAACGGTATGGTTAATGAAGGCAGGCAAAGCGAAGTAAAGGGTGGTTTAACCAAGGACATAAGGATCGATCCATTTGTCAGCGAGTTCGACATGGGGCTGGCCCAGCCATTATCCCGGTCAGTGCGTTTGAATGGTTTTGCGACCTGTTTGCGGCTTGAACAGGTCTATTGGGATATTTTGGGCGAAATGGCCAAGGTCAATCGTTGCTCGATCAGTGCGCTGTTGTCTCACGTGGACCGTCAAGTGCATCTGCGACACGGCGGGGTGAAGAATTTCAGTGCACTGGTCAGGGTTGTCTGTGTGGTGCACAGCCTCAAGGATGGGAATTGCCCGGCTACGGCCTAGCGATGGCGATGGAAGGCGTCGAGTGTCGATCTGTGCAGTCTTACGGCTGCACAGGCTGCATTTAATGGATATAATCCCGCTCTTTGCCGCAAAACCCAGCGTGTGCGGTAGCAATCTGATCGCCGAGACAACCCCATGCCGATGTACGACTATCAATGTGCTTCCTGTGGTCATCAGTTGGAAGCCATTCAAAAGATCAGCGCAGAACCGCTGGTCGACTGCCCTGCCTGTCAGGCGCCAGAGCTTAAGAAGATGCTGTCGATGCCAGGCTTCCGCCTCAGCGGCACCGGCTGGTACGAAACCGATTTCAAGACCGGTTCGAAGAAGAACCTGGCCGGCGGCGACAAAGCTGACTAGGGTTCGGGACCTGAGTTGAACGACTACGCGTGAGTTCTTGCATGATCTGGCGCCTTTCACAAGGGCAAGGATACGGGCAAGGTCTCCAAACGAATTTCGAATTACGAGAAGTGAAACCACTACCATGATGCGCAGCCATTATTGCGGCCAACTGAACGAAAGCCTGGAAGGCCAGGAAATTACCCTTTGCGGATGGGTTCACCGTCGCCGTGACCACGGTGGGGTGATTTTCCTCGATATCCGTGATCGTGACGGTCTGGCCCAGGTGGTGTTCGACCCGGACCGCGCGGAAACCTTCGCCGCTGCCGATCGCGTGCGCAGCGAGTACGTGGTCAAGGTGACCGGCAAGGTACGCCTGCGTCCGGCCGGTGCCGGCAACGCCAACATGGCGTCGGGCATGATCGAAGTGCTGGGCTACGAGCTGGAAGTGCTCAACGAGGCGGAAACCCCGCCGTTCCCGCTCAACGAGTTCTCCGACGTCGGCGAAGAAACCCGCCTGCGTTATCGCTTCATCGACCTGCGTCGCCCGGAAATGCTCGAGAAGCTGCGCCTGCGTTCGCGCATGACCACCAGCA
>Ga0213829_1001732_pt1 | contig 15124 bp, 14 predicted proteins | sample MC6MC0896MG_FD_180665 | JGI IMG/M metagenome (GOLD analysis project Ga0213829, IMG submission 180665) | Enriched soil aggregate microbial communities from Iowa State University, Ames, United States - MC6-MC0896-MG | ecosystem: Environmental > Terrestrial > Soil > Unclassified | place: USA: Iowa...
TAGAAAGGATCTCAGCAAGTTCTTGTCATAACTTATCAATCGTATAAACAGGCTCTGCGGGCCTAATGAACTGTTCAAGTTTATGAAAAGAATAAGAGAAGGTGACTACCATAAAACACGGTCTGTGATGACCAACGATGCTTGAGAGTCTTATTCCTTCTCTTTGCTGAACCTTGATAAACAGGACAAAATTATATTCTGTTTACTAAAGTTCAAATCCGTTCTTACAAACTTACGACGACGCGGAAATAGGAAGGTGGAATGTGATGGATCCGTTGGCAGGGGATTATGAATCAACAACGCCATATGCCTACGTTGAGAATAATCCACTTGGCTTTATCGATCCTACTGGGATGTATAAAGTCGATGCTAACGGTAATATTAAAATTGATGATAAGGATGAGATTGAAAATTTTGTAAAATTCTTGAATTCTAATCAAGGTGCAAGTTATAAAGATGTTGCTACTGAGGTTTTCAGTGCAGGCCGGGGGTATTCAAATCAATTAGATGAAGTTGCGGTAACTGGTAGCGGATCTGCTTTTGATAATGGAAGTTGGCTTGGAGCTGCTCAGACAACACAGGCAAGTGGTGCAATTTTAATAACGGGCGCTTTTAGTTTGGAGGGACTTTCCGGAGGAGGAGCTCTTGGTTTGGGTATCTCGGGAAGCGCATTAACTGCTACAGGTATTGGAGCCGCGTTGGTAGGATTGACCTATATTGGGTTTAAAGTGAATGAAGCTGGGTATCCTGTTGACAATAGACCTTTTGCTCAATCTGCACTTGGATTACCATCGCTGTCAGATACCAATGGATTTGTTTTTAGTAAAAAGAGTGGTAAGGATAAAGCTAGTGATGTGCCATCTTGGGCTAGAGGGAAAAAACCACAGTCCGGTGAAAGTGGAAAAGAGTTTGCTAAAAGATTACTAGATGAGCATTATGGTGAAGGAAATTGGGAGGGAACAGGTCCAGGTAGTGAATTCAATAAGTTAAAGAAAAATGGTGATAGAAATAAATAATTGACTATATGGGAAATGTATTTTTGTTATGGCACACCCACTTTGACAAGGCGTTGGATGGGGGGGAAGATGTGAAATTGATAGGAGTATATAGTAGTAGGGGACTTGCTGAAAATGCCTTAGAAAAGATGTCGAAAGTAGCAGGTTTCAAGGATCAACCAGAAGGCTTTGAGATATCAGAATATAGTGTTGATAAGGATCACTGGACATCTGGCTTCATAACCGAATGAACTTCGATATAGATTTTGTATGGGGTCAATGTTTTTAAGACTACATTTATCATTTATACAACAGTAAAATCGAGCTGCTTTAATAACAACAGCTTTTGATTTGGAGGGAATTTCCGGAAGGGGAGCTCTCGGTTTGGGGATATCGGAAAGTGCACTTACTGCTATTAACGTTACTCTATTTCTTATTCTAGCTGACGGAACCGAAAGAGATTGGACCTACAAAGCCGTCGCAGGAGGTTTTGGTAATGGTGCACCAGAAAATGGAGAATATACCACAGATACCTATAGAGATAGAAGTAGAAATAATGGGGATTATAGCGAAGGGATGAACAAAGATGGGGTTGGTTTTAGTTTTAATCTGAATCCTCAATTTGATACCGGACGCACTGATTTACGAATACATCCCGATGGCAATAATGAAGGAACTAGAGGATGTATCGGAATGTCAGGAGAGAAAATGATTTTAACTAATTTCCGAGACAATATTAAAAATATAATACAAGTAAAAAGATCGATTTCAACAAAAGTTATGATCAATAACAATCCTAATAATGATGGCAGAAATGGGGGAAAAATACCGAATGTTAATGAATAAGATATTACTTTTCAGTTTATTTTTCTTATTGAGCTGTAGTGGGAACAGTAATTCAAAAATGGAGAAAGAAACTACTTTAATTAGGGATACAATTGATAGCAAAATTAATATACAACCTGATCTATCTGTCAATGGTTTAAAATTATTAGATGAGAGTTCAGTGCGAAATATTACATCGAAGAAATTACTTGCAAAAGATTTTATTAGAGCACATCCAGCAGTAGTGTTTTTAAGTAACGACAATACTCAATACCTTATTGCAAGTCAATATGAAGGTGATATTGCTAGTTATTTTAGTTTATTTGAGATAGGATATTTACGAGATCAACCGGCTCTTGATTCTGTTGGAGTTAGGATCCAATATAATAATTTTATATCTGATTCGGGATTGAAATTGGGAATGGATTTAAATCAACTTATAGAATTGAAAGGTAAGAGATATAAAGAATACTCTGAACATGGAGTAAAAGTCCTCTCATATACAATTGACAATCCGGACAGTCCTCTTATAAGAGAAACGGGACTTCCGCTTTATTTTATACGTGTGTCATTAAAAAATAATAAGGTATTTAAAATTATATTTGGTTTTGAATATCCGTAATTATTAAACCAAGCAATCTATATGATTATGGGGCGAGATTCTATGATGCGGAGATAGGCAGGTGGAATGTAGTGGATCCACTAGCGGAGAAAATGCGGAGATGGTCTCCATATGCCTATGCGTTCAATAATCCGATTCGGTTTATAGATCCCGATGGGATGTATCCAGGCGATTTCATAAATGAAAAAGGTCAGTATCTTGGAAATGATGGTATAGATGATAGTAAGGTCTACGTAGTAAAAACCACGCAAAAGAAATTTGACAGTGGTGCCCCCTCAGCAGGGATAACAAAGGATAAGGCTAAAACAACAGAAAAATTCATAGCTGAAAATTCGGGAAATACGGCTGCCTTTCAAAATAATGATATTGCATATTCTAACAGTGTTGAAATTGCTGGTAATTCTACTACTCGTCAGTCTATGGTTGATATTGTTAATCAGGATGATGGACGGGGTGGAACTGCTGATGCGAATAATAGGGAATATGGTGGAGTTGTTAGAACCGATGGTACGGTTGTCCAATCTCCTCCAGGACCAGTTTCAAATCCGACCGTCAATAAAAAGGCTACAATTGATATAACTAGTTTTGAGTTTCAGTCTACTTTTCATTCACATCCTAGTGGAACAGTAACTCCAGACAGAAGTTCTAATTCTATTGGAGGAGAGACAGTTTCAGGTTATTTCAGAAGTGCCCCTTCTAACAAGCCAGGAGATGTTAGTAATAGTGGAGCTAAGATTAATTATGTGTTTTCTCGAAGCAATGGTACTGTATATTGGAGGTTTCGCCAATATTGACCACCTGATTTCGGAATAAAGTGACCACTTGTTCCGGTGGAAACTGACCATGGTATTTCGGATGAAATTGACCAGTAGTCAACGTTAGTTTTAGAGCTGTAGGTGTAACCATATTTTTGGGGAACAATAACCCTAAAGATTATGGCCAACACGACGATCAGCATGAACAAAATAAGACAGATACTGAGACTTCACGATCATGGGCGCAGCAAACAGGCTATTGCCATACAGGCGGGCGTGTCGCGCAACACGGTAAAAAAGTACCTTCGATTCTTTCAGCAGAGCGGATTCACTTTTGAAGAGGTAAATTCCCTGGGGGACAAAGAGCTGGAAGACCTATTCGGTAAGAGCAACGAGCGTAAACCCGACAGTCGCCTTCAGGCCCTCCAGCGCTGCCTTCCTCATATTGACAAGGAACTCAAACGTCCCGGAGTTACCCGAAAACTGCTATGGGAAGCCTATATGAAAGAATTTCCCGAAGGGCTGCAGTATACCCAATTCTGCTTTTATTACAATCAATGGAAAGCTATTGTAAACCCCGTGATGCACCTGGACCACAAAGCCGGGGACAAAGTTTACATTGACTTTGCAGGGAAAAAGCTACAGGTAACTGATCCCTCCAGTGGAGAGATCCAGGACGTAGAAGTATTCGTTGCCATTCTTGGTGCAAGTCAGCTCACCTATGTCGAAGCAGTGTGGGATCAGGGCAAAGAAAGCCTGATCTGCGCCTGTGAAAACGCCCTTCATTACTTTGGAGGAGTTCCCTCGGCTATTGTACCGGATAACCTGAAAGCGGCAGTTACCCGTAGCAATCGATATGAGCCCACATTGAACGAGACCTTTTCCGACTTTGCAGACCACTATCAGACCAGCGTACTGCCAGCCAGGGCCAACCGCCCACGGGACAAGGCACTTGTGGAAGGAGCCGTAAAGATCGTATACAACAGGATCTATGCCCCTTTGCGAAAGAATACCTATCATACATTGCAGGAGCTCAATACCGCAATCCATTATCAACTGGAACTCCATAATAATTGCCAGCTCAAAGGACGAAGTTATAGTCGCCGGGCCCAGTTTGAGGAGATTGAGCGCCATTCTCTAGGTGGACTCCCCATATCACGTTACGAGTTCAAAAAACTCCACTATGCTACTGTGGCCAAGACTGGCCATATCTGTCTTGGTGAGGATCGCCATTATTATAGTGTGCCCTACCGGTTCATAGGGAAAAAGGTAAAGATGCTCTATTCGCGCAGCAGACTTGAGGTATTCTATCATTATGAGCGCATTGCCATACATATCAGTCAGGGATAAGGCCGCTTATGGATATACCACCGACAAGACCCATCTTGTCTCTTCCCACCGCTTTGTGAGCGAATGGACACCGGAACGCTTCCTAGAATGGGCGGAATCCATAGGTGATGATGTGAAGATGTACATACAGGGAATATTGGAACGCAAACAACATCCTGAACAGGCCTACCGGTCCTGTGCGGGGATACTTGGCTTTGCAAAAAAAGTTGGTAGCGAACGTCTGGCAAAAGCATGTGGCCGGGCATTGAGTTATGGTATCTATAGTTATAAGACCGTACAGACGATTCTTACCAACAGGATGGACGAATATCAGGACAGCCCATTTGCGGATGAACTGCCAATGCCTGACCATGGCAATATCAGGGGAGAGGAATATTACAAATAATACTTAAACAACAACGCAATGAATACCAACACACTTGAAAAATTACGGAAACTAAAGTTCCATGGCATGTACCATGCCTTCAAAAATTGTCTGGAAAGCGGGCGCTACGATCAGTATACGGCAGACGAACTGCTGGCTCAGCTGGTAGATGCAGAGTGGGATGACCGGCATAACAGGCGTATAGCAAGACAGATCTTTTATGCCAGGTTCCGCTACAAGGCGGCTGTTGAGGATGTCAATTATGAAGCTTCGCGCAATATTGACCGAAATCTGATGAACAGGCTCGCCGACTGTACCTTTGTCCAGCGGAACGAAAACCTGCTGATCACAGGAAGCACGGGCATTGGCAAGAGCTATATCGCAACAGCGCTGGGATATCAGGCCTGCATCCAGGGATATCGGGTATTATATGCGAGCACCCCAAAACTCTTTGCTAAGCTTAAAATGGCTAAAGCTGATGGAACTTATATCAAGGAGATTGCAAAACTTGAACGGCAGCAACTGCTTATATTGGATGACTTCGCCATACAGCCGTTCGATGCGCAAAGCAGGGCTGCCCTGATGGAAATTATTGAGGACAGGCATGGTAAAACCTCCCTGATAATCACTTCTCAGCTACCGGTTAGCGCCTGGTATGACGTGATAGGTGATAAAACCATCGCTGATGCGATATTGGACCGTATTGTCCATGACGCACATAGAATGGAAATGAATGGAGAATCAATGAGAAAAAAACGATCTGTTCAGCTTGAAAATAAAACCAGAATAGATACGTATTAATTATTACTTTTGATGACATTACTCCTACAGCACCAAAGCTAGCTTCGCCAGAAGATCAGGTGGTCAATTTGCCACGGAATCGCATGGTCAGTTTATCCGAAATCTACACTGTATATATTTATAATAATACAGGAGTTATTGCTACAATGCCTCAAAAATATTTTGTAACACCCAATCAAAGAAAGTGATGAAAAAAATAATACTTATTGTTCCATTTATTTTTTGTTATGTCTTATCGTATTGCCAAACAGAAAATAATGATTATAAGATGATGATCGACTCAGCAATTGTAATGCAAAAGATGGCTTATAAGCCGAATGTATATTTGATTGATGCAAAAGACCAACCTTATACATTATCTTCTGATAAGCTTCGAGATAAGTTTAAAACCATTTCTTTGTACGAAAAGCGAAACAGGAAACAATTAAAGAGAGGGATTAAAGCCTGGAAAATTATTCCTGTCTTAACTGGTAATAAATTAACCATTGATATAATAGATTTTATAATCACATATAAAAATAACAATTACGCATTTGGCAATGGAGGTGGTGCAACTGTAACATTCGAATATTCGTGTGATAAAAAAAAATGGATTCTGTTGGAGAATAAATGGATTGGAATATAGTTCTAATTTTAATTAGTACGATTATGGGGCTAGATTCTATGATGCAGAGATAGGAAGGTGGAATGTGGTGGACAAATTAGCGGACCACATGAACCAGATTGATAAAAGCCCTTATGCATATAGTTGGAATAATCCAACCAATCTAACAGATCCGGATGGAAATTGTCCTTGGTGTCCGTTCATAATACCGATATTGGAAGGCCTTACAGTAAGACAGGTCGTAACTACCGGCCTTATTGTAACAGCTGGTATAACAGCTGTTGCCAACAGGGATAAATTCGCAGGGAAAGATTTCTTTGTTAGGAGAGATGGGACAAGAAACAATTCCCATTGAATCCAATGATGCTCAATGCAGATAAAAAGAAAGATGATATTGGTGACAAGCAAAAGTCTAAAGGGCTTACGATTAAAATAGATGAAAAAGATAAAATAGACAGAGATTTACTCGATGATCCTACAACGCCGGGGAATGCTCCAACTTTTAAGAAGGACGGTACATCTGTTGAAATTCATATCTAGCTAAAATAATAGATGATATTTGTCCAGTAGTTTTTTGGCAGTGGGATTATGATTATTCAAGTATTGAAGAAATTGAGGAGTGTAATGATAATTTTTTGAATTGGATAGAGGAGGTATTGATAGAGTGGAAATTGGAAAAATATAATTATGACGGCTCGGACAAATAATATGGTCTGGAGTTGTGACACTTTTATGAAACAGTGTCTCTTTTTTGTTTCAGCGCCCAATCTTTAAACGGATTGGGCGTTGTTGTTTTATTTGAGTATTGCTTGCATCTTGCTCTTAGCGAGAAACAAGTTTCCCAAGAACCTAAAGGTGCAATAGTATTACGGTTTCTCATCCAATTTTTGATTATGTCATCAGTATGCTCAGAATTTTTGTGCCTAGCGATAATTGTCTCTATGTTTCAGCAGCATGCATACCCTGTTTTTCTTTCTTCTCTTCCGTAGGTGATTCTTGGGCATATCGGAATCCAACCGTTCCCGTAGTTTATAATTCTCCTTTATTTTTTAGCTTCTTTTGGTTTTCTTCTGGGGGTGTCTATTATTATGTTGCTTTGCTGTCTTCCTCTTGTTCTAGCTGAAGTACTTCCTTCCCCGCTTGGGTTGTATAGTAGCTTTGCTTTGGACCTGTCTTTTTTTTTGCTAATTATTTTAGTTTTAAAGGTTTTGTATTTGTATATTTGTTTAATAACCAATGATTAAATGCTATGACTAAATCAAATAAGCATCTCGGTAAATATGTCGATCCACGAACCGACTTCGGCATGAAGTTTTATTTTGGACGGGAAGAAAATAAGATCTTATTGATCGAATTTCTTAACAGTCTGTTTGAAGGCGAAAAAGTAATTGCCGATCTAAAGTATAAAACAGTAGAGCATGATGGAGATCAGGAAGATTTACGTAGAGTTGTTTTTGATCTCCACTGCATAGGTGGTGATGGTGAAATTTTTATAGTCGAATTTCAACAATTATTCCAAGAGTTTTTCAAAGACCGTGCCCTATTCTATACCTCCCGTTTGATTAATAAACAGCTTGCTAGAGGCAAGAAAGGTAATGATTATCATTTGCCGGAAGTGTACTTTGTTGGTATTCTGGAATTCGACATGAATGGGGACAGTGGGCTGTCTTTTTCTCGAAATACGCAACGTCCGTATTTCTATGACGTAGCGTTATGTGATAAGCATACCCATGAGGTTTTTTATGACAAACTAGGGTATAAGATGGTCTCCCTCTCTGTTTTTAATAAACAGCCAGAAGAATTGGAGACTATCATGGATCAATGGCTCTATCTGCTTAAGCATCTGAGTACCATGGATAAGTTGCCTTCATTTTTGGACAAACGGATATTTGGTCGTATCTTTGCTATAGGAGAGATAGGCAAATTAAAAGAGGAGGATCTGATGTCATACGAAGCAAGTTTAAAACAAAAAAGGGACGCGGAAAGCGTTTTTAATTCAGCTATGCGAGCTGGTGAAGCACGAGGTCGGGCTGAGGGAGAGCGTAAAAAAGCTATTGAATCTGCTATTAAGATGTTGAAAAATGGATTTGAGATCAAGATGATCTCGGAGATTCTTGGATTGACTGTTGAAGAGATAGAAAAGTTGAAATAATTTTAGAAGATTGTTTATCTTAATATTTTAGATGAACCATCCAAAAATATGAATTCAATCTCCCTAGAACAATGCTTTTTTAATTGATCTATTAATTCTTCGCAAGATGAATCGTAACCAATTTCCGATAAGTTGTCATAGGTCAGCAGTTCAACCAATATTGTATCGATATCGGAAATATAAGCATTTCTCATAACCAGTGTTCTTAGATGCTTCAATTTTAGGTCTGCTAAGCCACTCAAATCAAAATAATTCAAGTTTAGAAAACTTAAATCTGTAATTTCATTAATCCATAGTGGAATTTTGTAGGCTCCATGATCGATTGCCCTTCGCGTGTTATTATCCCCTGATAAGAATAATTTTTCCAGCCTGTACAAGTTTTCAATATCTTCTTTTGATAGTAAATTCTTATCAAATTTAACCGTTGTATATAACGCAAAAGGAATTAAGTTAATACCGAATAATACTGTATTTCCTTGAAAGAATAATACTGAACCATTTTTCTCATCGCCCCAATCTACATGAAGGAAGCCACTTCCTTTAATTACGCTCCTGCCTTCATTTTCATCTCTTTTCATATTTCTAAATTTAAAATATATTAAGGAAATAAATAGGATTTGATATGCCTTTCCACTGTAACGGCCAATGAAAATGAGCCTCGCAACCTTTGAATGTCACTTTTAATAGCAGCGTTGAGCGCAGAAACCGATAACTTAGCGGTCTCATCCCCATCAGTGATGTCCCTGTCTGCAAACCTTCGGTAAAACAACGGTCTTTTGTTGGTTAATTTTGTTAATATCAAATAGGTTTTTGAAATTTTTAACTTGTCTTAAAGATATATGTTATCCATTGTATAGTCAAAAATCGGTTCACTGTTTCCTTGTAATTTTCTCAAAGATGTTACTTGATTTAATCTCTAGCTGAGATATATGATCAGGTTATAATAGCGAATTCAGTTCCGAAGTATTAGTTTTAAAGTGGAAGAAAAATCACAAAATAATCAAATGAAAATATTGTAGATTTATCTGAAATATTCCTATATTTATTTGAGCTTAAATTAATGGAACTGGCCGGTTATTGAAAAGTATTTAAGCTCTATTTCTGCTGCCGTATCTATTATATCCATAATTACCCTATCATTATTAACCATTTTATTATTATGAATAGATTCAAAATAGGAATTTTATCTGTCCTCGGTCTGTGTGCCTTGGAAAGTAACGCGCAAAATTTATTAAATCTTAGCGATTGGGTGATCGGAAGCGGCGGTACAGTCGGATTTACCCCCAATGGTCTTGTTAGCGAAAACGAACGTGAGTGGGGTATCGGCCCTCTAGGTACGCAGGTTGTCCTTTGGAAGGGTACCCCGAGTGGGGACTCACAGGGAGATGGTGGATTCAATTCGATTGACTTACCGATCAATAACCAGAAGACTTACCGTTTCTCCGTATGGATCAAGCGCACGAATTCGAAAAATGGAACGATTTATTTCGGTTGTGGTTCGTCTGTCACCTCATTGGCCGGAGTCGCGAATAATAACGCTTACTTTTGGAGCGGGAATCTTCCAGATCTGGACAAGTGGTATCTTTTGGTTGGTTATGTACACGGTTCCAATGACCCATCTACGGTGAGTTCGGGAGGGATTTATGATGGTGTTACTGGCAAAAGGGTACTTGCAGCGGTAGATTACAAATTTACTTCAGCAGCGACATCCACCCGTCACCGTTCCTATCTATTCTACGATTCCAATGTCAACGACCGTCAATATTTCTATGGACCGCGCTTAGAGGAAGTCAATGGTAATGAGCCTACCATAACTTCGTTATTGGATAATCCTGTAGGGATGGGGGATTTTTTCTTTGGGGGAAAGGTAGGTATCAAAACCACTACACCAGGTGCATATGATTTGGCCGTCAACGGAAAGATCCGGAGCCAAGAGATCAAGGTGGAAACCGCTGGCTGGCCTGATTATGTATTCAAAGAAGACTACAAATTGCCTTCACTGACCGAAACCGAAAAATTTATCAAAAAGAATGGCCACCTCCCAGATGTTCCTAAAGCTGCTGATGCGGAAGCAAATGGGATATCATTGGGAGAGATGAATAAGATTTTGCTGAAAAAGATTGAAGAGTTGACCTTGAATGCGATAGATAATGAGAAAAAAAGGCAGTTAATGGAAATTAAGCTTGCTCGTCTAGAGAAATTAATCGAAAGTGTGGGGAGATAATATTTTTTATTAAAAAAAATATATTGGCCCAATTATCCATGATCAAAAAAAATACATGTTTCCACAATTGTCTTTATTGACGTGATGATATGTTTATGGAAGAAAGAAGATATTGTAACAACAGGTATAATTTTTAGGACATTAAACATACAATATGAAAAGTGAATACTATAACAAAAGAAATGAACTTTGCTGCTTGAGCCAATTTTACTTGGCTATGTCTTATGGCGGCTGTAAAGTTTCTAAGCTTACAAACAGTAAACTTAAATTAATGAAATTTATTTTGATGGTTAGTTTTTGTTTATTTTGTTTGTTTTCAAAAGGACAAGGTATTGAGAAAGCACTTCCTCTTCCCAATGCGTTAAGTCCCAATGCAGCCTCTTTAGGGAGGTTTGGGGAAATACCAGTATCGCTATATAGTGGCGTGCCTAGGATTAATGTGCCTCTTTACGAAATCAAAATAGGTGATTTTCGTTTACCTATTTCCTTAGATTATCACGCGAGTGGTATCAAGGTTGGGGATGTAGCGTCAAATGTAGGACTGGGATGGGTGTTAAATGCTGGCGGAATTATCAACCGACGGCAGAATGGAATAATGGATGAAGCCATGATAGCGAGATACGATACATATAGCCAGCAAATTGCCCAGATGGCCTCATCTGAAACGAATGATGATACAAAAAAAGCAATTGCCAGTAGTTGGTTTTCACCATATCCGAATAGTAAGTATGATACGGAGCCGGATATCTTTACTTTTAATTTTGCAGGTCATACAGGACAATTTTACCTCAATCCAGAAGGCAAAGTTACAATGCTACCAATTGATAACAGATTCGAAGTGAGGTATGAGGATCAATATCCAATACCTAATAGAAATCACGTATATGCATTTGCGCGCTGGATAATTAAGGACACAGATGGGATAGAATATGTTTTCGGAAGGACAAAAGATGGAATGTCGGACAATTTTGAAAGGTCATGCATGTCGGGAGGGAATCAGTTATGTGATGATAATTCCTGCGTAAATTCTTGGTTCCTATCACAGATTATTTTAGCAAACGGGCAAAAAGTTGACTTTAAATATGATGTAACCGATTATACTGTGAGTATTGGGGGCTATGCATCAAATTATGGTCCCAATCCTGTATATCTTTCAGGATACTACGAAGAAAAGCAAGTAAATTATCAAAGAATATTGCGACTCAGAGAGATTATCTGTGCGGACAGCAAATTGGTGTTTTCTCAGGGGGCATTGAGAAAAGATATCCCCAATGATTTTACCTTGGGAAAACTGGAGATTTTTGCAAACGTTGCTACTATTGGAACACCTGTTTATGAGCTTAGAAACGCATATAGGTTTTTTTACAATTACTCTGGTAGATTGAAGTTGTTGGGGCTCGAAAAGTATAGTTTGGAAGATGGTAGTTATATCCCCTCTCATACATTCAATTATAATCCTATAGAGCTACCTCTTTTTTATTATTCTGCTTCCCAAGATCTGTGGGGATATTATAATCATATAGATAATCGAAGTCTTGTGCCAGCAATGATTAATCTCCCTTTTCCCACTGGACAAGGCAATAGTGTTCCAGGTGCAATTAGGGCAATTGATCCTGATTTCACACAGGCCGGTATGCTGACAGAAATAACTTACGCTACTGGAGGCAAAACGCAATTCGAATACGAAAATAATACAGCTGTATGTAACGGTGTAACAACTTCTTACAGTTTATGTAGCTATCTCGACAATACTCCGCGATACCCTTGGAAATTTATTAATATTTCGTTGATCCAGGCAGAGAATCTTGGCAGCGCTGCATATACTGAGGTTTATAGTGGGGATGTTACAGTAGATACTTCCACTATGTTCAGTTTCAAAGATAGATTTATGAGTTATGATGGAGCGACATGTTCACCCTATGTTAATGGTGATTCGCGTATTTATAGCTGTGTTACCTTTGATCTACAAAAGAAGCAGCTTGATAATTCTTATGTTACTGTTGCAGGAGATTTCTATTTCGGGGTGGAATACCCTGTTGGAAAGGGTACTTATAGAGTACGGATGAAATGGAAAAATAATGACCGGGGTATGTTTTATGTAAGTGTAGAATACGGTCTAGAAAAAAAACATGCACAGGTGAACGAAAGTAAAGGCGAAATTTTGGTCGGGGGTCTACGGGTACGAAGTATTTATAATATTGATCCCGTGTTAAGAGACACGCTTAAGAGAGAGTTCAACTATAATTACGATGTATCTGATCCTTCCGGAATGCGCGGCGTTACTACCGGTATACCCATGAATATTCCTGTGTATATCCATGATAGTCCTGTTTGCACAAATTATGGATTGGTGAAACCATTTACTGTTAGTTCGTTACCTGTAGCAAGCATTCTTTCAGGTGATGGAGTTTCTGTTGGGTATGCCAAAGTAAGCGAAATATTAAGTGGTAATAACGCTACGAATGGGAAAACGGATACATATTTTATTACTGCGAATGATCACTCGGATAAGAATATCCTATCCTCAGCTCTATTTCCTTTTCCAAATGCTGAAAGTTATCATTGGAGACGGGGGAAAGAGAATAGAAAAATTGACTATTTATTGAAGGATGGTGAGTATATCGCTGTTAAACTTACTGATTATAAATATTCCTATCAAACTTCGACTAGTGTAAATTTTAAAGAGTACCTTGCGACCAAGATATATCCAAATCCTATAGGCGCGACTGATTTCCCTGGCAGCGGAGTAGAATGTTTTGAATCAGGTCGTTATGTCCAATATAATTTACCCACCGAGTCTTACATTCTATCTGAGGTAATTGAACGTGAATTTGGTAATAATGGAATTATATCGACAACAGCGGCATATGTACAGCATGATAAAACACTGCTTCCCAAGATGGCCAAGAAATCGTCGAGCCATGCGGAGGAAATCTATTCAGTAACTAAATATCCTGTTGATTATTCTTTAACCAATGCTACTTTGTCAAATGAAAGTCAGGGAATAAAACTACTGCTATCAAAAAATAAGCAGACAATGCCAATAGAGGAAACGATAATAAAAAAAGCTTTAGACGGAACCGAATATGTTATTGGTAGTAGGCTAAACATTTTTTTTCAGGATAAACCATTACTTAATAAAGTCTACGAGCTAGGGGGACATAGTCCTTTATTGAAAAGTAACTTTACTTTTAGCTATATCGACAATAATGGGAATCTAATTAAAGACAGTCGATATGTGGATCCCTTGGTCTCTATTAGTCAATACGATCAGTATTTTAATCCAGTTGAAGTAATTGAACGAGGAGGAAAAAATACGGTATTTCTTTGGGGATATAATGGACAATATCCATTAGCAGAGATCAAAAATGCAAGTTATATGGAGGTAGAAACGCTTCTAACTAAAACGACAATAGATGCATTAAATGCGGTGCTGGTTTCGGATGGAGCTATAACCGCTGCAATTAACAAGTTGCGAACAGGTCTTCCAAATGCCATGGTTACGAGTTACACCTATAAACCATTGGTGGGCATGACGAGTAAGACAGATCCAAGAGGGATAAAAGAGACCTATACCTATGATGGCATGCAACGTCTGAAGGCTATCCTTGATCAGGTGGGCAATGTCACCAAAGCGATCGACTATCATTACCGTTTCAATTAAGCTCGCCTAACTATGAAAAAGAGATTATTAACACTATTATCTTTAGTTACTGTAGGTATTGTTTACGGACAGCGACTCCCGCAGGATACCATATTGAGTGCCTATACCAATCAGACGAGCATCCGTGCGCTGAACAGTATAACGTTAAAGAACGGATTCTATATTCCAGCACCTGCTGCGGGTAAGAGTGTGACAATCAGTATTGCTGGTTTCCAGACTCTGGTGAGCAGACCCAGTGCGGGGCAGAATTATATCCTGACCAAGACGTTCCGTAGTTCGGGAGTAACGATTGCCACGTTGAATGCACAACGGACAATCGGAGACGAGAATCAGACGATCCAGTATTTTGACGGACTGGGGCGTCCCAGCCAGACGGTGCAGCTGATGTCCAGTCCGAACTACCGGGATATCGTGCAGCATATCGAATACGACGGGTTTGGTAGGGAGAGTACAAAATATTTACCCCACGTGAAGGATACTGTTAAGAACGGGAGTTTCTATGCCATTGCCAAATCTGACCAGCTAGCCTATTATAAGGCTACGAACACCTGGGATCCTGCTGTGGTAAAAACACCTAACCCGTATGCCGTTACAGTTTTTGAGAATAGTCCGCTCAACCGTGTGAAGGAGCAGGGGGCCCCTGGAGCCGCCTGGCAGCCATTGCCGGCCGCAGGCACAGGGCATACGGTCAAGACCGACTATGGCACCAATACCGCTACGGGGCTCGACGTTGTTAAATTATGGATGGTGACGGCCAATGGGGCTAGC
>Ga0213829_1001737_pt1 | contig 15113 bp, 18 predicted proteins | sample MC6MC0896MG_FD_180665 | JGI IMG/M metagenome (GOLD analysis project Ga0213829, IMG submission 180665) | Enriched soil aggregate microbial communities from Iowa State University, Ames, United States - MC6-MC0896-MG | ecosystem: Environmental > Terrestrial > Soil > Unclassified | place: USA: Iowa...
ACCGGAGGTGTCGCATGCTGTTGTTTAATCGTACCAGCCGCTGGGTTTTGGCCCCGCTGGCCGACCGCCTGGAGCAGCCCGACCAGCCGAGCGCGCCATTGTCTTCGGCCAATCCGCTGTTGCGGCGGATCCTGGCAGGCGTGGAGCGCGTGCTGCAGGAGCGGCGCGAGCTCAACGAGCAGGCTCGCGTGCTTGCTTCGCAGGTCAGTCAGATGGAGCAGCGCCTGGCTGAGCGCGAGGCACTCGTGCAGCAACTGGAGGCGCGCTGGACACTGGTCACCCAGGGCGCGGATGAGCTGTTCTGGCAACTGCATCCAACGACCGCCGCCACCCCGGCGCCAGACTGTGCCATGCAGTGGACAGGCTCGGCCTCGACCGCCATCTGGCTCCAACTCGGCAGCCTTCAGAAATCGCCGTTCTAGATCGCGCATCCATCCAAGGGTATCGAGGGTATCTTCGGGCTACATCGAGCCCAGACCAAAAAGATACCCGCACACCATGCCCCCCGAAAAAGCCAGAAACCGGCCTCACCCCGTCCTGTCTTGAGTCAGTGAGCCCCCCTTGAACACAACACATCCACCACAATCCGCAAAGCGCCATGGATTGATGATCGGTGTGCACGGTCCGGCACAGAAGCCCACTGATGCATCACTGGGCGCCCCCTACCTGAGATAGTTCGCAGCTAGCCGAAATGCCCCTGTTTGGCCAGAGTTTGCGGGCGAACGGCGTGAGTCTGCCCTGCATGAGAGCGGCTGAGTATGCACCGTTCGTTCACTTCCATCAGCGAACGACTCCCGGGAACACACATGAAAGTACACATCGTCCATGCCCACCCTGAAGCCAAGAGCTTCAACGCTGCACTCACAGCCCAAGCCCATAGTCACCTCACTCAGCAAGGTCATGAAGTCACGGTTTCAGACCTCTACGCGATGAACTGGCAGGCACTGTCCGGGCGTGGCAACTTCACAACCTGTGCCGACCCTGACTATTTCAAGCAACAGGTCGAGGAGGCGCACGCTACCGAACACTCAGGCTTTGCCCCGGACATTCAAGCGGAGATCGACAAGCTCTTTGCTTGCGACGCGCTGATTCTGCAGTTCCCACTTTGGTGGTTCTCGATGCCTGCGATTTTGAAGGGGTGGGTAGATCGAGTGCTGGCTTACGGTGCGGTCTATGGCGCCGGGGCCTGGTATGACGACGGCAAGTTCGCCGGCAAGAAAGCCATGGTTTCGCTTACCACCGGGGGTGGCGCCTCGATGTACGGCCATGACGGCATCAACGGCAACATCAATACGCTGCTGTTTCCCATTCAGCACGGTGTGCTGCGTCTGACCGGCTTCGATGTGCTCGAACCCTTCATCTGCTGGCAACCTGCAAGTGTCTGCGCCGAGGTTCGTGCGGACTACCTACAAGCCTACCGTGATCGCCTGGACCATTTGTTCACAGCCGAAGCGCTGCCTTTCGCCAGCCTCCACGACTATGACCCCAGCACGTTCCGGCTTCGCCAAGCCACGACGCAAAACACCTAATCCCCCGCTTGGAGAAGCAGCCCGCGCTGCTTCTCGCCGGCTATGCGCCCATTTGAGATGGAATCCAGAATGAACAAGCTCGAAAAAATTCGCCATTTCGCGATAGACACCAATGGTGTATTGCTGAGCGATGTCTATAGCACTCCAATTCGTACCTTCGTCGAACGCCATGGCGGCCACTACACGGCCGATCTAGAACGCCAGATACTAGGCTCGCCGCATATGGCCGGGGGGCACATCATGGCGCTGGCCTGCAACCTGCCCTGGACAGCCATGGAAACCATAGATGCCTTCCTCGCAGAACAAGCCCAGTACGCCGCACGCCACCCTGTACAGCTGGCACCGGGAGCCGTTGCCTTGCTCGCCCGGCTCAAAGAAACAGGCGCTCGTATCACCGCATATGGGGGAAGCCCCAAGGCAGCGATCTTCGACCGCCACCTGGCGCCGGTAAGTGAGTACTTCGATGCCGACCTGCCTTACATCGACATGGGCCACGCCCGCCCGGGCATGGCTGAAATCCACCGTCAAACAGCTACCGGTGCCGGCGAGCTGGTGTTCATCGATGACCTGAACCGGGTCGCCCAAGTGAGCAAAACGCTCGGTTGTGGCTTTATCGGCAAACCCGCAACCCTGTATCAGAAACAGCAGATGCAGGCATCGGGTGTGCGGTTCATCTGCAAGGATCTGGACGAGATCGACCAGACTCTCTTGCAAGCGTTGGACCAATCCATGCGACTAGAGCACCACTAGCCCGCATCGCACTCACGCTCAACTCCCTGCCAAGCCAAGCACCGCCTGCATGGAATATACCCCGGCAGGCTGATGCCAAGCCCAGCGTGCCGCCCGGAGCGCCCCTCGGGTGAATACCTGCCGATCTAGTGCCTGGTGGCTAAGGGTAAATACTTCTCCTTCGCCCGCAAAGATGAGTGAGTGATCCCCCACCACTGAGCCACCCCGAAGGGTGGCGAAACCAATGGTGCCCACTTCACGCGGGCCGGTCAGCCCATCCCGCACGCGCACCGCCTGGCTGCCTAGGTCCACCTGCCGACCCTTGGCGACCGCTTCCCCCATCATCAACGCCGTGCCGGACGGTGCATCTACCTTATGACGGTGATGCATTTCTAGCACCTCAGCATCCCAATCCTCCGCAGGTAGCACTCGACCGGCAATTTCAGCGAGGACACTGAGCAACTGCACGCCTACGCTCATGTTGCCGGACTTGACAATGCGCGCCCCTTGGCTGCAAGCAATCGCCGCTTCCTGCTCGGGGTTGAAGCCAGTCGTACCAATAATGTGAACCAACCCTCGGGCCGCGGTGTACGCCAAGCATTGCAACGTGACTTCGGGCTGGGTGAAATCAAGCACGCCATCAGCCCCGTCAAGCGATCGCAACATATCGTCAGTGAAATGCACCCCAGTCGGGTCACTCCCCACCACTTCAGCGCAATCCTTGCCAACCAAGCTGGAACCAGGCCGTACCACCGCAGCATGCAGGCACGCACCCTGGGCATGAACCAAGCTTCGCACCAGTCTCTGACCCATGCGCCCCGACGCGCCCAATACCACCAGTCTTATTGGTCTATCCATAGGTATCAAAATATCTCCTTTAAAAAAAAGCGGCCGCCGTCATGCTGACGGCAACCGCGATAACTCGCTCCACGACTGCAAACGTATCAAGCCTGGAACGGAGCGCCTTTGAACAGAGGGTTGAATGCGCTCACCTTGCATTCGACGATGCCTTCGCGGACATAGGCGTCCTCCTTCAAGATCGCCTGCAAGCGCTCGTCATTCACGGCATGGGCAACGATGACGCCACCGCCAGCTTCCAGCTTGGGGCCGGCCAGGATAAATAACCCCTCAGCGATATACTTGCGGACCCACTCCACATGTGACTGCTTGTGGGGTTCGGCCAGTGCAGGATCAACGATATAACGCGTTTCGATTATGAGCATCTGTAATTCCCTTTTTGGATGTTCAACAGCAAGAAATATGACCCGTTCAGGCAGCCACATACCCACGCTTGATCAGCTTGCCCATGGCCGTTTCCTGATCCTCGGACAACGCTTCAAAATACCAGCGGACCTGGCCGTCCAGTGCAACGAACGAACGAACATGGGCCTCGAAGCGCAAACCCTCGGCATTGGCAATGCTGATGCCTGTCACCCGTTTGGGGTCGGCTTGAGCCAGCGCGGTGACGCAGTGGCCGCGTTCGAGGAACGCCAGTTGCGTTGTCTCTTGGCTGCCCTCGTCCAGTGACAGCCAACATTCATGACGCACTCCCGCAAGCGGGCGGAAGCGATCATTACTTAAGCCAAATACGTTGCGCAAGCGTTCGAAACGCCCTAACTCGATCACGCTCGCCACTGTATCAATGGTGCCCAGCAGATAGCCACGCTGATAGAACGCCACTCGGTAGTGGATCTTGCGCGGCTTTGGTGACGGCTCTGCCTGCAGGTCGTCGACCACCAGCTCGATGGGATACATCAGCTCGGCATGAGAGAAAAAGCGCGCATTGACTTGATTCCAGCTGACGGTAACTTCCCCACGTACGTGCGCGGTCGTGTGATAAAGGTGGTGATAAACCGCCTGGCGCTGCGCCTCTATCAGCATGACACCGGGTACATGCTCGTGGGATTTTCGATAGAAGTAATAGTGATCGGCGTAATTGATAAGCTCGTAACTGCTGGAGGGGTGCCTTGGGCGGGTTGCTGGCATCTCCGAGGCCTGCAGCAACGGCGCGGCCAGTTGATAAGGAACGGCCCGCCGGGCTTGCCAGGCATCGTCACGAGCAACGGGCTGCGGCAGGCGGCCATTGGCCAGGTACTCATCCAGCGAAGTCGTTGGGAGGGAGAAGCGCCTGCGGCCATCCGCCTCCTGCCGATACGGCAGGTGCGCCTCATCAGCGGTGGTTTCCGGCTGGTACAACGGCCATGCCGGCCTGTAGTGGCGGATCAAGACATCTTCGCCGTTATCCTTATGCAGCCATCTTGGCTGAATTGACGCCTGTTCCATTGCATCGGTCCTTTTGCTGATATCCCTGAGCCAGGCCAGCCCCTGTGCAGGCCTGCCACCCTTAGGTCGACTCAGGTTATCAAGCGTGGCATAACAGACAACCTGCGAACTTTCACAGAATGCCAACCCTCGCAGCCTTAACCACAGCATGCAGTTTGTTGGACGCGGACAACTTCAAAACGCAGTTGTCGACATGAAAATTAACCGTCCTCACCTTGATATCCATGATCTGGGCGATTTCGGCAGAGGTCTTGCCTTCCGCGCTCCATTTCAACACTTCAAGCTCCCGGGATGTCAATGACGCCACATCCGGGCATTGGCTCTGGCGCACCAACTGGGCGTGGGTCAACTGGCCGAACATCGCCAGCATACCTTGCAGCTCCAGCAGCTCCATGGCCCTGCACGGCTCCTCCTGGCGTGCAAACGTGACCAGGCTTTGGTAACCCCGACCGTCCCTGATACACAGCGACACCCCATACCGGATGCCATGCGCCTGAGCCTGCTCGGCGAACGGACGCTCAGCGAACTCGTTGCAATTCCAGATCTGCGGTGAAACAGCATCGGTGCAGCGGCGTACCACGGGGTCGATGCCCACATAGTCATTGTTCTGATAGGCCATCTGCCACTCAATCGGATAATTGCTGAAAATACCGATGGACGGATTGAAAATGGGCAAGGGGTTGCGGGTGCCGCACGCAAAAAAATCGAATCCCAGCTGTGTCACCCAACGCTGACAGACCGAGAACACCTCTGCATCGCCCGCCATTTTGATGATGTCTTCCATGAACATGCGTCCGGATAGCATGCCAAAATACTCCCAAATGAATACGGGGTGCCGAGGCTACCGAGCCATGAGCGCCTGGCGGGTGATGTCATTGAGCTCAATTTTCAGGGCCACAGCCTTTTCGACACCGATCTGCTGAGCTGGCCCCAAACGCGACAGGTCGACGCCAAGGCGCCGCAGCAAACGCTCGACACCCGTGGTCGTCACGGTCACGTAGCGGCTGAGGTTGCGTGCGAGGCCAAAAGCCACGACTGCTCGGATAGCATGGGTCGTACCTTGGGAAAAGCGGCCTGCTGATCGCGCCGGGCTATCGATGGCGAACCGGCTAAGTTCCCAAACGCCAGTGCAACACGGTGCAGGTTGACCATGCAGCAATTGCGGAAAACTGTGGGCAAGCATGTTAGGGCCTGTGGTCGGCATCAGGCGCCAGCAACCGATCGGCACCTGCGGATCGGTCGGATCGCGGACCACCATGTAGTACGGGTTCAACGCATCGTAACCATCAATTTCCATGTCATCGATAATGTTCACATCCCATTGCTTTCGGTCCTTGAAAACCCTCGCGCGCAAGGCATGCATTGCCTTCAGATGCGCGCTGTCCATTTCACTGCGTTGCTTTATCGAGATGAGCATTGCCACATTCCATTGCATCAAATATCGCGTCGAAATATATAGTTACAAACACGACTGTGTCACCTCTCAGATATGAGGGGTGAGACAATCATGTTTTTGTGCTTATGGGTTGATCAATTTGATCTGCAGGGCCTTGACGACAGCTAGCTGGCGAGAGCTGACGTTGAACTTGCGACGGATGTTCTTGAAGTGGAACTCGATGGTCGAGGACGAGCAGGAGAGGATCATGGATATTTCCCACGTGGTCTTGCCTGCCGCGCTCCAAAGCAGCACCTCAAGCTCCCGCTTGGTTAGAGGGTCATGCGACCATTGACTGTGCGACAGCAGAGAGACTGCGCCTTCCAAGGCAAAATCACGTAGCAGGGTAGCGCGGCCCAGTGTGTTATCCAGATGTCGCTGGTACGCCTTGGCGCAACCACCCTGCCACACCAGGCTGAGCATGCCACTGTGCCCCATCCCTCCGTGCAGGGGCAAAGCTACGCCGTGCTGCAGGCCATAGGCGGCAGCTTCTTCGAAGAATGTTTGGGCCGACGCGGAATGGCAGCTGTAACCGCTCCATGAAAACGGCAATGGCGAGCGCAGGCAATGTGATACCACCGGGTCCACCAGGGCGAACTGCTCCTCGTCATAGCGCTGCCGCCAGGCCTGGGGATAATTGCTTCTGATGAAAGCGCCTCGGTGATCCACCTGTGACCTGGACTTCAGGCCCAGCAGAATCTGACCGTACCCCATGTTGCCTGCGAGCTCTCGCAAGGTGTCGAACCATTCGTCCAGAGTTGCTGTTACAGTCAATGCTCTAAAGCGTTCGATGTCAGTCAAGATTTCCCCTCATTCCATGCATCTGATCATGCGTCAGACCTGCAGGGACTCCTCCGCTCGCCTGTAAAGCGCCAATGCAGGCAAGACGTTGCTCAGGTACGCCAAGAACACGTTCGGGTCGTCAACCATCGCTTGGAGTGCAACCACACCATCAGGCCTGACCAACAAGGCTTCCCCTTTACGCAGCGCCGTGGCTTGGTTACGTCCAGCCGACACCTCTATGAAAGACACGACATCAACCTGCCCACTGGCCTGCAGTTGCTGACTCAACCGGGTAGGGCACGCCCCGCGAACCAGCAACACGAATCGCCCTGCTCGCATCAGTGCATGGCTGCTCTGCACACCCACGTCGGTGTGCATCTGGGCAGAGGGTAACAAGCGGCCCACCCACCGCCCGCCGCCGGCGACAAGGGCCTGCTCCCCGTACCGTTGACCCAGGCCCGAAAATGTCATTGGGAAGCCAACAGCGATGTGATGACGGTTGTCCATTGTCGGCAGCCACCGGCGCAATGCGCCAGCCGGATCGCAATCCTGGCGCAGGATCAAACGGGTGTTGGCGTCGGTGGTCGCAATCATCTGAGCCGCCACCGGCTGGCGCTCACGCGCATAGCTCTCCAACACCGACGGGTACAAGTTACCGTTCAGTACACCTGCCAGTTTCCAGGCGAGGTTGAAAGCATCCTGAAACCCCGTGTTCATGCCCAAGCCTCCTACCGGACTGAACAGGTGGCAGGCGTCTCCGCACAGGAACACCCGGCCTTGCGAGTAGCGACGCGCCAGCCGGTTGTAGAAGCGAGAATTGGACTCCCAGATGATGCGCTCCAGCTTGACCCCACAACGACCGTAGCGGTCGGTGAGTTCCTGGTAGAACGCCAGAGGATCGCCCTGCACCTGGGCAACCTTGCCGTTGCTGGCCTTGATGATGACCCGATGGGTACCGCCGGCCTGGGGGATGATCAGGAAAAAACTGTCCTCACGGACGTAGTAGTGGACCTTGCCAACCTCCCCTGCCCAACTGACCTGCGCATCGAACATGAAGAACTCAACACCGAAATCGCTACCTTCGAATTCGATGCCCATTAATGTTCTGACGGTGCTTCGACTACCATCGCACCCCACGACGTAATCAGAGCTAAGAATACGGCCATCGTCCAGCTCCACCTCGACCCCCTGCTCGGTGGGCGTCAATGCGGTCACACTGCTGCCTCGTTGCAGGCTCCCCCCCAGGTCTCGATAGGCATGCTCAAGCACAGCTTCGATCTCGGGCTGGGAGATGCCGAGAATGTAGTCATGAACCGGTGGCAAGTGGCGATAGTTCACATGCATCGTGCGCCGATTGTTCCAGTAAACCAAAAGGTCGTGAATCGGCATTCCCTGTTCGATGAAGGCGTCTGCCAACCCGACCATGTCCATGATTGCCAGCGAGTAAGCGTTCATCGAGGACGCCTTGGACTGTGTCGAGCGCGAGAGACGCCGTTCTAACAGCGTCACATCGACCTGCATACGTCGTAATAAGTAGGCGGTCAGTAACCCGACTGGCCCGGCGCCGACCACTACCACGTGATGCTTACCTTGTTCAGTTTTCATATGAAGCTCCTTTGCCCGTTAAGCCATGGGCGGGAAATCTGGTCGCCCACGACACGCCCTGCCGTAGGTTCAGCGCGACGCCCCTGACAACGCCATCCCATCCTTGCCAGCCTTACCCGAGGTACACAGCAGACACCCGCCCTGAGCCTGAAAGACCCCAGCCAGCGCCAGCGCACCACGACCACTCAGGTGATTGGTGTCGGCATAGGCAGGCAGGCCGTCATGCAGGAAACTGCTGTCCTGAAGCACTTGGTAAGCCGCAGCCAAGTCGACCCAGTGAGCGTTCGCTATCCGAGCCACCATCGCCTTTACCTGGGGGTTGCCTTGCGCGCCATGCTCCACAGGAGCAGCGCCCAAGCGCAGACCGAGACGACTGAGCAGAGGCGAATGTTGCATGGAGCGGTCGAGCACTGGCGCATCGTGGAAGAAGTACAACGGTGTCTTCGCCGCAAACCTATGCAGACGCTCCTCATTCAAGTCCACCGGTACGCCATCGACCTTTTTAAGTACATCGTATGCACCGGCAAATAGGTTGAAAGCGTTAACCACGAAAATGGCGTTGTAGCGGGCATGATTCTGCTCGATGAAATCAAGCATCGCTGCACATTTGGCGCGGCGTTCAGCCGTCAACACGATTGCCGGTACGCGCTTGGCCATACCCCACTCGGCCACTTGGCAGCCACCCACTTCATATGCCGTAACGGAAAAGCCTTCCGCTTTCGCGAGGGTGTCGATGAAACCGCCCAATGCCGCACCGTGGGAGTCACCTACCATCAAGACCTGCTCGGAGGAATGCGCGCCGATGTGGCAGCGCTCATCCACGGCGGCCTTGCTGGGATCCAGGTCATCCACTTCCCAGCAGGGCGCGACCCAGCCTTCGGTCATATGGATGTTCTGGCCATTGACCGTCAGGTTGGCATACCGCTCACCCATTATCGGGGGCAAGCTCAATGCCTCCAGGCCGGTCATAGCCACGATCAGTGCAAAAGACCCCATGGAAAGCCCGGTAAAACCCGCGAAAGCGGCCTTGAACCCTAGCCTGGAACGAATCAAAGGGCGCTCTACACCCAGGTAGGTCAATACTGAAAGCGCCACGATCAGCACCAGCAAACAGGTCATCAAGCCCATCGACAAGTCGTTGTCGCCCTCAATGAAGCGTGCGATTGCCAGCACAGGCCAATGCCACAGGTACAATGAGTATGAGATCAGACCGATGCCCACCAGCGGGCGCCAGGCCAAGACCCGGGCAATCGTCGAAAGCTCGCCGTCGGTGGTTCGCCCATATCGGATCAGCAGCAGCGTACCTACGCACGGAGCCAGTGCGTGCAAGCCGGGGTATGGCTGCTCTGTCAGCCACAGGAAACTGCAACCCAGCAACAGCCCGCCGAGCAAGGACAAAACCTCAAGGCGTGAACGCGCCTGGACCTTAGATGTCGGCGCCAAGGCGATGAATGCACCCAACGCCATTTCACCGAAGCGTGGGATCGAGAAAAAATACACGCCCGCTTGCTGCCCAGCGTCACGCACCCAGTATTCACCCAGGGCAAAACACAGTACGCCGATCATCATGCATCCGACCATCAACGCGCGCTTGCGCTGAGCCGGCGCCAGCCAGCGGCCGGCCACCCAGCTGCCAGCCACCAGCAAAGCTGGCCAAATGAAGTAGAACTGCTCCTCAATCGACAGCGACCAATAGTGCAAGAAGAAATTCTGCTGAGTATCCTGGGTGAAATAGTCACTGGTGAAATGGTTGAACAGCGACAAGAGCACGAACTTCGCCGCCGGCAGCAACATGCTGTTCAGTTGGCTGGCAGCCAGTACGCTGACCAGAAATACCAGAAAAGCCGCCGGAAAAATCCGCTTGACGCGGCGGGCATAGAAAGCTGTGAATGTGAAGGTGCCGTCGTTGATCGCCGATGTGATGATGCGGGTGATCAGATAGGCAGATATGACGAAGAACACATCCACTCCAGCAAAACCGCCCGGCAACCAGGCCGCGTTGAAGTGAAATGCCATGACCGAGAGAATTGCCAGCGCGCGCAGCCCATCGATGTCTGCGCGCCGTTGAAATCCATTCATTACTCTGATTCCCAGCCCCCTCTCCGGGGGCATAAGGTCTGTGAAATACCGCTGTCAGATGCGATTCAGGCAGCGACCTGAGGCACCCCGACCGGTTCGTAGAAGTGTGTACTGCTGAGGTCGACCCGAGCGGCGCCCAGCGACAAGCCGACGCCAAAGCCACATAACACTACGTGCTCGCGCTGCGGCCAGTCGGCCGCTGGTAAGGATGCGAGCAACAGCGGGATCGACGACGGGCCGGTGTTGCCTACCTCGCGCATATTGATCGGCACTTTGGCGCGTTCGACGCCCAGCAACTTGCGCAGATAATTGAGCATGAAGCCGTTGGCCTGATGCAGCGCCAGTAGGGGCACGTCTTCCAACGTCAGGCCGCAGTGAAGCAAGAGCTCCTCGATTGCCGGCGGGACACCGTTCAATGCAAAGTTCATGATTGCCGTGCCGTTCATGTGCAGGTAACCCGCTTGTCGACTGCCCCCTTCTGGCGGTGGAGAGCGCCAAGGCGTATAGAGATGCTCCCTGCCCCCTTGGGAACGTATCAGCAGGTCGATCCCGCCCTCACCCGCCTCCAGTAAGGTCGCACTTGCCGCATCACCGAACACCATCCTTACTTGCCGATCCGCCGGGTCAAGTAATGTACTGGTGACATCACCGGTACAGAGCAAGACCTGTCGACACCCCCCTGCACGAATCAGCATGGCTGCCTGATAGAGACCATAGATGTAGCCCGAACAGCCATAGTTGATATCGAACGCCACACAGTGCTCACTCAGCCCCAAGCGCTGCTGCAACTGCACAGCCACGCCTGGCATCAGGTCATCCGGTGTTTGCGTCACGACCACGACGGCATCGATATCAGCAGCAGCCTTGCCGCTGCACGCCAGCAAGTGCCGTGCTGCCGCCTCGCAAAGCGCGCCGGTAGTCAGGCTGCCTGCAATCCTGACTGTTTCGATACCCGTACTATGGATGATGCGTTTGACTTCCTGGGCGCCAAACTCACCCGCCAGCTCCGTCAACGCCAATCGTTGCTCCGGTAGAGCCGCGGTCAACGCTGCGATGCGCACCCCCGCCAATCCCACCTTCATTTTCGCTTACCCTCACTGCCAGCCTCATTGATGGAGGCCAGCAACTCACCGTACGTGGCAATTTTGTCGAAGACATCATTGCTCAGCGTGCGCTGATACTGGTCACGCACGAGTGCCAACACGGAAATTTGCGTCAGTGAGTCCCAGTTATTGAAGTGTCCAAGCGCTGCGTCGACGTGAAGTTGATCGACAGTGACCTCCAGCAGCTTGGCCAGCTCATTGGCGAAAGCTTGTTCGTTCATCTCATATCCTTGAGTGGGTTGCGATTCTTCTTGAAACGCGCGGTATGCAAGCTGTCCTGGGTAAGGATCACTTTGCGGGGTAATTGGAAAGCCGGGAGTCGATCTTTGCAAAATGCGTAGAGCCGGGCCTTGAAGTCGGCAAGAGACTCATCTTCCGGAAGCGAAAAGGTCGCCGTGATCAGGCTGCCTGCAATGGCATGCCGCTCATGGCTGACAATCACATCCAAGATCCTGGGCAAGCCCTTGAGCACGTTCTCAATTTCACTGGGGAACACCTTCTCACCGCCCACGTTGATCATCTCTGTGGCACGGCCCAGCACTTTCATCCAGTCGCCCCGCTGCACCACCGCGTCGCCAGTGCGGTAGAAGCCATCTTCGGTAAAGGGACTTGGAGCATTCAGATAGCCCAGCATCGTGCTGTTGTTGCGAATTTCCAGCAGCCCGTCCACGACCCGTACTTGGCATGCCTCATCGCCCAGTTTCATCCAACCTGAACGGGATGATTCGGAGCGCGCCGGTATCACACCGGTCTCGGTCAACCCATAGCTTTGCGACAGGCGCGCATGCGGCAGAAGCTTGTGCAATCGGTGCAAGACCTGCTCAGGCATTGGCTCGGCACTGTAATTGATGACTTCCAGCGAACCGAGATCGTGATCTTCGAAAGCACCACTGAGCAGCAACAGGTTGAGGAAGGTTGGCGATGTGGTCAGTGCCTGTACCCGATGCTGCTCGATGGCCTTTGCCACCGGCGCAGGCTGGCGAGAGGCCGGGATAACCAAGCAGCCACCGTTGAACAACGTATAGAAAAGCGCATTAAGCCCACCGATGTGATCGAACAGCAAGAACGCAATACTGGTGAGCCGCCGCTTGCGCTGCTGATGCCGCTCAAGCAACGCCAGTGCCTTGTGTACGCTGGCCTTGGGCGTGCCTGAGGAGCCCGAGGTAAAAATGATCACACCAGGGGTATCTTGATCGCGCAGTTGCCTGATCAAGGCTGGCTCGATGCTGCGGGTTTGTGGCGTCACGCACAACTGCCCCCGCTCATCGAAGTTAGCGACCCACTGCGCCTGGCAGATGTCATGCAGAAGCTGCAGCTGCGCGCTGGGACGAGGCGTGATCAGGGCGACGGTACAACGGTTGAGCCAAAGCGCAATGAGCACGGCGATGGCATCGGGACAAAAATCTGTCACCAGGGATACCGTACTCCCCGGTTCAACCCGCTCAAGCAACACTGACTTGGCGTGGTGCACGCTCTCAAGCAACTGGTCATAGCAGGTTGGACGGTTATGATAGATTACCGCTGGCGCATGTGGATGCTCGGCAAACCGCTTCAACAGCGTCTGGAGTGCGTTCATACACCACCCAGGTAAATGTTCTGCCCCGTGACGAACCCACTGTGCTCGCTGATGAAGAAGTCGACCACATTGGCCACATCAGCCATTTCTCCGAAACGGGCAATGGCTTGGCGCGCCAGCAGACGCTGCATCTTGTCCTGCGGAACTGATCGAATCAAATCAGTCTCGATCGGTGTCGGGCCAACAGCATTGACGGTGATACCAAAAGCAGCCAACTCCCGAGCCATCACTTCGGTCAGTGACTTCACGGCAGCCTTTGACGCGGCATAGATCGCTTCACCCTCCAGCTTTAGTGGCGTGGCCACCGTGGTGAAATTGACGATGCGACCATATTTGCGGGTAGACATCAGCTTGGCCGCTTCACGCGCGAATAGAAAGCTGCCGACCACGTTGGTATCGAGAATCTGTTCCACGGTTGACAGCGGTGTCAACATCGTGTGGTTCATACTGGCGATACCGGCATTGTTGATCAGGTTATCTAGCCGTCCATAGTCCCGACGCAGGTGCGAAAAGATCGTTTTGGCCGTCGCCTCGTCAGTGACGTCAGCGACGAAGTGCCGGTAGCCAGGCAGTTCCCAGTCGATGTCACTTCGACTGCAGCCAACTACTTGATGGCCCCGGGCGACATAATACTCGACCAAAAACTTGCCGATGCCTTTGCGTGTACCCGTGATCAAGGTCACTGGAGCTTCATGCATGAGCGTGCTCTCCAATCAGGGTCACGACATGTTCAGTCAGTGATGCCACGCTGGCAAACGGGCTGCGCCGGGCTGACATCGCTTTCTCGCTGGCAAGCACGATCGCCACTCCAAACGCCTCTTCGACCGCTTCCTCCACCGAAACGATCAGTGACACCAACGACATGGAGTCCAATTGCCCTTCTGCGCCGAACAGCGCAGTTTCAGACCCTGCAGTACAGTCGACCGGTTGCGCCAGTACATGGCTCAGCCCATCTACCGCAGCAAAAATGATGCCCTCGACTTTATCCTTCACACGCAAATCCCTCTTGGTTATATCCAGGTCCGTTGAGCCAGAGGTCTAGACTGCTGGCTGCACATGGCCTGGGTATACTCCCCAAGCGGTACTGACTTTCCTAGCTGGGAAGCTTCACACTGCGAGTTTTGACAGGTGCCGGGTATAACGTCGAAAACACTGTTCACGCGGCCGGATCGAGCGGTGATGAAAACGCCGTCGAGCTACTCCATCTGTTTGGAATTCATTCAATCTCCTGCCACCGCCGCCTCGCTCTTTGCTGACGATGGTGCGCTGGAACTTCCCTACCTAGAGTCGCTGGGGGTCACTAGCCGCGTTCAAGGCAAGGGCGCCATCGAATCCTTCATTGGCTCACTGTTGAACTAAGTGCCGGACTTCAAGTTTCGGAATGTGCGCTTCCTGATCGATACCCCCGACCAGGCGTTTGCCGAAGAACCGTTGATACACCGTTGACCACGGAGCAAAGCGCTCCGGCATAGAAGCGTTCTCTCAACACCACTTTTCATAGCAGCGCGCTGGCAAATGGGCGCATTGAGCAATACCCTGCCCATACCGACCCAACGTTACGAGCCGAAACATGTCAGGGATTGCCATATTTGAAAGCCCGCGTTGGCTAAGAGATCTTCTCCGCTTCTTGCCGCTGAAGAGCCAATTCGTCCTATCAGGCAACATTCGCGACTTGCAGGCGAGTGAAGTGGCGCCTGGCACGGTGACTGCGCAGAGCTTCAACCAAACCCTCTGTAATGCCCTGCTCGATGCCGGCTACACCCAGGTCATCGCCTGGGATCCCGTATCCGGTTTCCGGGCAATCGACAAACCCGGTTCCGCCCCGGAAGCTGGCCAGACGTTGCTTCAGGAACTTGGCCTGACGCCGGTAAATGGCGCAGCCCCCGCAGGTATCGATTTGCTGGGCGCCACCTTGCCACGGCTGGTGGGCCGTGCTGGCGAACCTATCGCGCTGATCATCGATTTCGCCTCACGCCTGGTGGTTCGCAACG
>Ga0213829_1001740_pt1 | contig 15092 bp, 17 predicted proteins | sample MC6MC0896MG_FD_180665 | JGI IMG/M metagenome (GOLD analysis project Ga0213829, IMG submission 180665) | Enriched soil aggregate microbial communities from Iowa State University, Ames, United States - MC6-MC0896-MG | ecosystem: Environmental > Terrestrial > Soil > Unclassified | place: USA: Iowa...
AGCAAGGATTGTGTGGTACTCCGCACATCGTATGTGTTTCACAGCATTCATTTACACATGATTCTGTGTGTGGGAAATAGTGTTGATGATTTATCATATGCTTGTTGACTGTTGTCGTGTGAGAAGGATGGACATGAGACACAACCGTATTAAATAAATTTGTTTTGACATATTGCTGTCCAGGCGAAACGAGTGGTGGATCATATTGTGCAGGAAACACTTGTGGCGGGCAGTATTGAGGAGGAGATCCACATCCTAGTGGTGCACCGTATGGTCCTGGCATCATAGGTCCTGGCGTCATAGGTCCTGGAAAACCACCAAACCCAATATTTCTGTTCGTCATTAAAATAACCTCCATGTGAATTTGTCTTGTGTCACCATTAGTCTATGTGCACTTTTGTTGATGTGGACTAGTTAGATACCTATTTTTTGAATTGGAATTTATTCACATGACGATGGGAAAGTGCAATAGGTGAAAAATTGTTTGTTTAACTGATGGGTGCGATTGTTCAATATAAGTAATCGCTTCTTGTGCTAATGGACAGGTAAGTTGAACAAGAATAACAAAAAGACACTCATTTTAATTTTAAAGGGTTCCGTTTTGAGGTGCTTTTCTAAAAATTTAAAGCCGAAATGACATACGTTTAGACATAGTGATTGGTATATTAAAACACAAAAGCTCGCCGCATATGATATGATCCCCTTATAGTAGACAGATAAAAGAAAGCATACTAATCTGTCTACTATGGAGGGGATTTTTTATGGGTAAAAATATAAGGACAACATACGATGTCACATTTAAGAAAAAAGCTGTAGATTTATACCTAATAGAGGGTATGGGGTATAAAACCGTTGCGAAGGAATTAGGTATTGATCATTCAGTCGTACGACGCTGGGTTAAACATTTTAAGGCTGAAGGTATAAAGGGGCTGGAGGAGAAACGAGGAAAGGCAAAAGGACCTGGTATAGGCAGACCAAGAACCCGCCCTGAGGATTCAGAAGTTAAAATTAAACGTCTTGAAGCGGAGAACGAAATGCTAAAAAAGCTCTTAAAGATGTAAAAGGGGGAATGGAAGAAGTACCAACACATAAGAAATACGGGGTAGTCAAAGAAATGTCTGAGGGGAACTATTCTATTCAATTGTTATGCAAGATCGCACAGGTATCAAAAAGTGGATATTACAAGTGGTTAAAACGACAAGAGTCGCCCACTAAAAAGCAGCTAGAGGACGAAGAAATTAAGAAAAAAATCATGGAATGTCATAAAAAACTTAAGGGGATTTACGGATATCGGAGAGTCCAGACATGGCTAGAGAAAAAATATGAGCTAAAAATGAATCACAAACGTGTACAGCGTCTTATGGGTGAATTAAGAATCCAGGCGGTCATTCGAAAGAAGAAACCATATTACGGGAAGAAGGAAGCTTACGTTGTTTCAGACAACCATCTTAACAGAGATTTCGTGGCCTCCAAGCCAAATGAAAAATGGGTAACTGACATTACCTATTTAATTTTTAATGGTCAAAAAATGTATTTATCCGCCATTAAAGATCTATACAATAATGAAATTGTTGCTTACCATGTTAGTCGAAGGAATGACCTGAAACTGGTTATCGATACTGTTAAAAAGGCAAAGAAAAAACGGAATGTAAAAGGTGTCCTCCTGCATAGCGATCAGGGTTTCCAATATACATCCCGCCAATATAACAACCTAATTAAAAAATATCAGATGAAAGCTAGTATGTCCAGAAAGGGAAACTGTTGGGACAATGCATGCATGGAAAATTTCTTCAGTCACTTTAAAACGGAGTGTTTTTACCTATACTCGTTCAGAACAGCTGATGAAGTTAAAGACGCTGTAAATAGATACATTCGTTTCTATAACCATCAACGTTTCCAAAAGAAATTAAACAACCTGAGTCCATATCAATACAGGACTCAGGCTGCATAATTGTGCTTTTTTATTACTGTCTACTTGACGGGGGTCACTTCATTATTGGTTCTTCGTCTTTTTGTATGCTTATGTTTATAGGTAGTGGCATTAGTTAGAACCAAGCTTTGGAAAGTAAGTGAACTCCTTCATGAATCCTATTCTCATCTAAACCGGCAAATCCAAGAAGCACTTGAGAATATTCTTGAGAAGGTGGTCGCTCATAAAATGAAGACACTGGATACACTAAAACTCCCTTCTCTTTAGCAATAGCGATAAGATCTTTCTCTGTCATGTTATTCTTGGGTTCTAAGAGCACGTGTAAACCAGAACCTGAACCAATTATTCGGACCCGATCATTCATGTTAGCTTTAATAGATGTAAGTAAAGCGTTATGCCTTTTCTTATAAATATTTCTTACTTTATTCAAATGCCTTGACCATTGGCCACTTTCCATAAAGAGCTTTAGAGTATGTTGGTGTAATCTTGAAACAGTTTGCTTATAACCAGTAAAGCTTTCATTGTACTTTACTAACAACTTTGTCGGAAGTACCATATAGCTTAAACGTAAAGATGGAATTAGTGACTTGGCAAAAGTACCCATGTATACAACATTTCCATACAGATCAAGGCTTTGTAGCGATGGAATAGGCTTTCCTTCGTATCGAAATTCACTATCGTAATCATCTTCGATGACATATCCACCCTTCTCCCTCGCCCATTCTATCAATTCTAAGCGACGTGATATTGGCATTACGATTCCTAAAGGGAATTGATGGGAAGGAGTGACGTAGGCAACTTTCACTTCGCTCTCTGCTAATTCAGCAACATTAATTCCATTTTCATCAAGATGAATAGGCTTAACTGCTCTTCCATAGTCCTTAAATATAAGGCGTACTCGATCATAACCGGGTTCTTCTATACCATAAACTAATTCTCTGCCAATTATTTTACATATCATGCTTAATAGGTATTGTGTACCTGCTCCAATTACAATTTGATCTTCAGAACATTCAACTCCTCTAGATTGATAAAGGTATCTAGCAATGTGTTTTCGAAGTTCCAATTCTCCTTGTGGATCTCCATACAATAACAGCTGGTCTTGTTCGGCAGCGAGACTTTTCATGGTCAATTGACGCCATAACTTAAATGGAAATTGAGTTAAATCTATATCCCCATACTTAAAATCGTATTCAATCTTTGATGGTTGATCTTCCTGGTGATTAAATTCCTCATTTACATTTTTATCCATATATTCATTATCAGAATCTATAAAGAAGAGGTCGTTTTTTATCTCTACAACAAACAATCCTTTTCTTTCTTCACTTCTAATATAACCTTCAGCAACAAGTTGTTGGTAAGCAGCATCAACCGTGTTACGACTCACGTTTAAATAATCTGCCAAATTTCTTTGAGAAGGTAACTTACTGTTAGGGGGAATGTTTTTTCTTTGTATTTCTTTTCTAAGATACTCATAAAGTTGGAGATAAATGGGCTCTTTTTTTTCAACATCTAAGGTTGGAGTTATTTCTAACATATTTACCCTCCTTATAAACTGGTACTTTAAAATATTTGTAAATTGGCACTTTTAATGATGCCAGTTGCTTTATTATAATTAGTTTACATTTTGGTAATCACAAAAGCAAAGGAGTGTGTTCTAATGTACATCCCATCGCATTTTAAAATTGAAGATGATGAAATTATTTATGACATTATTCAAGAGTATGGATTTGCTACTTTTTTCTCACAACATAAAGGTGAACCTTTCGCAACTCATATTCCTTTAATGATTGATGATGATAAGGAATACTTATATGGTCACTTCGCCCGATCAAATCCTCAATGGAAGGATATTCACAATCAAAATGTTCTTGCAATCTTTCATGGCCCTCATTGTTATATCTCTTCCTCTTGGTATGAGTCAAATCAAGCCGTACCTACTTGGAACTATTTAGCAGTCCATGTATATGGTAAAGTTGAAATTATTAAGGATGATGAATTAAAAGAATCTTTAAGTGATTTAGTAAAAAAATATGAAGTACCTGACAGTTCTTATCAATTAGACGAAGTCGATGCAAGATATCTGGAAGGTATGACAAAAGGCGTTGTGGGTTTTAAAATCAAGATTAAAAAAATTGAGGGAAAAGCGAAATTGAGTCAGAACCATTCAATCGAACGAAGAAAGCTTGTTATTCAAGAACTAGAGAAATTTGAAAGCGAGGATGAGCGAAAGATCGCATCTTATATGACAGATTATTTGCAAAAAGACCTACTTAAGAAAAAATAAATTTCTTATTAAAGTAATGGTGATTTACTTTAATAAGGTCTTTGAAACGATCTTCCAGATAAAGGGCGCGATTGTGGAGCAACACAGGTAGAAAATGAACAAACTTTTTTATAAAAATCTGATCAAAGTTAGAAAGATTAACTCCATTTTGATCAATCTTTGTTCAAAATGGAGTTCTTGTGTTTACTTTGTGTTTTCATTTTAATTAAACTTTATTAAAATGCTACAATTGTTGCTCGTGTCCAGTAACATTAAAGTTGGTAATTAATAATCATATTATTAATAATGAAGTTTCAAAAAATAGTTCTTTATTGTAAATTAATGTTCTTTACTAGTGTCCTCTAAGAAAAGTCTTAGAGGACATTTTTAGTTTAAGCTTCGAAGCTTGATAGTTTGTGAATATTATCACTTAAACTACCATGAAAATAAGTTTCGTTAAAAATAGAAAAATGACAATACTTAAGAAGACCCTTCTCAATCGTTAAAAAAGAGGAGAGCAATAATTAATAAGTCTATGGAATAGGGTCGACTGGATTAAGGTCCGTATCAGTATTGACACATTCTATTCATTTTCATTCTCTGTGGTGCAGCTCTGCTGCATGGATGGCTAACGGGCAGTTTAGCTCCATAAGACCTAATGATCGTGTTCTTGGAAAAAACCGTATAATCCACAATTTTAATTACATTTATTGTATATAATGAATAGATATTGATTTGAAAAGGGGGAGTTAAATGAGTGATTTTTTATTACCACTTATGGGCGTTTTTATCGTTATTGCAAATATTATTGGATTTATATCTTACAAAAAAAAGAAAAATCTATATTTTGCTGCTTTGACAATATTACTACTAGCTGTTTTATTTGGTGCAATCGGTGGTGCATTAGCAATATGTATTATTCGTGATCCTTTTGCAATGTTTTATGGAATGCAACTAGGATACTATTTAATAATAAATAGTGTTATCGTTTTTATATTTGCAATTTTAGTAACTGTAATAAAAAATATGGCAGCAGAAAAATGTAATTCATTATATTCAACTACCGGGTGCAATCCTTGAATAAAGATGGATTGCTATTTGCTTATTGAAGTAAAGGGGCAGGCTAGTTGAAGAATATCCGAAGAAAAAAGCACCCTTTTTACAAAGGATGCCAGCATTTAGTTATTTCATTTGGCTTTAACCTTCTTCTTTTGAAATCAATAGCTTGCCACTCTATGGATTTTTCATTACTAAAAGTGATCGTCACTAAATCATTGGGAGGACCATGAGCACCTTCAAATGTTGTTACCTGCACGGTGACATTAAATAAGTAAGTGCCTATTGGCAGTTTCTTGATTTGGGTTATTTCACCACAATAATTTTGTTTATTTTCGCCATATTGCTTCTTCAATTCCTGTTGAATTGAGGGATATAGCATAATGAAAATCAAGTCATCACGCAACTGTATATCATTTTTAGTTACGGTTTCTGCTTTAACTGGCGTAAATGGAACAAGAAACAAATAGGCGATAATTATAAGAATGAATTTTTTCATAGCAGATCTCACCCATAGTTTTCTCTTATTTTAATCAATTATGAAATGATTAATGCATAGGTTCAGAAGTTATAATAAATTTGATAATCCTTGTTCAACTAAGGGGGCGATTCTTTAATGACGAAGGATCGCTTTTTCCTTATTCAAGTAACGGAGCAGTGCAATAAAGGGTTTGATGGTAAAATATATTTATTCTAATATATAGAGAGGTACATTAGAAAATGATTATTATGAAATTTAAGGAAAGTGATACTGAAGAAATTGTTTCTTTATTTTACGAAACAGTTCATTCAGTTAATTTGAAAGATTATTCGCAAGAACAATTAGATGTTTGGGCAACAAAAGAGGAAAAAGAATCGAAAATCAATTCGTGGAAAGTTTCATTAGGTCAAAATATATCATATGTCGCAAAAATTAATGATAAAGTAGTGGGCTTTAGTGACTTGACCTATGACGGGTACTTAGATAGACTGTTTGTTCATAAAGATTTTCAAGGTCAAGGTATAGCTTCAGCATTAGTTGATATCCTTGAAAATGAAGCGAAAAAGTTAAATCTTTTAGAAATTGATACAGATTCAAGTATTACAGCTAAACCATTTTTTAAACATAAAGGTTATAATATTGTTCGTTCACAAACTGTTGAACGTAAAGGTGTCAAATTGACTAATTTTAAAATGAGAAAAAAATTAAAATTTTAAAGCTAACGGGTAGCAATAGCAGAAGTTCAGAGCTGTCATTTAGACGGCTTTTTCTTATTGAACAAACGGGCAGGTTAGCGTAATAAGGATTAACTAGCATGTTATAAAGAAAGGACAACAAAAACACCTTCAATAAAGTGTTTTTTAATATTGTCTGTAAAACATTAGTATGAAACAGGGCAGTTTAAATTTGAATTTCTAGTCCATACAAGTCTTTAAAGCCGGATTTTCCCCGGGGAGTAATAACGATTTCTCGAGAATTTGCTTTAGTTTCTATCCAACCCAATTCAATATACCTTTCAAATAAACCATTTCCTAAAGCACCTCCCAAATGATGAGTACGTTCACTCCAGTCAAGACATGCATGAGAAAAGGAACGGCGCTTTTTAGATAAACCAACTAAATCTACTCCCAAGTCTCTATAAAAGAGTTCTCCCTTTGCTGTTACAATAAACTTTTTATTGTTTCTCTCTATATATCCTGCCTCTTGCATTATATTTGTTAAGTTAACACTTACACGTCCAGCTAAATGGTCGTAACAAGTTCTTGCATTTTCTAATCTTTTTAATTGACTAGATTGATTTAAAGATCGAACTTCAGGTGGAGGAGATATGGACATAAATACCTCAAGGGTATTTGCTACCTCGTCATTTGCTAATCGAAAATATCGAAACCGTCCATGTTTTTCACAAATTACAAGGTTATTTTCTTCTAGCTTTGCAAGGTGAAAGCTGGCTGTCTGAGGTTTAATGGAGGCCATATATGCTAGTTCACTTGCTGTATGGAATTTCCCATCCATTAAAGCTGCCAGTATGGCTGCTCTTGACTTTTCTGTAAGCAGAGCAGTTAGTGCTGAAATATTCGGATATATACTCATTTTGAACACCTCTGTAATCCATACTTCGATGAATATCGTATTATATAGGTTTTATAATAATACTAAAGAAATCTCTTCGCAAGGGAGGTGGAGATTTTTAATTTTAAAGGAAAAAGAAAAATTTGATTGGGAGGTCGGTATATATGAAAAAATACAACTTTTTTACATTAATTATACTTACTACTTTTTTAATGGGTTCATCTTTTGCAATAGGGAAGATAGGATTAGGCTACTCTTCTCCTTTGTTATTGGCTGGATTACGTTTCCTTCTGGCTGGATTTATCATGACTATTATCGTGAAGGTGCTAAAAAGAACACACCCTAATGGTATGAAAAGTTGGGGAAGAGTGGCGATTATAGGAACTCTACAAACGGCAGGAGTAATGGGATGTATATTTCTAAGTCTAAGAACTATAACAGCCAGTGAATCTTCCATTTTAACTTTTATGAATCCGTTATTAGTCATTATTTTGGGGACTGTTTTTATGGGGAACCGTTATAGATGGTATCAATGGATTGGAGTTGTCTTAGGCTTCATAGGTGTAGGGATTACGTTAGGCGGCATAAATGATTTTAGAATAGGTATAGTGTTTGGAGCAGCTTCATCAGTTTTTTGGGCTATTTCCACGTTATTAGTTAATAGGTGGGGAAAACATTTTGATACATGGGTACTTTCTGCATATCAAATGTTATTTGGCGGAGGCATTCTTATATTTTTAAGTATATTACTGGAAGAACCTTTCTTTCATATTAATAAGCATTCGGTATTTATTCTCTTATGGTTAAGCATAATGTCTTCTATTGTTCAATTTGCGGTTTGGTATTTCCTTTTACAAAAGGGGGATCCAGGTAAAACAAGTTCTTATTTATTCCTAGCTCCATTTTTTGGTGTTTTGACTGGGAGTGTATTGCTAAATGAACCTATTTCCTATTCGCTTATAGCTGGGGGAACATTTATTTTAATCGGTATCTATCTTGTAAATAACAATTTAAAAAAAGAAGAGGTAAACAATACTGATTATCTTCTAAATAAAACAAAGTAATTAAAAAATTACATTGAGGAGCAACCAAAGGTGGAAAATAAAACCTGGAAAGATTACTTTTATGAAATAATTAGAGCATTGTTGCTTTATAAATAAGTATTTTTAGTGGAGCTTCTTAGTTTTTATCCAATAAGTTAAACTAGCCAATCAATCTAAGTAAGAATAAATGGAGGATACATAGAATGTCTGTTAATACAAAAGAATTTAAAGAATCTTACTTTGTAGTAATATTTTCTTCACAAAGAACAGAAGTTGAAAATGGATATGGAAAGATGGCTCAAGTAATGGAAGATCTAGCTTCAAGACAACAAGGATTCTTAGGAATTGAAAGTACAAGAGATAATGAGTTAGGAAATACTATTTCATATTGGGAGTCTCTAGAAGATATAAAGAGATGGAAAGAGAATGCAGCTCATAATGCGGCTCAAATAAAAGGGAAAAAGGAATGGTATAAGAACTATAAAGTACGAATTTGTAAAATGGAAAGAGAGTATTCTTTTGAAAGGTAATTTTAGCTGCTAGGGATGGAAAAGTTAAGATTGAGTAAGTAAAATATCTCATTCTTTATAGGAGCAGAGCGATATACCTATAATATAAAAGGACAAGTTTGTGAAGAAACGAACTTAAACTATCCGGGTGCTTTAGTTGAACAACAAAAAAATATTGTTGTTGTTGTACAGTGACAAACAAGTTGTTTAATTTATAATAGAGTCGTTTAAAAAATAATAAAGTTGTTGAAAGAATGCGAGTCATTCTTTCAACAATATTCCAGATTATGGAGTAAATAAACAAGTGCGCTTTAAGTTTTCTGAAAATTATGGGAGGATATAAAAACAGTGAACATTGTTTTATTATAATTGAATTGCTCTTATAATAAAAAAGAGCGCGCGCTGTATTTAATTGGAAGGAGCAAAGAAATGATTGCAAATCAACAATTAGTTATAAACAATCTTGAAGAAAAATTAAGACTATTCACTCATGCGGTTAATGGAAAGCTTATCAAAGAAGAAGGTTTCGTTTTGGCGAATACAGAAATACCCACTGATACATTCAATGTACTTTTGCCGAAATCTTCACATATAAAAAATGCATTTAATATTAGAAGTAACATCGAAAATATGTCTCTTAAAGAATATCCCTTTAGTACGTGGATTGACTCTCGGTATTTGAACGCTGGCTGGCAAGACCTGATGCAAGAATACGACCTAAAAGAAGCAGAACGTAATGTAATGATGAAACTTGAAAATACTCTTAATGTCGGTCAAAGAAAGTCCCATCAGCTTATGATTACTCATGTGAGAAATTTTGAAGAACTTAAGGAATATAAAGAGGTTTTTATAAGCCTATTTGAAGGTACACCAGAAAAAGATGCGTTAGAAAATTATTTTAATAAGTTTTCTGAAGTAAATTTAGGTTCAGAAATTCAAATGTTTATTGGACGCGTCGGTGAAATAACTGTATCTACTGGTTTACTAATAGATAGCAAAGAAAGTTATGGTATTTATGATGTTATGACAAAAGAAACATTTAGAGGTAAAGGATATGGTAGTGAAATGTTTCAATACCTTCTTGCTCAAACAAAAGATAAACAAAAACCCGTTGTCTTACAAGCATCCGAGGATGGGAAAAATATCTATAAGCGCTTTGGGTTTATAGATGTCGGAGAAATGGTTGTATTTGAATAAGGAGATGTCTTATTAAGCTAAAGGGTGCAAGAATTTAACAAAGCAACGCTTATTCGATGCGTTGCTTTGTTTGTACGTGAGGAATATGTTAAAAATATTTTCTATATAATTCTTTCCTTAGATTTCCACTTAATTGAGCATAAACCTTTGTAGTTTCGCTCTTCTCGTGACCAAGTAAACTTTGAATAACATCAATGGGGGCTCCATTATTCAATAAATGAGTGGCATAGCTGTGCCTTAGTTGGTGTGGATGGATTACTTTTTTTGTCTCTGCTCGATTTGAAATTCGTTTAACGATGTATCTCATCTGAGCAATGCTCATTCTATGTGGATTGCGTTCTGTAACAAATATGGCTGGATCATTATCCTTGCGAATATTTATGTATCGTTTAAGCCAAATTTCACAACGGATATTAAAATAAACTTCTCTTTCTTTGTCACCTTTTCCAAGAACAATCGCAGATCGGTTTGACCAATTAATGCTATTTTTTTCAAGCGAAACAATTTCACCTATTCTACAACCAGTTGAAAACATAAATTCAAATAATGCCTTTTCCATAGGAGTGTTACACGCTTCCCGTAGGTGTTCGATTTCCATTTCTGTTAGAAACTTTGGAATTCGTTTACCTACTTTAGGTTCTTTTAATTTAGCTGCTGGATTCTTTAAAATATGTCCTTCCTCGTGTGACCAACGAAAAAGTGATTTTATAAATCGTATGCGATGAGCCAGACTTGATGGTTTTAAGGTTTCGCTCGACTTTGCCAAGTATTCTTTTAATTGGATAGTGGTAATTGTTTCGAGTTTCACGTACTTTAAATATCGAATAATTAACAGTGCTTGAAGTCGATAAGCCTTCAATGTTTGTTGAGAGAACCCTTCAATCCTTTTATCAGATTCATAAGTTTCCCAGGCTTTTGATAATAACAATATACATCTCTCCCTAAAAAATTAATTTTAGAGGAATTATTGACTAGAACATTGAATTTGAAACGGGACGACTTCTTTAACTATCTGGCAGTTTAGTTTAACAAACAGTTGGGTTTATTTGTTTACTAAGGGAGATAAATGAGTCGTAGTAAGGATGGTGATATAACTAATGAAACATTTAATAGGTTTGTATGTAGTTATGTCAATAATGGTGTTTGTTACTTTAACGAGAGAAAAAGTGTGTTATTATAAGGTATGTAAATATCTTATAAATTGGAGTGAAACACAATGGTACTGGTGGTGGTGTTCCATAATGTCATATGTCTGCCTAATCTATGTGCTAAATACAGAAAGGGAACCCTCGTCCGCTCAAGGTCCCCTTGTACTTTATTTGTTAACTCTGTCTAGGTTTGGCCCAGAAACAGAAGGCCTTTTTACCAACAGAACTAGCATATATCCGTTGTTAATCCACTTTTACTCTCTAAAGTTGTTTTTTCGCCTTCTTGATATCTTTTAATGCATCGTTAATATCATCGTCTACGTGGCCTAGTTCAATTAGATCCTCTTTTAAATCTTCTTCTAAGTCTTTAATTTGTTCTCTAATCTTTTTAATATTCTTTTCAACATTAGCTTTTTCTTTTGTTGCCTCTTTGAGACTTTCTAGTGCGTCGTTAAGTGATTTTTTTACTTTATTAGTGTTCATTTTAAATACACCTCCTTTCACTTTGGCCTCGGGGATGTCCCCGTACTATATATAATGCAGAAAGTGACCATATGACACTAGTAAATTCCCCAGTCTATTTATCTATTTTTTGAACGGATACACTTACCTTCTTGTAATTTTAATAGTAATTTTCCCAAGTTTCACAACATCCAAATGTAATTCCCTCCCAAACCAATCACCATCATAAAGTACCGCATTACCCTATTAGTTTGCACATTTATTATTCAACTAAGGGTAGCTTCCCTTTAAGCAATAAATACAGCTAATATCTTAATTGTTCCTGCATTTTTTTATCTTTGTTGAAAATAATAAGTTCAGAGGTGATAAAATGGCAACTGCTAAAATAGGGGACCATATTTTATTTAAGCGTGATGGGGAAACCTATGAACGAACTGTTACGGTTGTTAGAGAAAATTCTGTTATTGTTGAGTACGGATACAATAAGGAAAAAGACGAACCTATTACAACCATAGTCAATCATAAAAATTACAAAATTAAGAATACAACTTCGTAAACAAGTGTATTTAAAGTAAAGGGGTGCTTTAGTTCAACAATAATTAAATGATTTTAGGGCTAAACTATATTTTCGTTATTCCATTAAAGGGCACAATTCTACAGTAAGAATTGTGTTCTTTTTTTATTAAGGACCATTTTGTTGAGAAACTTTTTAATTTGAATTGGAGGCTTATTTTAATTTGATATGCTTGCAAAACAAATTATGGTAATTCCCCCAGCTATAAATTATAATTAATTATATTTGAAGCTAAATTTTTGTTAGGGGGAATTGGCTTGCAAGAAAAAACAAAAAAGGAAGTTTACGCTTGGACTAAATCAATCGCATTTGCATTAATAATAGCTTTTATTTGTCGCAACTTCTTATTTACACCTACAACTGTTTATGGAGAGTCAATGGAACCTACATTTCAAGAAAAAGATAGAGTTTTGATAAGTAAAATATCTGACATTCAACGATTTGATATAGTTGTATTTAATGCACCAGATGAAGATCAACGGCATTATATTAAAAGGGTAATTGGTCTACCTGGAGACACTGTAGAAATGAAAGATGATGTGTTATATATTAACGGAACGCCGTATGAGGAACCTTATGTGAAAAGAAAAAGTGATATTACATTGAAGGTTACTAGTGATTTCACATTAAAAGAACTTTCTGGAAAAACAACTGTTCCAAATGGTTATCTCTTTGTTTTAGGAGATAATCGATTGAAAAGTAGGGATAGTAGAAGTTTTGGTTTTATTTCCGCTGACTCAATTATAGGAAAAGTAAAACTCCGGTTTTTTCCATTGCAAGATGTAGGTATACCGAAATAAAAGAGTGTTCAACAGGAAAGGGATTAATCAATTAAAGGGCGCTATCCTGCAACAAGGAAAAGCGCTCTTTTTTCATTTTAGGGCAATATTGTTGAGGAAACCGAAAGAGTAAGAATACTAATTTAAGATCATTTGTGAAAAATGTCACTTAAACTCCCATGAAAATAAAAACTGAAAAAAAGCATGAAATATAGACCCAGAAAAACCAGTTTTTAAAAAAAGGCTGAGCCTCTTGAAAGATTGGATATAGGGTTGCCAGCATTAAAAAGTATTGACGGCCTGATCCATTTTTCATTCTCTGTGGTGCAGCGCTGATTTTGCGCGCTTGGTGGCTGATAGGCAAGTTACTGCCACACCCGTCACTCAAACCAGTGCTTTAAAGCCTAACAATGATTAGAACATCAATTTTATGATGGATGTAGTTGTGAAGAAACGAAACTAAAGGGGCAGATTTGTGCAATAAGAGTTAACACTATTTTAATGGTGCTTAATGACAGAATACTAGAAATATAATATACTGAATAATACTATAATTCATTCAACAATTTTTGGGAGTGATTACTTAATTGGAATTTTCTAATCAGAATGTACTATTAGGAGTAGAAAGAATTAATGAAATAGAATTGGCTTTAACTACTTTTAACTCAAAGAAAGCACTTTATCTTGATGAAACTAACCTTATAATCAAAAAGATAGGTGCTTCTACGTTACTAATCGACTCAAATGCATCAAATTCAATGTATTTCAATCGTATTAAAGGATTTGGCATCGATGATATAGATAAGATTGATGAAATTCTAGATTTATATTATTCTGCACAGATAACTCCCTGCTTTGATATGACTCCCAATAATATTAATATGGAAGTAGCACAAGCATTAATGAACAGAGGGTTCGTTTGCTGTGAACAAATGGCTTTCTTAGAGTTAGAGCCCGATTTTAATATGTGTGAAAACGGAGAGATAGAAATTGTAAGAGTAACTGAAGAAAATGTTACAGAATTCATTAATCTCATAGCACTTTCTAATGAGAAGGAAATTAAGAAAGAATTGGTTCAAAAAAAGGCTAAATATTTTGTACGCCCTAACTTTCAAAATTACATATCTTATTTAGGTGAAAAAGCGATAGGAATTGGCTCCCTTTTTATAAAAGGAGAGGAAGGATATATTGCGAACGATTTTACCTTCCCTTTATATAGGGGAAAAGGAGTTCAAAAAGCTTTACTTAATTTAAGAATTAAAGTTTCAAAAGAAATGGGATTGAAGAAATTATATACAGATGTGGAATTTGGTTCAATAAGTCACAATAATATGCAGAAACTAGGGTTTAAAACAATATTTATAAATTCTTTTTGGATGAAAGCTAAATAGAAATTATTACTCGGTTGCAATGGTAACTTTTTTATTTCTTGAAGCAAGATTGTGAAGAATTTTACTTAAAGTAACGGGGGCATTAGTTCAACAAGCTAGAGGCTGCAATCATGATCATTATCTTGATCTTCAGCAATCGGGCGCTTATATTAAATAGGGTTGAGAATTGTTCTTAACAGCAGTTAATGACAAATAGTAAAGGATTTTTTTATAAGGCTGATAAGCAGTTTTATGACATTTATTACATTTAGTAAGAACTTTCTCTCTATATTAATAAATTGTATCCTTTTTAAACTAGGTTTTGCCACCCCTGAGTAAAGGACTTTTTTTTCAACATGACAAATTTTTTTTTTTTTTGAAAAAAGTTGTTTGGTTGATAGAAAAGTAATTTACTGATGTCCTCTATTTTATTAAATAGGGGAAATTAACTGTGTGGCATTTAGCATTCTTAATGTAGTAAGAAAACTGTTTATCAATTTTACCTATCCCTAATTTCTCTCCTCCTTCAGGACTCTCTTTATAATAACGTAATATTTTTCCAATTCAAACGAATACCACTACTAAACCATCTATATTTCCCATATAATTGAAATACTCTATGTATAGGGGTGAATTTATGGATTCTTCTTCGTTTTATTCTATTGTGATCATAATTGCTGTATTGGTCTTATGGCGTAGAACCAG
>Ga0213829_1001744_pt1 | contig 15076 bp, 10 predicted proteins | sample MC6MC0896MG_FD_180665 | JGI IMG/M metagenome (GOLD analysis project Ga0213829, IMG submission 180665) | Enriched soil aggregate microbial communities from Iowa State University, Ames, United States - MC6-MC0896-MG | ecosystem: Environmental > Terrestrial > Soil > Unclassified | place: USA: Iowa...
CGGAGCAACCGTCCCTCCCTTGCGGAGTGGTGCAAAGATAGGGAGTTTACCAACAAACTTCCAAGCCTTTTGTGCTTATTTATTTTACTTTTCCGCTAACTCGCTGTAACGGTGGCGGATTGTTTTTTGTAAAACAGCATCCTAGGGGGCTCCGGGGGACAAAAAGGGCCGGTTATGTGCAGCTCCGTGGTGCAAAGGTTAGCGGGAACTTGGCAGATTGTTTGTGTTTCGGGATCATTCAGGGGGCTGAGGGTGAGAAAAGGTGGGTTATGACCGATGCTGCGGCGGAATGAGGACAGGTTACCTTCTGCGGAGATACTCACCGTGTATTTGCTCTGCCACACACAGGCCGTTAGAACATCTGTTTTTTATGCGCTATACCCTGTATATGCTGTGAAGTAAGCCCGTAATATCTTGCGGGCGACTGTATATCACCTTTGAAATCAATAGGGTTTTTATCCAGATATCATAGGGGATTAATAGGTACTTTATACGCTTTCATCCGAATTAGGTCCGGATAAGGTCCGAATGAGGTCCCTATAAAGTCCCTATTAGATACGATATTGTCTCCAAGTTATTCCGTAGCCGAAAGGCGGCGGAAGTGGAACCGTGGAAATGGAACTATGGAACCGCGGCCGAAAAAGGCCCGTCAGGGGATCCGGTCAAAAATGGAAAATCTCGGTGACAGAGAAGATACCAATTAATTGTTTCTATACGAAACGTAATTATATTGTATATCAAAAGCAATTTATCTAAGTTTGGATAATAAGGAAAATTTAATCGTTATCAGCAGTTTTGAACGAACTTTTCAAAATATATCAAGTCGATGCGAAAGAAGCACTACGCATCCAAGAATCGAAAAATGAAATGCACCAACATGATTTCGAAGAATTGATTATTGGCGTCAAGGGACAAGTAGAGCATTTTATCGATTTTAAAACGCAAACATATAGCGCTCCCTTTATCAGTTTTGTAGCGCAAGGTAAAAATCATCGTGTGAAACCGCTTCTCCAAGATAATGACATCGATTTTTGGGTTATCCGATTTAAAAGCGAATTCATTCCTGAAACCACCTTCCAACTTTATGCGCATTTTCATGAAAATGCAACATTGACTTTTTTCCAGCCAACCTGTTTTTCCAGATTGATCATCCTGTGCCAAATGATCCAACAGGAAACACAACAGTCCTTAGTAGATTATGCCGTTATTAAGCAATTGTTGAGTACAATCTTTATTATGATCGAGTCGGAGCGAAAAAAACAATTCCCAGATACGCAACAACAATTGAAAAATCAAAGTACAACGTTCACCAGCTTTCTTTCTATATTAGAAGAAAATTATCGACGACCAGAGGGGGTTAACTATTACGCGGAAAAACTTTTTATGTCTGCGCGAAATTTAAACTTGATCTGCCAAAGTATATTGCAACAGAGCGTATCGGAGATCATCGAAACAAGAAAACTGATAGAAGCCAAAAATCTATTATTAACAACCAATAAGACGATTTCGGAAATAGGCTTCGAATTAGGCTATCAGGAAAAATCTTATTTCACCAACGTTTTCAAAAAGAAAGCCGGAATGACACCATCTGAATTTAGAAATGAAATACAGAAATTGATTTCCGAATAATACAACAGATTGACTAAAAAACAATACCACCTCCCACCCGACTCCCCTTAATTTTGTAATAACAATTAACGCTATTAGGAAATATTCAAATGCGTAGAAAGGATTTTTAAAAATTATGGCAATATTACCCTTATCAGGCATCGCTAGTCCCGCAAGTTCATTACGTAAGTTATCTACTGAACTTACTGCGACAGATAAATTTCCAGCTCTTTTTTTAGGGCATGGAAGCCCCATGAATGCTATTGAAGACAATGAGTTTGTTCAAGGATTCAGAAAAATAGGACAAACATTCGAAAAACCTAAAGCAATCCTGGTTATCTCGGCGCATTGGGAGACACGTGGAACATTTGTTACCGCCATGGAGCATCCAGCTACAATCCATGACTTTGGAGGTTTCCCCCAAGCTCTGTTTGATGTACAATATCCTGCCCCCGGAAGCCCCTCGTTAGCACATGAAACACAGTGCATCGTCACGAAAGCCGAAGTACATCTTGACGATAAATGGGGATTGGATCACGGCTCATGGTCTGTTGTCAAACATTTATATCCAAATGCTGACGTGCCCATTATTCAAATGAGTATCGACTACAGCCAACCAGCCTCCTATCATTATGAAATTGCGCAGCAGCTGGCTGATCTACGGAAAAAAGGCGTGTTGATTATCGGAAGCGGCAACATGGTCCACAATCTCCGAATGGTCGCCTGGGATAAACTCAACACCACCGGATACGCCTACGAATGGGCCAGCATTGCCAATGATAAGATGAAGACGTTTATTCAAGATGGCAACCATCAGGCTTTAATTGATTTCAGGCAACAGGGAAAAGAGTTTGACCTGGCAATCCCAACACCGGAACACTATCTTCCTTTAATTTATACACTGGCTTTACAGGAAAAAAATGAGGATTTATTTTTGTTCAATGACAATTCCGTAGCAGGCTCACTGACCATGACTTCATTAAAGATCGGTTAGTCGGAAAAACAATATGATGAACTAAGATTTCACCCTTGACTATTCAAAGACTATTTGTCAACAGTCTGGGGTGGATTTCTTACGGATGTTTTGATGACAGCAGAGAGATAAGTACATTTGTTTTATAGAACGCATACTATTTTAGTTTAAATCATGGCATCAAAACCTGTTATCGAAATTGAATACTGTCCAAAATGTAATTGGATGTTGCGCGCAGCTTATATGTCTCAGGAGATATTGAGCTCATTCACGGAAGATATCCATGGTGTCCTCCTTATTCCAAGTGAAATTGCGGGCCGTTATACCATACGCATAGACAACAAAGAAATCTTTGATCGAAAAAGAGCAGGCCGATTTCCCGAAATAAAGGAATTAAAGCAACTGATCCGGGATATTGTCGCTCCTGAAAAATCATTGGGACATTCGGATAAAACTGCTTAAAAATTCGTTCAATTTAGCATAAATCGGATTTTATAAACTTCTTCTTCTTAGCAACTTTGTATAAACTAAATGGACAATCATGACTATTCAACAAGAAGTAGATTTTCAACGTATTGCCAAGGCAATACATTTCTTACAAGAAAATTTCAGAACTCAACCCACCCTGGGACAGATCGCTTCTCATGTCTACATGAGTGAAGCTCATTTCCAGCGGATGTTTACCTCCTGGGCAGGTACAAGCCCAAAAAAGTTTCTGCAATATATCAGTTTAAATCACGCCAAATCACTATTGAAAGAAAACAATATTGCAGAAACCACTTTTCAACTGGGCCTTTCAAGCAGCAGCAGATTACATGAACTGTTTATCAATATCGAAGGGATGACACCTGCTGAGTATAAGAATGAAGGTGCCAACCTGCTTATTTCATATCATTATTATGAAACACTTTTTGGCCCCATCATTATCGCCTCTACCTCAAAGGGTATCTGTCATATTGCTTATGAGGAAGATAAAGAATCTGCGTTCGAAACGCTGCATAAGCGTTTCCCAAACGCAAAATATATACAACAGAAGGATGTTATGCATGAAAATGCACTAAAAGCATTAAATCCACAGGACAATGATATCGGTCAGGTGAAATTGCATCTCAAAGGAACCGAATTTCAGCTGAAGGTATGGGAAGCACTGCTAAAAATCCCCATGGGCAATCTAAGCACGTATGGTTCGATTGCTTCTCAAATCGGAAATCCCAAGGCTTCACGTGCAGTAGGTACAGCCATCGGCAGCAATCCGATTGCTTATCTGATTCCCTGTCACCGGGTTATCCAAAACAGTGGTATATTTGGTGGATACCGTTGGGATCCGATCAGAAAGACCGCGATTATTGGCTGGGAGAGCCTCCACACGGCAATATAGGGCAACAAAACCGTAAGGATAATATGGAACTTTTCGACAATCTTTTTGATGGAAACAAAAATATACTTCCCTATGACGGGACCGTCAATTACTATGGCAAAATACTAGATCAGCAACAAGCGGATCACTATTTTAATCAACTCATGAATTCCATTGAATGGGTAAACGATCGTGCGATTATTTTCGGAAACGAAATTATTACTAAACGAAAAGCTGCCTGGTACGGAGATCAGGCTTTTGAATATAGCTACTCCAATACCACCAAAAGAGCTCTCCCTTGGACAAAAGAACTACTCGAACTAAAAACACTTGCTGAATTAAAAACGCAGGAAACTTATAACTCTTGTTTATTGAATCTATATCACAATGGTGATGAAGGGATGGCATGGCATAGTGACGGAGAAAAAGACCTAAAGAAAAATGGCGCTATTGCTTCTTTAAGTTTTGGGGCAGAAAGAAAGTTTGCATTCAAGCACAAAACGACAAAAGAAAAAGTAGATCTTATTTTAGGAAATGGTAGTCTCTTAGTTATGAAGGATCTTACACAGACGTATTGGTTACACCGCCTCCCTCCTACGAAGAAGATATTTATGCCCCGCGTGAATCTGACCTTCAGAACTATTGACAATTTTTAATAACGCAGGAAATTGATTCGTCAAGCTAATTATTTTAAAGTTTCCCATCCCTATCGGAAAGGATATTTAGCACTGAAATCAGCAGCAGCAAAGACTCAGCAACAAAGACATCAACTTTAGGTTGGGAGCTGACCTAAGTGCATAACAATTTCATTGTCAGAGAATATTCAGCTATAAATTTAATAGAATTTGTGTCAATCTCCTTCATAAGAAGGAGATTGACACAAATAACGTTGTTATTTTACAGCTGCCCAATCATTGTCTTTGGCTGTATAGTCCATAAAGACACCTCCATCCAATGTAATTTTCTTCACTTTCTTTGAAGATGACCAACTGACTGTTGCCTGTTTTTCATTCTGTTGCCAAATTGCAGGTGTTTGATGTTTTGTTTCCATAGTGCCGTCTGTATAGGTAATCAAGACATCAAATGGAACCGCAAATCCCCCTACGTTTGTGATCGAAAACGTATTTTTATTACCGGATTGCTTAAAGCTATCCACCTTTAAATCGATGTAATTATTGGTAAAATACCAGTTTTTCCAAAACCAATTTAAATTCTGACCAGCTCCGGCATTGATACTGTAAAAGAAATCCCATGGCGTCGGGTGTTTACCATGCCAAAGATCCATATAATGATGTAGTGCTTTTTTGAAAACCGCATCACCTAAATAATCCCGTAGTGCAATATACGATAAGGCAGCTTTGATATAGGCATTATTTCCGTACCCCAGACCATTTAACTGTGAAGTCATGGTAATCAATGGTTGATCCTCTTCTGTAGAGGGGTCAAAGATATATCGTTTCACGCGTGACTCTTTAAAAAGCTCCTTATTCTTTTCAGCTCCGATCTCCGCATTACCAATCCAAAATTCAAGTGCTGTAGCCCAGCCTTCATCCATATAACCGTATCGGGTCTCATTGATCCCCATGTAAAAAGGGAAATAGGTATGTGCTATCTCGTGATCTGCTGTTTGTCGGGCATCAACAAAATTATCGGGTACACTTGAATCATTGATCATCATCGGGTATTCCATATCTGCAAATCCCTGCACCGCGGTCATCGTCGGATAAGGATAGGTTACACCGGGCCAATTTTTCGAGAACCAATCGATGCAATATTGCTGCCAGCCAATATACTGCTCAAAATCAGGGGTACCAGCGACATAACTGGATTGTACACTGACGCGTTTAGTCCCTAAGTCCACACTACCAGCATCCCATATATAATTGTCGCTCACGCTGAAACAAAAGTCAGGAACATAAGTTGCTTTAAACTTCCACTTATTCCATTCTTGTTGTGCCGTTACCTTGCCTTCCTTCATTTCGGATGCTGTAGCAACATGAATAGGCGTATCGCTCTGTTTGGATTTTTCAAAACGCTCTAAAATGGGCTTCTGTAACACCTCTGCTGCATTCTGAAGTTCGCCTGTTGCCCATACAACGAAATTCTTAGGTACAGCAATTTCAAACTGATAATCATTGAAACCATTATAGAACTCCTGTCTACCGTTATGCTCCAAAACATCCCAGCCATTATAATCATCATAGACAGATACACGTGGATAGGAATAAGCACAGTAGAAAGTAGATGCATTGAGCATGCCATCGCGGTCGCTCTCAACAGATAAAGGATATTCCCAGCTAATCTCTAAAGTCGCGATCGTTCCGGGAAGAATTTTCTGCCCAAAATCACCGAGTTTGACTGTCCCCCAATCCCCACTATTCACCTCGTAAACCTGTCCGTTGAGTTTAAAGGATTTTATCTTTAACCCTGATGTCAAATAGTCGTCCGAAGCGTAATTAGCACGTGCAGCATTGGGTTTATGTACATTATTCACAAATCGGATCGCCAATTGCTTTAATGTATCGGGGCTATTATTGGTATATAAAATTGTTTCATTCCCACGGACGGTCTTTGCGACAGGATCCAACTGCACCCTGACATCATATTTCCCAAAATTCTGCCAGTAATTTTTACCAGGAACACCAGTTGTGGTCCGCGTGCCTTTTTCAATGGCTTGTTTAATATTCCTGGGTGTATAGAGTTCCTGTGCTTGCGCAAAACCCGTTAGCAACAGTAGGGCCAAACTGCAGCGATATATATTTTGTCGTATCATATGTCAGAATTAAATAATCAAAACTAAGATAAATTTCCCCTTACTTCCAAGTTTAATTGTGTGATTCTATCCTATCACTGAAAATTGCCTACAGCACACATTTTCATATTTAAGCATACAACAATTCAAGCGGATAGTTCGCCGCCCAACAGGAATTGGCTAGCCTCACTAACTGTTCAAAATAAAATTGTGTTCAGTCCCTTAAAAAACATTTTAATATTTTTGACGTTTAGATCTAAGATAACCCCGAAGGTATGCAGCAATTTTTACGTCATAGTTATTTATTCACTTTCTGTTTTTTACTACCTTGTTTTCTGCTAATATCCAACAGACTTGTGGCTCAATCTGAAACTGAGCTAGATTCGACTTCTTTCTATAAAAAGCAACGTGATTCCATTCTCGCGAGCCAATATGATATCTCGGATTTGATCAGCCGAATTATTCACCCCAAACGTAAAAAGGAAAAATCAAGCAAACGTTCGCCGATTACGCTAATGCCCAATATTGCCTATAATCCGACAATTGGTGGACAGATAGGTGTCAAGGCTGTTGCTGGAAAAGTACTGGGTGATCCCAAAACAACGACTATGTCAATCGCGGCAACGTCAGCTTCCATTACGACCAAAAACATCATGGTTTTCTATATTAGCCACAATGTCTTTACCCCAAACAATAAGCTGAATTTTCAGGGGGCTTTTGCATTGGTTAAAATGGTTGCCCTAGATGCAGGTTTAGGAATGACCCCGCAGGGCAAATGGAACAATGAGGAGGAAGAAATACTTGCTAATCCTGAACATAAAAAATATGGGGCCAAATACGATGCCTTCACTTTTAATGAAAAGGTCTATAAAAAGGTTGCTGATGGCTTATTTTTAGGGGCCGGAGTAGCCTTCGATCTGCGACGGAAAATAACAAGCAGCGGCCCAAATGGCAATATTACACCCAATACGATATATACCGAAAAGCATGGTTTTGCTCCAGATAGCTACAACTCCAATGGACTCCTACTGAATATGCAATATACCACCCGGGATAATCCCAACAGACCTTATAAAGGAATCTATTCGGACATTGGCCTACGATGGAATACAAGCTTATTGGGCAGTAGCAAAAATGCCGTCCAGCTCACGACTGACTTTCGGAAATACTTTAGTTTATCGCAGTCAGATCCAGCACATGTGCTTGCTTTTTGGTATTGGGGTTCTTACAAACTCGGTGGCATTCTCCCCTATTTTGACCTCCCCGGTACGGGAAGAGATGCTAATGTGAGGACTGGTCGCGGTTATACAATCGGTTATTTCAAGGGACCTTCCTTTGCTTATGCTGAAACAGAATACCGTTTTCCAATTTTAAAAAATCGCTTTTTGAGTGGCGCTGCATTTTTTAACCTCCAAAGTGCAAGTGATGAATTGGGCACAAAACTTTTTGACAGGTGGCAACCGGGCGGTGGTGCAGGATTACGGGTTCTGTTTAACAAAGCTACCCGAACAAACCTCTGTTTGGACTATGCCATAGGAAAATATGGATCCCGTGGATTCTTCCTTGGGTTGAACGAAGCGTTTTAATTTAATGGAAGGCGGCAAGATTTCTTTTCTATAAAATCATTAAATTAGCCGATATTGTGACTTCGTCTAAAATCCAATAAGCGGAGTTCCCATTGAAGATAAATGCACATGAATTTACAGACAATTTTTCTATACCTTTTACTTTTTGGATTTGTTTCCTGTCAGCAAACAACACAATCTAATCCTCAGATTATTCCGACGAAAGACAGTACGGTCAATAACCAAAGTCAGCAGGTGACTGCAAGTACCCGTGCAGTGAAACCTTTGCGCGATACGTCTACCTATACTAATCCACGATTCAATAAGATGGCTGATCAGCAACGCGAACAGCTCGTCAAATTGGCGGATGAGGGGCTCTTCGAAAAATTGCATCTAAAACTGCAAGCAGACCTTGCTGAAGAACAAAAGAATTATTTCGAGACTCATGCAAATCTCAATATCTTGGCATATACAAAAGGGGATATTTTTGAGAATAAAAGGAACGATCTGGCCTATATTATCTATGATAAAGAAAAACATCAAATTGAAATTCTTCTTTTTGATCAGAAGAATAAACGCTTTAAAACGTTGTATCAAGATATACAAGTCTCCAATTTGCTGCGTCAATCCGATTGTTACTATGCCAATGGAACAGTAGATTATAGTATTGGCGCAGAATTGATTTATCAGGAGGATTATATCCGTTCGAGTCAATCAAATTATTTGATTGATGAAAATGCATTTTCAATCAACAATATTTCAACCAATAATATCTTTGACCTCGAACGGGGCTGCTTAAGTAAGGATTTTCCGGCGAATGCGATGACCAATACCCTGTGCATACCGACGAGCTCGGTATATGCCAATTATCAATGCTTGAAATACAATAAAACCAAAGCAGTTTTTGAAATTTACTTTAGCCAAGAATTTGCGGACTAGGCCAACCTAACCATTAACAATGAAAAGAAATTACCTACTTGCCGCAATTTGTCTATGCGGTAAATTATATGCCCAAACAACTGACAGCATCAGCAATAGACTTGAACAGGTCGAAATTAAAGCTTATTTTAATAAACAACCTTTACTACGGCTTACATCATCAGCTGCCGTATTAAGTCAGCAGCGGATTCAATCTCAGCAATCGCCGGCACTTATCACTGTCATGAATACGGTACCCGGACTACGCATGGAAGAACGCTCTCCCGGAAGCTATCGCTTGGCATTACGGGGCAGCATGCTCCGTTCTCCGTTCGGTGTCCGTAATGTAAAGATCTATCTGGATGACTTTCCGCTCACAGACGCTGGAGGAAACACTTACCTCAATCTGATTGATCCTTACACAATAGACCAGATCAATATTTTGAAAGGACCTGATGGTTCTATTTATGGTGCCAACTCTGGCGGTGTAATTTCACTCTACAGCAAGGGTTTTAATACCCTGACCAAACCCGAAGTCAACTTACAGTTAACGGGAGGTTCTTATGGTTTGTTTCAACAACAGCTCAATGCCGTGCTTCCAATCAATCAGACACAGCAATTGGCGATCAATCAAAGCTGGACACGCAGTGACGGTTATCGACAACATTCATCTTTGAACAGGAAAACCATCCAGTTGAACTACAATTGGCAATATGCAAAACATTCTGAGCTCAAATTCACTGGTTTCTATGCCGACTTGGGATATCAAACTCCAGGAGGTCTGACTGCAGCACAAATGGAGAGCGATCGCCGGCAATCCCGTCCCAAAGGTGGACCGAATCCAAGTGCTGCGGAACAAAAAGCGGCAATCTACGATAAAACTTTTTTTGGTGGTGTGAGCAACCAAACGAGTATCAGTTCTAAATTAACCCTCTTTGCCAACGTATTCGGTTCGTCTAACCAGATCAAAAACCCATTTATCACAAATTATGAAAAAAGGGATGAGAAAAACTTGGGAACACGGCTGTATTTATCCTATGTTGATCAGCTTAGCAAAAACTTAACCTATGAACTACAATTAGGTTTAGAGGCTCAAAAAGGTTGGTACGATATAGACAATTATGATAATAATCAAGGGCAGGCTGGCAATCCACAAGCCAAAGATAAGCTGGAAAATAGTCAACAGTCATTCTTTGCGCGTACTCAACTAGCATGGTTGGAACGCGTTCAAGTCGAACTGTCCATTGGACTCAATGAGAATAAAGTCACTTATCAACAGCGTTATCCAATCGCACAGGAAGATAAAGCACATATCAATTTTGGCAATACCTGGATGCCGCGTGCCGCCGTCTCTTATATGGCAACACCGAACCTAGCAATCCGTGCCTCTATTTCAAAAGGGTTTTCAGCACCGACAATTGCGGAAGTGCGCTCTTCTGACAATATGATCAATAAGGACCTAAGGCCTGAGACTGGTACCAATCATGAATTCGGTGTTCGATGGCACTTGTGGAACCGCCGTGTGATATTAGATGCCGCGGCATACACGTATCAAATGGACGATGCTATTATCCGGCAAGTACGCGAATCCGGAGCAGAATATTTCCAGAATGCAGGAAAAATAGATCAGAAAGGAATTGAAGCTTCTATACTTGCCTATTTGTTAACACCAAGGTCAGCCGGACTGATCCGTAGCTTACAGGTCGGGAGCAATTTTTCATTAAATAACTATTCTTTCAAAAACTATCAGGTTGGGGATAAAGATTACAATGGCAACAAATTAACCGCTGTCCCAAAAACAGTTTGGGTAAATACCTTAACTATTCTTTTCCCTTATCAACTTCGCGTGGATCTACTTTCCAATTTAACCGCTGCCATACCATTGGATGACGCCAATACCGTTTATGCAAAACGTTACCATCTTTTACAAGGTAAAATATCCTGGAGCAAGGCTGTAGGCCATGGACATAAAGTCAGTATTTTTGCTGGTGTCGACAATCTGTTGAACCAAAAATATAGCCTTGGCAATGACATCAATGCTTTCGGTGGTCGGTATTTCAATCCAGCTCCATTGCGAAATTATTATGGCGGCATGAATTTTAATTTTTAATATAGCTTCGTATGGATTTCCATCAACATACATTGACAACAATAGATTTCGGTACAGTAAGCCGTTACTCTTATTTTCCCTGGATGGATACTACATTGGCAAATATCCAAATCAATGTCCTGGAGATGGAATTCAATCAAGCTACCTTTCAGGTGATCGAAAGCTATACGAATTTTCAGGTGATGGTTATTTACAAGTCACCTGTAACTTCGCTTTTCTGCAATTGTGCACAGACAGGATTTTGTACTCACCAGAAAGCGACCTTAACTAAACTATTCGGACAAGAAAACTGGTTATCTTTTTTTGACTTCAACCGTTATCGCAATCTACTAAAAAAGGCGGCTGTTCAGTATGGTTTAGAAAATGAGCCAGCACTGGAAACCTATTTTTCGGCACAGGTTAAAGATGCTGATCTGCAATTCGTCTTAAAAGATAAACACCTGACCTCCATAGATGATTTTGATCTACTGGAACCGAATGCAAGTCCCTCTAAACCTTCAAGTGAACAACAGCATAGTTTTATCGTACTAACGCGCAATCGCTATTATAAGCAATTACAGATTTTGTTATGCCAAGCGCCACAGTCGAAATCGGGTGCCCCGAAAAATCCCATTTCGGTTATGGAAAGTCAAACACGTATCTGGCAAACTGATTCCATTGAAGAAACCCAGTTTTTTGCAGCGATCAACCAGCTGGCCCAACCTTTACAACAAGCGGATGTCACCATTGACCGCAGTTTACGTGCGATTGCCAAAAATCCGCTGGCCCTGGATTTCTACCTCCACGATCACGAAAAAGCAGAAAATATAACGGCCACATCGTTATCTCCGATTCAGATCAGTTTGAACAAGGGAGAGATTAGATTACTTGTTGAACAAAGTGACGCATTCTATAGTATAAAAGGAGAATTGTCCATTCACGGTATCATTTACGACCTACAGGATTTACGTATTCTTTTTGACCACTTTATACAAATTAAAAAGCAGCTCTACCTTGTCGAAAATAAACTTCACCTCAAGCTGATTCGCCTATTTGGAAACAAAGGCAACCAACTGCGCATACACCGCAACAAGTTTAAAGAGTTTAATGAGCTATTCCTAGAACCCCTCGCCAATTCAGTCGTGTTAAATTTCAAGGATATCCCCAAGGCGAGCAAACCACAGTTGAAGGAAAATCTCTACTATCAGGATATGCAAGCACTCCTTTTCCTGGAAGAATCGGAAGACTTTGTCAACATGATACCTGTCATGCGTTATGGCGATGTTGAAGTTCCTATTTTGAGTAAAAGGAACATATTTGGAACTGATGCAAAAGGAGCCCAATTTTTGGTCGAACGAAAAAAAGAAGTAGAAACCAAAGTGATCTCACTACTGCTCAAGCAGCATCCCTATTTTCAGGAGCAATTGGATGATGATAGTTTTCAGCATCTCTATTTGCACCGCAAATATTTTCTGGATAAAGACTGGTTTTTAAATGCCTTCGATGAGTGGCATAATCAGGGTATCCAGATTATCGGGTTCAATACATTAAGAGGAAATAAACTGAGCCGTTTCAAAGGCAAGATACAAATCGAGGTATTAAGTGGACAAAATTGGTTTAATGCCAATATGCAAGTCAAATTTGGCCCTAAAAGTGTTTCGCTGAAGAAGCTTGAAAAAGCGGTTCGCAATCGCTCTCAATTTATTAATCTGGATGATGGTACACTTGGGATTTTGCCTGAGGAATGGCTAGAAAAATTTGAGGCCTATTTTAATGCCGCTGAAATCATCGAGGATGAGCTTATTCAGATTCCCAAATATAAGTTTAGCGAAATCGACCTGCTTTTTGACAAAAAAGAACTCGATCAGGAAGCATCAGCCGAGCTTAGGTATTTAAAAAATCAGCTTTCTTCATTAGCAACATGTCCACCTGTAGAAGTACCCGATATTTTTGTTGGAGATTTACGCAGTTATCAGCAGCAAGGGCTGCAATGGCTCAACTTTTTGGACCAGTTAAATTTCGGAGCCTGCCTGGCTGATGATATGGGATTAGGGAAAACGGTCCAAATCCTAGCCTTTCTGGCAACCCAAAAAGCAAAGGGTATATCCGCTCCAACACTCTTGGTTCTTCCGACCACACTGATTTTTAATTGGAAGCATGAAATTCAGCAATTCCTGCCATCTTTTAACACACTGATCCTCGAAGGGCCAAACCGAAGCGATATAACGGACCAGTTTGAAGAACTGGATATCGTGCTTATTTCTTACCATAATCTGCTAACCGATATCAATAGATTAAAGAAGCTGACATTCAACTACGTCATACTCGATGAATCTCAACACATAAAAAATCCGGATTCACAGCGGTATAAAGCCGCAAATCTATTGCGATCGAGAAACCGTATTATTCTTACAGGAACACCTATTGAGAATAACACAATGGATTTATTTGCACAGCTCTCTTTCACTGTTCCGGGCTTATTGGGGAATAAAAAATATTTTAAAGACGTCTATACGACACCAATTGATGCTTTTCACGATCGCAAAAGAAAAAGGATGCTGAAAGAAAAAATCAAGCCATTTATCCTGCGGAGAACAAAGCAGGATGTATTGGATGATCTTCCCGCAAAAAATGAATTGGTACTCTATTGTGAAATGAAAACTGCGCAGCGTCGGATTTACGATCTCTATGAAAAGGAGTTCCGTGAATTTATCTCCGCTAAAGATGGGGATGAAATCAAAAAAAGTCCCATGCATGTCCTTAAAGGTCTGACCAAATTGCGTCAGATCTGCAATTCCAGTAAGTTACTACAAAGTGAAGACCTGACATCTGCGGAAGATTCGGCCAAGATCGAAATGCTGGTGGAACAAATCCAACACAAAAAAGATCAACATAAAATCATCGTCTTCTCGCAATTTGTCAGCATGTTGCGATTGATTAAAGAAGCATTGGATAAAAATGGAATACCCTCGCTTACACTGACCGGTCAGTCCAAAAACCGGGGACAGCTGGTCAGCGATTTCCAAACGGATCAAAATATCCGTGTTTTTCTCATTAGCCTTAAAGCTGGCGGGACGGGGCTTAATCTCACAGCAGCAGATGTAGTCTATCTGGTCGATCCATGGTGGAATCCAGCCGTTGAACAACAGGCGATCGACCGTATCTATCGTATTGGCCAACGAAAGAATGTCACTGCCGTTCGCCTGATCAGTCCAAATACAGTTGAGGATAAAATTCAGACGCTACAACAGCATAAAAAGGAAATCAGTAGCACTATTCTTGAAGATGGTGGAAGTTTAAACGCTTTTTATCTCGATAAAGAATATCTATTGAATATATTGCGGTAGAAATAATTGATTATACGTAAAAGGGGCATCCATGGATGCCCCTTTTACGTATAATGTTTTTTAATACTATTTTTTATCAGAAATATAGGTTTTATTACCATTTCCATTGATGTAATATTTACCTCCTCTTGGACCTAGATAAACCGTATGACCGTTATATTTTTCGCTGGTTGCCTTGTCAGCTGTTGCTACTGCATCTTTTTTAACAGCAGACACCTGTTTTTGCGCTTTAGTAACGTCCTTCTTTACAGCTTTCTCTTTGGCTTCTACTTGAGCAGTTTTGGTTTCAGCAGCTTTCGTAGCTTCCTTCTTTACGGCTTTCTCTTTGGTCTCTACCTGAGCAGCTTTTGTTTCAGCAGCTTTTTTTGCTTGAGTGGATTTCTCCTTGGCTACTGCATCTTTCTTTTCCATTGCTTTCGCAGGGGCAGCTTTCGTTTTCGTCTCGGCCGCAGTGGCCTTAGTCTTCG
>Ga0213829_1001749_pt1 | contig 15048 bp, 13 predicted proteins | sample MC6MC0896MG_FD_180665 | JGI IMG/M metagenome (GOLD analysis project Ga0213829, IMG submission 180665) | Enriched soil aggregate microbial communities from Iowa State University, Ames, United States - MC6-MC0896-MG | ecosystem: Environmental > Terrestrial > Soil > Unclassified | place: USA: Iowa...
TCCGGGTCGATGCCCAGCTTGTAGCCCCGATCGAACACGGCGGTCAGGAAGCCGGCCACGGCCCCGGCGAAGGACAGCGCGATCCACGCGAACAGGCCGACGAACAGCACCAGCAGGCAGGCCTCGAGCACGCTGATGCCGTTGACGGCCAGCACCTTCCACATCATCCGGCTGGCGGCGGCGGTCATCGCCGCGGTGCCACCCAGGATGTAGAAACGGCGCAGCCCTATCATCCGCGGCGAGGTGCGCTGGCGCGGCACCTGCAGCTGGCCCTCGCGCAGGGACTGCTCGGGCATCGCCAACGGCGACTCGGCCGGCAACGTCGCCCGGCCGGCGTCCAGCGGGGCGGTGAGGGTCTGGATACTCATGCGCGGTGTCCCTGTGCAGGGCGTGCCAGGCCGGGGGTGCCAAGTGTGGAATGGGGCGTCCTGAGCCCAGCGTGCGCGATGGCATGCATGCGTCCTGTCGGTGCGGGCCGGAGACCGGCACGCAGCGTATGTCTGTGACTACCGGAACCCACGAACTCTCCAAACCGACTTGAGACGAAAAATGCGGCTCAGTCTATGGCGCGAAATGTAAGGTGCGCGCGAAGGGCTGACTGGGGATTTCTCCGCATTCAGCTTTTGGATCGAGACAAGTCCCGGCCCCCGCCCGGACGCAGGCGCGCAGGCCCTGTGCCATGGACCTCTGCCCATTCATCTTGGCGCCGGATGTGGGTCCGGGGCCAACCGCAACATGAGTGGCTGCAATGGCCTTCGCAGGATCCGGCGGCGCCGGTGGTGCGCAGTTTTCGCCCCCACAGGGTCCCGAGGCCGCTCCGGCGTGGACGGGCGGCGGGGTCAGCTCAGGCGACGGTGGCGGAGGTGGCCAGGCCGGTGTCGACCGGCGGGCGTGACAGCGCGCGTGCGCTCACCTGCGAGAACTGCAGCTGGGCGAGCAGGTGCTGCGCCTGGGTAGCAACCGGACATGGGGTGATCTGCGGTCCTGCCGCGGGGCGCTCGTGGGGCATCACATCAATGGACATGGTCTGGCATCTCGTTGACTTCTCTTGACCCGCGGGGCTTCCGGCCGCGCGGATTGCGCACCCTATCGGAAAACCGGGACGAATGTGTGACGGTGCCCGCAGTCCGTGCCAACAGTGACAGGAAGCGTCGAAAAATTGGCGTTAATCAAGAGCTTGCCGCTATCATGTAATCGTTTTCAACACACGATTCGGATATGGATTCCAACACTGCTTCCCCCTACAGCCCCAAGTGGCAGTTCCGCTTCAACTTCTTCGAACAGCACGGCGCCCCCAATTCGCCAACCTTCAAGGCCGCGTACAAGACGCTGCCGTTCGGCCAGAAGATCAAGGTCAACTTCAACTTCTTCGCCCTGTTCTTCAGCTGGATCTACCTGCTGATCCTGGGCATGTGGCGCAAGGCGCTGACCATCCTGGGCATCACCCTGGTGCTGATGGTCGTCGTGGCTTTCCTGCCGGACGTGGTCGGCCGTGCGATCGGCGTGGCCTGGTCGGTGCTGATCGCGCTGACCACCAACTATTCGTACTACCTGGAAAAAGTGAAGGGCGACACCAGCTGGAACCCCTTTGCCGGCATGCGCTGGTAAGCAACGCGCAGGCGTGGATGAAGAGCCCGGTCACTGACCGGGCTTTTTTATGGGGCCCCGGCCCTCGGCGTCGATCACCACCTCGCCGTCTTCCTTGCGGAACGGAGCATGCACCGGTGGCAGAATCTCCAGCACGGTCTCCGAGGGCCGCGCCAGGCGCACCCCGCGATCTGTCTGCACGAACGGCCGGTTGATCAGGATCGGATGCGCCAACATCGCATCGAGCAACTGCGCGTCGTCCAGCGCCGGATCGGCCAGGCCCAGTGCGGCGTAGGGGGTGCCCTTCTCCCGCAGCGCATCGCGCACCTGCAGCCCCGCCGCCGCGATCAGTGCGATCAAACGCGCGCGATCCGGCGGGGTCCGCAGGTACTCCACCACCTCCGGTTCGACGCCGGCATGGCGCATCAGCGCGAGCACATTGCGCGAGGTTGCGCAGGCGGGGTTGTGATAGATGACCGCCTTCATGCGTGGTCTCCCACGGCGAGCGGCGGCGGCGGCGGTGGCGGGACCGGTTCCACCACGCCGGCAGCACGGGCCAACTGCGCCGCGTGCACGTCGCCCTTGCGTTCACTGTAGCGGTCGGTCAGGTAGTCGCTGTGGTCACGCACCAGCAGGGTGAACTTCACCAGCTCCTCGACCACGTCCACCACGCGGTCGTAGTACGCCGAGGGCTTCATCCGGCCGTCCGTATCGAACTCCTGCCAGGCCTTGGGAACCGAAGACTGGTTGGGGATGGTCACCATCCGCATCCAGCGCCCGAGCACCCGCAATGCGTTGACCACATTGAAGGACTGCGAGCCGCCACACACCTGCATCACCGCCAGGGTGCGGCCCTGAGTAGGGCGTACGCTGCCTTCGGACAACGGCAGCCAGTCGATCTGATTCTTGAACACCGCACTGAGGGTGCCGTGACGTTCCGGGCTGATCCAGACCTGGCCTTCGGACCAGTGCGACCAGGCACGAAGCTGTTGGACCTTGGGGTGGTCGGCATCCACCGCGTCGACCATCGGCAGCTCGTGCGGATCGAACACGCGGACCTCGGCGCCGAAGTGCTGCAGAAGACGTTCCACCTCCCTGGCGAGCCGCCGGCTGTACGACTGCGGGCGCAGTGAACCAAACAGAACCAGAATGCGCGGCGGATGGTCACTGGCACGCGTCGACAACCGCGCGGGATCGGGGATGTCGACCGCCGCAGCGGTCAGGTGTGGCAAGCGGGACATCGGGTTGCTCCGGATCATTTGTTCGACTACTCTAGAAACATGGAACATAAAACCGCAACCCACGCCTTGGCCGCGCTCGGCCATGCCACCCGCCTGAGTGTCTTCCGTCTGTTGGTCCAGGCCGGCCGCGGCGGCCGGTTGGCCGGCGAGATCGCCACCGAACTGGGGCTGCCCGGTGCCACCCTGTCGTTCCATCTCAAGGAGCTGAGCGCAGCCGGACTGGTCAACGCCGAGCCACGCGGACGCAGCATCTGCTACCGCGCCGATTTCGAGGCGATGAATGGCCTGATCGGTTACCTGACCGAAAACTGCTGCGCCGGCGAGGCGGACTGTGGCCCGGGCGGCCAATGCGCGCCGCCGCGCTGACACCTTGATGACCGCGCCTGTTGCGATGACGACGCCCGCCTCTTCCCGGTTGTCCTTCCTGGACCGCTGGCTCACGCTGTGGATCTTCGCGGCGATGGCGCTTGGCGTGACGCTGGGGACGCTGTTCGACGGCCTGCCCGCCGCGCTGGAGGCCATGACCCTCGGCGGCACCAACCTGCCCATCGCCGCGGGGCTGATCCTGATGATGTACCCGCCGCTGGCCAAGGTGAAGTACGAGGCCCTGCCCGCTGTCTTCGCCGACAAGCGCGTGCTGGCGCTGTCGCTGCTGCAGAACTGGGTGGTGGGGCCGGTGCTGATGTTCGCGCTGGCCGCGCTGTTCCTGCACGACCGGCCGGAGTACATGACCGGGCTGATCCTGATCGGGCTGGCCCGCTGCATCGCCATGGTGCTGGTCTGGAACCAGCTGGCGCGCGGCGACAATCAGTACGTGGCCGGCCTGGTCGCGTTCAACTCGCTGTTCCAGATCGCCTTCTTCAGCGTCTATGCGTGGCTGTTCCTGACCGTGCTGCCGCCGTTGTTCGGGCTGCAGCGCAGCGTGATCGATGTCAGCACATGGACCATCGCCGGCGCGGTGCTGGTGTATCTGGGCATTCCCTTCGCAGCGGGCTATCTGGGCCGGCGGGTACTGCTGCGGCTGCGCGGGGCCGCGTGGTACGAAACCCGTTTCCTGCCCGCGATCAGCCCGATCACGCTGGTCGCGCTGTTGTTCACCATCGTGGCGATGTTCAGCCTCAAGGGCGGTGACGTCCTGCGCATTCCGCTGGATGCAGTGCGTATCGCCATCCCGCTGACGATCTACTTCTTCGTGCAGTTCCTGCTGAGCTTCTTCATGGGCCGCTGGATCGCACGCGACTACCCGCGCACCACGGCGATTGCCTTCACCGCGACCGGCAACAACTTCGAGCTGGCCATCGCGGTGGCGATCGCCGCCTTCGGGCTGGGCTCACCGGTCGCGTTCGCCGCCGTGATCGGGCCATTGGTGGAAGTGCCGGTCCTGATCGTGCTGGTCCATCTCGCGCTGCGGCTTGGACGTCGCGGTTTCCCAGACACCACCTGCAACAGCAGCAACAGCAGATCGATCTGTTGACCGAGCGGGTGGCGCGCGGCAACCGGGAAGGCTGAGCCGATCCGGCACGGTCAGGCCAGGTGAAGATGACCTTGGTAGAGGCCCCACGCCGCCCAGCCGGCAACGACGATCACGGCCGCCACGATCACCTGCTCCGCCCGGGTGAACAGCCGTTGCCCATTCTGGTACTTGGCCGCGGCGAACATGGCAATGCCCGGGGCGTACAGCAGTACGGACAGCAGCACCTGCGACAGCCCACCGGCATAGACCAGCCACAACGCGTACACCGTTGCCAGCCCGGCCACCAGCAGATCCCGGAACCGCAGCGCGGGCTGCCCGGCATAGGTTTCCCCGCGCAGCGCGAGCAGGGCGCCGTAACCGGCCGAGAACAGATACGGCACCAGGCTCATCGACGCGCCCAGCAGCACCAGGCTGGTATAGGTGCCGGCACTGAACAGGGTGATGACCAGAAACAGCTGGATCAGCCCGTTGGTGAGCCACAGGGCGTTGGCAGGGACCTGCCGCGCGTTCTCACGCCCGAGGAAGGCAGGCATCGTTCCATCCCCCGCCGCCGCGTACAGCACTTCGGCGCACAGCAGTACCCACGCCAGCAATGCGCCCAGCACCGACACGATCATGCCGATGATGATCAACGTGGCGCCCCAGGGCCCGACGATGGCTTCGAGCACGAACGCCATCGAAGGGTTGCGTGCATGGGCCAGGGCATCCTGCCGCAGCACGCCCATGGAGAGCAGATTGACCAGCATCAGCAGCGCGAGAACGCACAGGAACCCGATGATGGTCGCGCGCCCGACATCCGAGCGCTTGGCCGCGCGCCGCGAGTAGATGCTGGCACCCTCGATGCCGATGAACACCCACACCGTGATCAGCATCATGCCGCGCAGCTGCTCGCCCACGCTGCCGAGCGCGGCCGTGCCCCAGAAGTCGCCGGTGAAAATCTCGGCCTTGAAACCGACCGCAGCGATGATCAGAAACACCACGATCGGCACGATCTTGGCCACGGTCACGACGGCATTGACCAGCGCAGCCTGGCGGATGCCGCGCAGGATCATCGCGTGCATCGACCACAGCAGCACCGAGGCGCACGCCACCGCCTGCCAGGTGTTGCCTTCACCGAAGGCCGGCACGAAGTAGCCCAGCCCGCTGAAGATCAGCACGAAGTAGCTGACGTTGCCCAGCAGCGAACAGACCCAGTAGCCCCAGGCCGCAGAGAAGCCGATGTAATCACCGAAGCCGGCCCGCGCGTACGCGTAGATGCCGGTATCCAGTTCGGGCTTGCGGTTGGCCAGGTTCTGGAACACGAAGGCCAGCATCAACATGCCCAACCCGCTGATCATCCAGCCGATCAGGGCCACGCCCGGGCCGGCGCTGCGCGCGATGTTCTGCGGCAGCGAGAAGATGCCGGCACCGACCATCGACCCGACCACCAGGGCAGTCAGCGCGGTCAGGCCAAGCCGATCGGAACGGGAGGTCATGTGCTCACCATGCCTGCAAAGGATAGCGCCGATTACCAACGCAGGGCGGTGAGCATCCGGTGAATCAGGCGGTGCTGCATGCCGGCGAAGCACGACGCACCGGTGAGCCCGCCACAGCCACATTGGATTGCAGACGGAAGATCGCCACCGCGGTACCCAGGTGCTGGGCCTGCTCCTCCATCGCACGCGCCGCCGCCGTGGCTTCCTCCACCAGCGCGGCATTCTGCTGGGTGGTCTCGTCCATCTGGGTGATGGTCTGGTTGACCTGTTCGATGCCGGCGGACTGTTCTTTCGAGGCCGCCGAGATCTCGGCCATGATGTCGTTGACCCGGCGCACGCCGGTGACGATCTCTTCCATCGTGCGGCCGGCGGTCTGCACCAGCGCCGAACCCGCACTGACCTGGGTGACCGAGTCGTCGATCAAGGTCTTGATCTCCTTTGCAGCGCCGGCCGAGCGCTGCGCCAGCGCGCGGACCTCCGTGGCCACCACCGCGAAACCGCGGCCCTGCTCGCCAGCACGTGCGGCTTCCACCGCGGCGTTCAGCGCCAGAATGTTGGTCTGGAAGGCGATGCCGTCGATCACCGAGATGATCTCGGCGATGCGCTTGGACGAGGCCTCGATGCCGGCCATGGTGGTCACCACCTGGCCGACCACCATCCCGCCCTGCGAGGCCACCTCAGCAGCACCGGCGGCGAGCTGGTTGGCCTGCACCGCATGGTCTGCGTTCTGCCGGACCGTGGAGGTGAGTTCCTCCATCGAGGCGGCGGTCTCTTCCAGGCTGGCAGCCTGCTGCTCGGTACGGCGCGACAGATCGCTGTTGCCCGCGGCAATCTCACCGGCGGCCAGATTGATGCTGCCGGTGGCCTGCTGGATGCGGCCGACAATGTCGGTCAACTGCGCCACCGTGGTATCGGCATCGTCACGCATCCGCGCGAACACGCCATGGAACTCACCGTGCATGCGGGCGGTGAGATCGCCCGCGGCGATGGCGCGCAGCAGCGCGGAAATCTGCTGCAGATTGTCGTCGCTGACCTGCATCATGGTGTTGAGGTTCTCGACCATCCCGCGGAAGTCGTGGTCGAAGCGCACCACGTCGCCACGCTGGCTGAAATCGCCCACCGCCGCCGCGCCGGCCAGCGCCCCGATCTGGGTGTTGATGGCGCGCAGGTTGGCCTTGGTGGTATCCATCGCCGCGGTAAAGGCCGCTTGTTCGCCGGGCAGGCGGTCCATGTCCTGGCTCAGGTCACCGACCGCGTAACGCTGCATCACCTCGACCAGACGGCGCGTGACCGCGATGTTGGCGCCAACCAGCTGATTGGTTTCCTCCACCATCTTGCCGTACTCGCCGGGGAAGGCCTGCGCGTCCATGCGGTAGCTCAACTCGCCGGCCTCGTGGCGCTGGGCCATTTCGCCCTGCGCCGCCATCACCGCGCGCAGCTGGCTGCGCATGCGCTGCATCGATTCGAGCAGGCGCCCGACTTCGTCATTGCGCGCGGGCGGCAGCGGCGTGTCCAGACGGCCCTCGGCCACCTCGGCGGACAAGCGGACCGCATCGGCCAGCGGGCGGATCGCCTGGCGGCGCAGCAGCACGTACACGCTGCCGCTGAGCACCAGCGCCGCGCCCAGGCCAACGGCGAGAATGATCCACAGCAGCGCGCGCGCCTGCGCGGTGATCAGCGCGTGCGGCACGATCACGCCGAGCGCGAAATGCTCCTGGCTGCCCGCGATGCGCAGCGGCACATACGTTTTCACGTTGCCGGCCGCATCCGGTTCGAAGGCATCGAAGGTCTTGTCCGCCTTGACCGCGGCCAACACCTGCGTGGTCACCGCGTCCTCGCGGTGCCTGCCGATCTCGTTCGGGTCCTTCGCGGCCAGCACGATGCCGCCGGGCGAGATCAGTTCAACGTGACCTTCGCCCATCGGGCGCAACGCGGCCAGGTGCTTCTGCAGTGCGGCCAAGGCGAAGTCCACCGTCACCACGCCGAGGAAGGTGCCGTCATCGATCACCGGGGTGGACAGCGTGGTCATCAGCACCTTCTGACCACCGATCTCGTAGGTGTAAGGCTCGGCGACCGTCTGCCGCTTCAGCGCCTTTGGCTTGAGATACCAGTCGCCGTCGCCGGGCACGTCGTAGCCCTTCAGCGCATCCTGCATCGGCGCACCGTCGTGCCAGGCCCAGTAGCTCATGAACCGGCCGGTAGCGTCGTGTGCCTCGGCACCGACGAACTCGGCGTCCTTGCCATCGAACGCCTCCGGCTCCCACAGCGTGCCGAACCCCACCCACTCCGGGTGTACCTGCACCTGCTGGTGGATCACGGCGGCGACCGTCGCCCGTGAGAGCGTACCCGCGGCGCGCTGCACCAGCAGGTTCTGCGCCAGCGCCTGGCTGGTGGCGAAGGCACTGGAGAGGTCACCACTCACCCGCAGCGCTTCGGCCTGGGCCTCGCTCTGCATGGTGTGGCGTGAGGCATCGACCAGCGACGCACTGGCTTCGCGATAGCTGATGGCGGCAGTGACACCGAAGCAGAGCATGGCGATCAACGCGGTACCCAGCATCAGTCGGTTGGCGATGCTGCCAGGGCGCTTGGACGCGGTGGGACGGGACACGGGCATGGGGGGCGGTTCCGGAAAAAGGGCATACCGGCGGACGCACGCGTGCGCCGCCACGGAAACACGCAGTCCATTGCGGGCCGGCGCGCGCGCGGTGCAGTCACGGCGCGGCCAGCGGGGATCGATGCAACGTCGGATCGGCGCAGGCGCCCGCCGCCACTCCCGGCAGGGCGGGTCCTGTGCTGGGGTCACCGCGTCGTACGCCACGGTGGCACCGCCCTGCTCTGTGGAGATACCGCCTGCCCGCACCGTGACGGCGCCGGCCCAGAGAAGGGACTCAGCTGGATAACGGCGTGATCGGCGCGATGTTTAGCGCCGGTTCCTGACCGTGTTCAGTGAATGCCCGCACTGCGCTCGCCGCGCCCCAAGCGCTCCACCAGCGTCTGGCTGGCCGCATTGAGTCCGATCACCTCCACGGTGGCCCCACGCGCGCGCAGCTTGCCGGTCACCCGCTCCAGTGCACCCACCGCACTGAGATCCCAGAAGTGCGCGTTGCTCAGATCGATGACCACACGCTCGGGCACATGCAGCAGATCGAAGGCCGCGGCGAACTGCCCGGCCGAGGCGAAGAACACCTGGCCACTCACGGTGTAGACACGCGTGCCGTCGGCGGTGTCGGCCTCGGCGATATCCAGCATCCGGCCTACCTTGCGGGCGAAGAACAAGGCCGACAGCAGCACCCCGGTGAGCACGCCCTTGGCCAGGTCATGCGTGGCCACGGTGACGACCACCGTGCCCAGCATCACCACCGATGAGCTTTTGGGATGCAGCCGGAACTCGGCGAACGAGCGCCAGTGGAAGGTGCCGATGCTGACCATGATCATCACCGCGACCAGCGCGGCCATCGGAATCTGCCGGACCCAGTCCGCACCGTAGACCACCAGCAGCAGCAACAGCACGCCGGCCACCAGGCAGGACAACCGCCCACGGCCCCCGGACGAGACGTTGATCACCGACTGGCCGATCATGGCGCAGCCGCCCATGCCGCCGAACAGTCCGGCCGTGATGTTGGCCAGGCCCTGCCCGGCACACTCGCGGTTGCGCTGGCTGGGCGTATCGGTCATGTCTTCCACGATCTGCGCGGTCATCATCGACTCCAGCAGGCCGACCACCGCCAGCGTGGCCGAGACCGGCAGCAGGATGCGCAATGTTTCCCAGGTGAGCGGCACGTCCGGCAGCAGGAAGGCCGGCAGGCTGTCCGGCAGCGCGCCCATGTCGCCCACGGTGCGGATGTCCAGGCCGAGCCAGATGGACAGTGCGGTCAACACCACGATCGCCACCAGCGGCGAGGGCACCGCGCGAGTCAGCAGCGGCAGCAGGTAGATGATCGCCAGGCCCGCCGCGCATACGGCGTACACCGTCCATGGCATCCCGATCAATTCGGGCAGCTGCGCCAGGAAAATCAGGATCGCCAGTGCGTTGACGAAGCCGGTGATCACCGAGCGCGAGACGAAACGCATCAGGGCGCCGAGTTTCAGCGCGCCGGCGATGATCTGCAGCAGCCCCGCGAGGATCGTCGCGGCCAGCAGATACTGCAGGCCGTGGTCGCGGACCAGATCGACCATCACCAGCGCCATCGCGCCGGTCGCCGCGGAGATCATGCCCGGTCGGCCTCCGGCGATGGCGGTGACCACCGCGATGCAGAACGAGGCATACAGGCCGACCTTGGGGTCCACCCCGGCAATGATGGAGAACGCGATCGCTTCGGGAATCAGCGCGAGGGCGACCACGGCGCCGGACAGCAGATCACCGCGGATGTTGCCGAGCCATTGCTGGCGCAGCGGGTAGGACACAGACATGGACAGACTCCACGCACCGGCGATGCGCACGGCGCGTTGTGTGATGAAGACAAAGCACTCCCTGAGCCAGCGCAAGGGCCGGCGCGTCGTCAACGCGGTATCAGGGTGGCGTCATCACAAGGGTCCTGCCGGGGCAGCGAAAGCGGCGCGCAGGATAACGCAGTCGCCGGGTGGCCTCAAACCGGCCCGGGTGCTTGACCCTTCACGTGGCGTACGCCCACGATGCGTTCCTGTCCTCCTTCCAGGTGCCTCCATGTACGGTTTGATCGGCAAGATGTTGACCGCGCCCGGCCAGCGCGATGCGGTCATCGCGATCCTGCTGGAGGGAACCGTCGCGATGCCCGGCTGCCGGAGCTACGTGGTAGCGCGCGACCCCACGGCACCGGAGGCGATCTGGATCACCGAGGTCTGGGACAGCCCGGAAATGCACCGCGCTTCGCTGGCACTGCCGTCTGTCCAGGCGGCGATCGCCAAGGCCCGACCGATGATCAAGGGATTCGGCGAGCGGTTTGAGACCGAACCAGTGGGCGGCCTGGGTACCCACGCGGTGCAGCCCTGATCACCGCCTGGCAGTATCTGCCCATCGCGACGGCGCTTGCCCGGTCACCCGCCGGAACGCCGCGGCGAACTTGCCCGGGTTGGCGTAGCCCATCGCCAAGGCGACCTCGGTGACGCTCTGGCCTGCCAGCAGCATCGGCTTGGCGGCGTCCATCCTGCGCCAGGTGAGATACGCGTAGGGCGTCATGCCGGTCGCAAGGCGGAAGCGGCGACTGAATCCACTGGCCTCCTGCCCGACTTCCTGCGCCATACGTGCGACGCCCAGATCGTCGCCAAGCTGGGCATCGATCAGTTCCTGTACCCGCTTGACGTGCGCCGGCGACAACGCGCGTCGCGTGGCGCGCGCCGTCGCAACCGGGCGCCCAGCCAACCGCTTCAGAACCAGATCCACACCGTGCTCAAAGAACGCGGCAGAACCGGCATGTGCCTCGGCACAGTGCCACAACGCCCCCATCACCGAGGCGATCACCGGGTCGTCATGCAGCGCCGATGCCGCGCGATGCAGTTGCTCCAAGCACACGCCGTGCCCCTGCAGATGGCGCGCATCGATCGCCATGCCAAGCAGCGCCAGGGGTGGGCTGCGGAACTCGCCGGGGCAGTCCGGCAACACCACGTTGAACGTACCTGCCCGCCAGGGCTGCGCGATACGCCCAAGCGCCGTGCGTTGATACAGCGCACCGCCGCCCGCGGTGAGCAGCCCGATGCGCAGCGCGCTGCCCTCGCCCAGCGCGCCCTGCGCTGCCGCGAACGTGTGGCGGAGCATCAACACCGAGCCGTCGGCATTGCCGACGCAGGCATCCAACGGACGGCCCGCTTCGGCGGCCATCCGTTCGGCCACGACGGACGGTGGCGGGGCAAGGGAGCGGGTCATCAGGTGTCCAGTTCTGGAGCGGCCACGCCGGAAATGGAGCGGCGGCGCTCGATTGTTACACAATAACATTCGGGAATCCCTCCCATCACCGTGGTGCGCGCCACCACCTCCAGAGGCTCCTCGTGAAACACGCTGTACTTGCCGGCGCCGTGCTCGCCGCGCTTCATCTGCTGCCCAGCGCGCCCGCCCGCGCGCAGTCCACCCCACCCGCCAAGGCCACCGAGCTGGACGGCATCGTGGTCACCGGCAGCAAACGCGATACCCCGTACCTCAAGAGTGACATGTCGGTCACCGTGCTCGACCGCGAAGCGCTCAAGGAAGCGCACGTCACCGAGTTCCGCGACCTGGACAAGCTGGCGCCGAACGTGAAGTTCAACGTGATGGGCCAGCTCAGCGACATGTTCATCTCCATCCGCGGGATCGAGTCGAACCCGTTCTTGGTCAACCGCGCCTCGGTCTACATCGACGGCATCCCGTTCCGCGAACTGAGCAACGCGGTGTTGAACCATGTCGAGTCGGTGGAGATCCTGCGCGGCCCGCAGGGCACGCTGTACGGGGCGAACAGCGAATCCGGCCTGGTGCTGGTGCGTACGCGCGCACCGTCGGCGGCGACCGAAGGTGAGGTGAATGTCGGGCTGACCTCCTTCGGCAACGGCCATGGCAGCAGCGTGGATGGCTTCCTCGGCGGCGCACTGGGCAACAGCGACCGGCTGTTCGGCTCGGTCGCGTTCATGGCCTCGGACGAGGACAGCCACCTCAAGAACCTCACGCCATTCAATGAGGTCAAAGGCAAGGTCAAAGAGACCTACCTGCAGGGAAAGCTGCGCTGGGAACCGACCGATACGCTGGCCATCAACGCGATCGCCTACCACCTGGGCACCCGTGCACCCGGGATGTTCGAGTACGAGTACCTGCCGCTGGATGTCGGCCTGTATAACCGTACCTACGGTGATCTCTACAACGGCGGCCGTCGTACCGGTGACTTCACCTACATCAACGATGCGCCCAAGCGCACGACCAAGAACGAAACCGTCGCCGGTGCCAGCGCGCAATGGCAGTTGTCCCGCGGCACCCTGGATGCCGCACTGTCCTACCGGCAGAAGGAAGACACCTCCGCCGGCTACGACTTCGACATGACCGCCACACCCGCCCTCGCCGGGCGCATCTACGACAAGCAGCACAGCTTGAACGGCGAGCTGCGCTTCAGCTCCCCCAGCGATCAGGCCCTGACCTACATCGCCGGCGTCTCCACCTACCGGCACCACAAGGACTCCATCCTGGGCACGCTGGTCGGCCCGCCGTTGCGCGGCCTGGGCAGCTATGACCTCGCCCCGCAGCAGGGCGCCGATGGCCAGGACTACAGCGTGTTCGGCACGGCCAGCTACACCCCACCCTCGCTGCCGAAACTGACCGCCAGCCTTGGCCTGCGCCATGAGCAGGCCAAGCGCTCCACCCGCCAGCGCGAAGGCACGCTCGATCTGGGCCCGGGCGGCCTGGTGTTCTATCGCGATGCCGAGCTCGCACACACCTTCACTGCCACACTGCCACGCGTCTCACTGCGCTACGATGCCAGCGACACGCTCTCGTTCTACGCCGCATCCGCCAAGGGGTACATTCCGGGCGGCTTCAATCTGGCGGCCGCGCAGAGTGACGTCGTCAACGACAAAGTGCTGCGCTACGAATCGGAAATGATGTGGAGCCACGAGCTCGGCTTCAAGATGAACGTGCTCGGCGGGCGGGGGCATATCGGTGGCGCGGTGTTCCACATCACCTCGGACAACTGGCAGGAAATCCAGCTGGCCACCGATGCCAACGGCCGGCCGATCTCCTCCGACTACGTAGGCTCGGATGCGTCCATCCGCTCGCGCGGCGTGGAGCTGGAAGGCGCGCTGGAGGTCCTGCCCGGCCTGACGCTGACCGCAAACGCGGGCTACGTGGACGCCGAGTACCGCAAGCTGTTCGTCGGCGCCAATGAAAGCCTGGCCGGCAACGACGTCAAACTCACTCCGCAGTACACGGCGTATCTTGCCGCACGCTACCAGCACCGCTCCGGGCTGTTCGCGCGCGTGGAGTCATCGTTCAATGGCCGCATGGCGCTGGACGAACGCAATCGCGCCTACCAGTCGGCTGTGGCCATCCTCGGCGTGCAGCTCGGTTATGAAACCGGACCGTGGAGCACGCGCGTGTACGTCGACAACCTGACCAACAAGCGACGCATCAACGGGTTGATCTTCGACAACCTGGCGTTCGGCCGTGACGGCAACTACTACGGTCCCATCGACCGCCCGCGCATCGTCGGTGCGGAAGTCGGCTATCGGTTCTGAGGCAGGTGGAGGGCGCTGCGGGCGGTGCCCTCCTACTCCTTTAGCACTTCCTGCGTGTCCACGATATCCACCCCCGAGACCTGCCCCAGCCAGCCATCGAACCACGGCTTGTGCGAGGCACCGACGATGGACAGGACGCGGGAGCCGGGGTGGTCACGCACGACCTCGAGAATGTTGGCGACCATGCGCAGGTTGCGGATCTCCCAGCCCTGCACCCAGATCTGCGGGTAGTGCTGCGGTGACACGGCCGCCAGCGTTGGGCGCACGTTGGACTCGGCGAGCACCTGCAGCGCGGCAGGATCGTTGACGCTGCGATACAGCGAGAGCAGGTCGTTGGACGCGATGAAGGCCGCTTCGCGTTCCGTCATGGTATCGAACGTGGGGCCATATCCGCTCCACGCCTGCTGGAGCGCTGCGCTGAACGCCTTGCGGTCGGCGATCCTGTGATTGTCACCGGTATGGTCGTCCACCGCGTAAACGCGCTGCAGGCCGAGTCGCGCGGCCAGGACGGCGGCGATCTGGTAGCTCTCGTTCTTGCGCGTTTCGATCTGCCTGAGCAGCTCGACCAGGGTGCCGTCCAGGCCATCGCCCGCCCGTCGCTCGGCCACGGGCAGCTGCAGCCACTGCACGTAGGCAGATGCCCGTTCGCCGGCAGCAAGGAACAGCGCGGCCAGTTGGCGACGCTGCGCGGGCGTGGGCGATGCCGGCCAGGTGGCGAGCGTCGTGTTGACCTGCACGATCGCGGCGGGCACCTCCAGTCCCGTGGCCGTCTTCGCGGCCTCCGTGCTGGCGCAGTAGTCATCGCCATAGGCCGCGGAATGGCGCTTGGCCAGGTCGCACTGCTCGCCGTTGATGGCTTCGATGGTGATGTAACCGGGCTTGAAGGCGGCCAACCTGTCCAGCAGCGGATCCAGTGCCTTGGGGTCGAAGGCCTCATGCTCGCTGAGGTGGACGCTGCCCAGCACGAGGACCTCGGTGCGTGGGCCGACCATGTCCTTGTCCAGGTTCGCCAGGTCTATCTGCGCCTGGGCGCAGACCGGGATCAGGGCCATCACGCAGGCCGACAACACGCGTTGCTTCATGCATCACCTCAAGAGGGGTCCGTGGC
>Ga0213829_1001752_pt1 | contig 15032 bp, 13 predicted proteins | sample MC6MC0896MG_FD_180665 | JGI IMG/M metagenome (GOLD analysis project Ga0213829, IMG submission 180665) | Enriched soil aggregate microbial communities from Iowa State University, Ames, United States - MC6-MC0896-MG | ecosystem: Environmental > Terrestrial > Soil > Unclassified | place: USA: Iowa...
AAAAGCACAAGACGAGTTGCTTTTTTAGGATCTATAATCCCTGAAGCAAGCTGTAGACTTTGTTCTATATTTGTTTGATCGGTAGCTTTAATTTCAGTTAGTTTCGGTACTTCCTTTAATGTTTTAGATAAAATGGCTTCTGTTTGTAAAGTAGAGGAAAATGAATAAATGCCCGCAAGCTGTGGTTCTTTTTTTGATTGGAGGCTCTCCTGTATAAACTGAACCATCTCATCTTCCGTACCATTCATAGAAGCAGAACGGTCTACTAAATAAACAATTTGTTCTTCTTTTATTGGTAATAATAGATATGGACCTGCGAGTGCAAAAACTAAACAGCCTGCTGCCACTATGCGAATAGTAAGTACAACAATATGACTTCTTTTAAGTCGCTGCCGCTCATGAAAGTATGTCCATCCAAAATACAAGAATAATGGGAGGAGTAACAACAATACTAACGGCATATCAATTCGTAAATCCACGACGTCGTTGCACCTCCCACTCTGAAACAAGCAATAGTAAAATAATTACAATTAGCCAAGGCACGAAAGAGGTCATCGACACTTCTTCCTTTCCATTGTCTGAAATATCACCTAATGTAAAACTTGTTCCTTGTTCAATGACACGTTCTTGTGCTTGCAATTGCACAATCAATTGTTTTTCCTCATTATTTGAGCGTACCATATAAATGCCTGGCTGTTTGGGCGCAGTTAGCATCCCCTTCGTAACAGACGAAAGAAACTCGTCTTCTTGCGAATAAACATTCCAGTCTCCTTGCGCTAAAGCAACTGCACGTTGTTCATTGGGTGAAAAAATCCCAAGTGACCCAACTGATTCTGTTAGCTGCTGCTCTGTACTCCATAGAAATAGTGGGAATGATGGATGTAAAGGCCAATCTGTATCAGCAATATCGGCTAAAACAACGATATCTCCTTTAGGGGAGCGTTGGATGAACGGCTCTTCTCCAACAGAAGCAATCGTTTCATAGTCCGCAAAGCCAGGATAAACAGCACTAACATAAACATCCTTTAGTTCACTAAAGGCAAATAATGCATCACTTCTAGTGCTTACCGTCCCATTCGCATCTACTTTTTCTGCATCATCACGACCAAATAATACGAGGGGATTGTCCATCTTTTCCAATAAGGCTGATTGGTTTGTGATTATGGTAGCATCTTGATTGTCAGCGACTTGCAAGGAAGGGACGATTTTTACGCCACTACTAACTGTTTGAAAACCTTTTTGTATCAGTTGATGCAAGCCTTGATCAACAATAATTTTTGACGTAGTCGTTTGTAGTAAAACTGTTTGTTGATTGTCTATGTCATAATCATCTTTTGCATCAATAATAGCTGTCATGGATTTTGCTAAAGGCAAATCTTTAAATGTTTTCGTAATGGCTTCATTTGGAGGCACAACGACACTTTCTGCTACCAGCTCCTCACCCTCTGCATTATTCAATGCGAGTGTTACCTTTTGCTCGGTATTTGTATCATTATGGAGTTGTACAAGTGCCAGCGTAGCTTGTCCATCTGTCGTAGCAGCAAAGCGGGTGATAGCGATATTTGTTAAGTCTTTTGTAGCACCTCTTACTAGCCATTTCACAGAATCCTTGTCCATCGGTAATTGCTTTTTATCAAGTGTATCTGTAAAAACATAGATAGAAGTTGGTGTATCGCCCACAAATGCCTGTGCTACATCCAGCGCCTTATTCATTTCAGCAGTTTCATAGGTTACTTGTAAATCTTGAATAGCTTTTTTTATTTCACTCGTGTTTGTTTCTTGCTGTAAAACAGCTTTTGGTGCAGCACCAGTTGTAATTAATGTGACAGGTCGACCATTCAATTCATTCATCAAGTTCAGCATTTCCTGTTTATGAGCGTCAAAGGTTGATTGCTCTTTACCTGCCAGCATTGTGGCTGAAGTATCTACAATAAATATGGTTTGTGCACCCACAATGGTTGATTTTTTTATATAAGGATTCATCAATGCCAAAACAAGTAGCAGTAAAGCAAGAAGCTGTAAATATAGTAGGGCATTTTTTTGTAAATGCTTTAAATAAGGCGATACTCGAGTTTCCTGCATAATCTCCGACCAAAAAAGCGTCGAAGAAACTGTTTGATCTGTATATTTTTTTCGAAAGAAATAATAAAGTAGGACAATGACCGGGATGATGGCCGTCCAGCTAAATATAATTTGACTAAAGCCCAATACGGCTCACCTCACCTAATCCAATGTGCTTTTAATAATTGCTGGAAAATCGCATGTTGCAATCCATCTTCCACTTTCAATTGTAATTTTCGAACACCAAAGCGACGGCAAATGGCTTCAAATTCTTCTTCATGTAGTATGCGTCTTGCATGGTAGGACTCTAATACTTTAGAGGACATCGTCACATTCACATCATTACCTGTTTCACGATCAAGGAGACGTACATCACCCGAATAATTTGGTGACAGTTCTTCTTGCGTTACAATTTGCAAAATGCGAACATCTCCAGCATAGCGTGGTAGCCTTTTTAATAGCTGTTCCCATTCCTCAATTGGCTCTAATCCATCTGTAACAATGAATAATACGGTACTATCTTTAGGTAAAGCTTTAAGTGCATCCTTGGCAAAACGATTAGAGTAATTAGCTTCCTCTATATCTGTTACTAGCTGTAAAAAAGCTCGGCGATACATGGTACCCTTCCGTCGAAATGGTGGCTTCACTTCATCTTGGACAAAAGAAAAGGATAGACGATCATCTCGACCTAATACCATCAGACCGAGGGAGGCCACAATTTGACGAGCAAATAACCACTTAGCATGTTGCCCCATTGATTTGGTAGCATCTAGTAGAATATGTACACGCATCTCTTGCTCATCTAAAAACCTTTTAATAAAGTATTTATCTGTACGAGCAAAGACGTTCCAATCCACTTGGCGTACATCATCTCCTAAATGGTATTCTCGAAAATCCGAGAAATCAAGGGATGCCCCGAAGCGTTGAGAACGGTGCGAGCCCTTATGTTGCCCGCGTAGTTTGGAGGCCGTCGCTACTTGAAAGCGACTGATTTTCGCTAACCAGTCTTCGGGCAATAAGTATTTTGCTGTCACTTGCTAATACCTTGCTGAACTTTTTCTAAAATAACATCAATCACATCGTCTGCTGTTTTTCCTGAAGCCTCCCCTTCATAATTCAACAGCATGCGATGACGTAAAACAGGTTTAGCAACAGATTTAATATCCGCTACAGAAACATGAAAACGACCATTCATTAAAGCTCTTGCCTTTGCCAATTTGATTAAGCTCTGCAAACCACGTGGACCACTGCCATACATTGCATATTGTTTAACCTCATCAAGCGCATCTGTTCTCTCAGGATGCGTAGCCACTACTAGATCAGTTGCATACTCTAGCATTTCATCAGCAACCATCACTTCCTTTACCATTTGCTGAGCTTGAATGAGAGCATCCGTATCCATCTGTTTCTGTAAACCAATTTCCTGGGCACCTGTCGTTCGCTTCATAATTTCCATAAGTTCGCTTTTTTCTGGATAGGGTACAAGAATTTTACAAAGGAAACGGTCCATCTGTGCTTCTGGTAATGGGTATGTTCCTTCCATTTCAATAGGGTTTTGAGTTGCCAGCACGAAAAATGGTCTCGCCATTTTTTTTGTATCCCCTAATATGGTTACCGTTTTTTCTCCCATTGCTTCCAACAAGGCACTTTGGGTTTTGGGTGTTGCGCGATTTATCTCATCAGCCAATACCATTTGACTAAAGATTGGCCCAGGTTGAAAGGTAAATTGCTGCTTCCCATCGGGTGTACGTTCAATCATGCTCGTACCTGTTATATCTGCTGGCATAAGATCTGGTGTAAATTGAATACGTGAAAACGACAGATCTAGTACCTCTGAAATGGTACGAATTAACATCGTTTTTCCTAAACCAGGTAAACCTTCTAACAATGCATGACCATCCGCTAATACTGCATACAGGGTATAATCAATTGCTTCTTCCTGTCCAACAATGAAGCGATGAATTTCTTCTTTAACTTGTTGTAATTTCGTACTCATATCTACATACTGTTGCTCTGTAAAAGCCATTTCTTTTCCTCCTACTGCGACTCAATTGACGTGAAATAAGATTGCACGACATTTTGTAAATCCTTCGGTAATTGTAAGCGCTCTGAACTCTCTAAATAGCTGTCTTTATAAGAGCCAATTACTTCTTCATAAGGTCGAATAGAACCTTTTGTTATCGGACCATTTCCTTGTTGCTCAGATACATGGGAACCATCTCCTAATGCGCCACCATCTACTGATGTCTCACTTGCCCCACCTATTCGATTCGGTGTCGTTAGCAAATTCCGACCGCCTTGGCCACTTCCTGCTCCTTGACCACCTTGTCCCTGACCTTGGCCTTGGCCCTGTCCTTGGCCCTGTCCTTGGCCCTGTCCTTGGCCTTGTCCCTGTCCTTGTCCTTGGCCCTTTCCTTGTCCTTGGCCCTTTCCTTGTCCTTGGCCCTGTCCTTGACCATTGCTCTGGCTACTACCATTTTGCTGTTGAGAACCACTTTGAGCATTATTTTGACTAGCCTGGCTTTGTTGATTACTAGGTTGGGAATTACCAGATGACTGTTGACTGTTTTGATTGTGGCTGCTGGCATTATTGGCACTCGCAATTGCATTTTGTAAGGAGTTACTTGCTGGTTTACCAAGTTTACTCATAGCAGTTTGTGTGGCATTTGCATTTTCTGTGAGCCCTTGCTGCATTTGGGCAAGCTCTTTTAGCTGCTCAACCTCTTCCTTCGATAATCCTTGGCCTTTTGTTGTGCCATCTTGACTAGCCGTTTGTTTATCCTTTAATTGCTGCTCCTTTAATGCTAGCTCCTTTTGCTTTTTGACAACTTCTCGTAAAGCTTCTTCTGCTGTTTCAGCCTCTTTTAAAGTATTTTGAAGTTCTTGCAATTGCTCCTTTACTTCTTTTGTTTCCGCCTTCTTCTCTAATTCAGCAACTTCCTTCTTCATATCTTCGATAACTGCTTGCTCCTTTTCAACCTCTATTGCTTCAATTTGCGTAGCTGCTGGGAACATATAAAGAATGGCTAGTACAACTGTTGTAATAAATAATCCGATAAACGCCTTTGGACGAAATAGATTTTTCTTTCGAGCCTTAAAGTCTGCGAAAGCTTTTTCAGCATTTTGGATAGCTTTCGATAATAATGATTGAACAAGAGGATCCTGATCATCTTTAAATGATAAAGCTGTCACTAATTCATTATGTGAGAAATAATGATCCAGTTTGTGCAATGCCTCTTTCTCTTTGACCCGTTTCCACCAAATATAAGCAATGGTTGCAATAATAACGATAATAAAGGCTCCTAATGCTATTTGGCGATAATATGGCCAGACAAATAGTCGGGAAATAAGTACGAGAGAAGCACTCGAAAGCAATGCCAAAAACAAACCGTATTGTGCAATGGGAATGCTTCTTTCAAGAGTTAATCTCGATTTTGCACGCTGAATATATTTTCGTAATTGCTTACGACGCTCCATACCAATTCCTCCTCATCGGTTACTTTTCATGTTGGCACGCAATTTTTTAATCGCAATCGTTAAACAAAGCACAATGATGAATACATAAGCAATTAAATAAGTAATCCATACTGGTAGTTCTACACCCGACAGCTCTGCTAATGCATCCCCCATCTCTGGAGAAATAAGTGTCAGCATCAAGGCACCTGGATTAATAGATGCCCAGAAATAGGTCATAAAGGAGGCACCTGTTCCAATGGCATTGCCCATTTGATGAAAGGCCATTGTTAAAAAGAAGAAGAATGCTGTAATACCTCCTAAGAAAATGATTGAGCCGTATGTGGCAATCATGGCAACAATAGTCCTCTTAGTAATCGTAGAAAACATCACGCCTATACTACCTATTGCTACTACAGTGACTAAATAAAATAAAAATATAGAAATAAGCTGTGAAGGCGACACTCCACCGAATAGAAACACTAGACTGTATAGTGGTAATCCCGCTACCAGCATCAATACTAGAAATGCTACGGAGGATAGTAATTTTCCAATAACAATTTGTGTAGAACTTTGTGTCGTTGTTAATAAAATATTTAATGTTTGCTTTTCGCGCTCACTACTGATAGCACCAGCAGTCAAACTTGGTGTAATGAAAAGAACTAATGCCATTTGCAAGATGGTTAGCACAGCAAACATCATAAAGCTTGTCTCTGGTCTAAAGAAGCCTCTGCCAGTAAATTCAGTTGTAAGCAATAAAAACCCTGCAATGAAAATACACAGTACAGCTAAATAAAACATTAAACCTGAAAAGCTTTTAAAAGAACGGAAGCGTAACTTCAATTCTTTAACAAGTACTGGATTATAAAATCTTTCCATCATTGATTGTCCGCTCCCTTCGTAATCGCCATAAAGACATCCTCTAAATCCTTCTCTTCTTCACTTAATGCATAGATTGGTAAATCTGTAAGCATAGCTTTTTTTAGCAATGCCACCTGCTCAGCATCTGTTCCTCGATAGTTAAAGGCTATTTCTAAACGATTTTCAATGACATCAATTGATGAAATATGAGGATCTTCCTCTAAAAACGCTCGTACTGCATCCAATTGATCTGTCACTTTCAACACAATACGCTTTTCTCCTTGTAGCTGGGCCTGAATCGCGGCTACATTTCCATGTGCAATTAATTTACCATTATCAATAACACCGATTTCATCACACATCTCAGCAAGTTCAGGTAAAATATGCGACGAAATTAAAATTGTTTTTCCCATAGACTTTAAATTCCGTAAAATATCTCGCATTTCCACACGAGCACGCGGATCTAGTCCTGATGCAGGTTCATCTAGAATCAGTACCTTTGGATCATGGATGAGTGCACGAGCTAAACATAAGCGTTGCTTCATACCACGTGATAATAAATCAACATATTCATAGCGTTTACTTGTTAAATTCACTAGTTCTAATAGTTGTGGAATTAACACTTGACGCTCTGCTAATTGGATACCGTAGCTCGCTCCATAAAAATCTAAATATTCATCTACTTTTAACTGATCATAAACACCAAAGAAATCGGGCATATAACCAATTTGCTTTCGAACTTCTTTTGGTTCCTTCACAACACTTTTGCCATTTATCAGAGCATCTCCTGAAGTCGGTGACAATAGTGTAGCTAAAATAGAGAATGTCGTTGATTTCCCTGCTCCATTTGCGCCAACAAATCCAAATACAACGCCTTCTTCTAAAGATAAGTTTAAATGATCTAATGCTGTAAAGGAGCCGTATCGTTTCGTTAAATCACGAATTTCAATCATTATTTTGCCACTCCTTTCAGCTCTATGTCTGGTAACTTCGTTTGTTCTCCTGATGGATCGGGACCATATTTGATTTCAATTCGAAGCTCCCCATCTTGATTAAAGTATGTTGAAACTTTGTCAGTAAACACTTGCTTTGTATCGACTAAAGGCTCATATATATTCGTTTCATTATTCCAAATGGATAGCTGCATACGTGAAACATCCTTATTAGAAATTGTCAGCTCATTAAGTGATTCAACGGCATCCATGAATTGATCTGGCATGGTCATCGTTACTTCGTACAACCCTTCAGATAGGTACCATTTATTCAATTCTTCCTCGATCTTTTCATAATAGCCATTTGCTGATAGTGGCTCTACTGAATACGAGAAGTTATTACGCTTCATTGTAAATGGCCCTGTTAGCTCAACTTTTCCTTTAAATGGTTGAACAAGCATCGTAATCGGTGACATATTGGCACTTGTTTCTAATTCAACACCTACCACAGCTTGATCTGTCCAAGCTGTAAGTATTGGCTGGTTATCCTTTTCGACAAGCGGCAATGCTAAAGTTTTCATTCGTTCAATCCGCATTGGGTTTACCTCATCCTTTTTCGATGGGTAACTATAATTATAATTATTGAAAATAGATGGTTTTTGAAGAACCGTTGTTTTCAGTTCCTTATTTACCTGTAATGTTCCATTTGCTTCAATATCACCTAGTTTTACTTCTTTCACACCAGAGATTAATGTGACATCTTTTAATGCAAACGGGAAATTATTTTTAACTGTTCCTGTTAGTTTTTCATTTTTCAGTGTTATATCTATATCCATCTTCCCGATATTTTGTGCTGATGTTTTTCCACCAAAGGATTGCACAGACCAGTAGCTTAAATCACGTAATGTTAGTGTTGAACCGCTAGCATTTTCTTTTATATAAGAAGATTCATGTAATGGTCCCATCGTGCCTGTGAAGTTATTATAATTTCTTAATGCAACGGCAGTTGTATTTTGGTCAGCATTGACCACAAAGTCCCCACTGCGATTCGTTAGAATGGACTCTACATAATAGCCATTTACACTATTGTCTTCATTTACTTTATAGAATGCAGATTGTTGAACTTGTGGCTGAACAATACGATCCTTCGCTCCGACAATAAAGAGAACAATGGAAAGAACAACAGAGATGGACGGTATTATCCACCATGCATGCTCACGCTTGTCCGCTTTTTTCAAGACAAAATAAAGAATTGGCCCGATTATTAAAATATAAAGAATAATGACAATTAGCATATAGCTCACTGATACTTCGAATGATGGAAATAGTTCATTAATGTTACGAAGTTCATAAGATATTTGATCGAGAGGAGATTGTCCCTGTCTCATCATTCCTTGCTGTGAAATACTTTGAATATTTATCACTTTGGCTAAAAGTGCTCCGTAGCCGTCCATAGAAGCAAGTGGTTGATCACCTAAAGAGAAGGTTGTTTGAATCACTTCCCCGCTACCCACTTTTTTCTTTGCTGCTAACACTTCATTATTTTCTGTTAATACAGGTAAACTTCCTTCACTACTAGTAGCTGAGTATACTGAAATCGGCTGTGTAAAAATGCCGCCTCCTGACAATTTAGTTAAAGCTTCTGCAGAAATCGCAGTCATTTCTTGTGATAATGACAAAGGTAAATACTCTTTAAAAACCCCTGCTGTAGCATTAATTTGGTCAGCAGCACCTAGAAGTAAGGTACCACCATCCTGTACCCATTTTAGTAATGCTTCTTGTTGTTTCGGTGTTAAATCAGCAATAGCCACTTCATCTACAACAATGACATTGGCCATCGCAAGTCCCTGCGAATCTTCTGGAAGTGTATAATCTTTTAATTGATTGATATTAAATACTTCCACATTACTTTGAGCTACAAATGTTGATAAACGTAATAGTGCAGAAAGACGATCACTTTTATCTGTTAATGTATAAATGAATGTTGATGAGGGGTCTAAAAAATTTGATTGCAGACGTTTAGTTCCCTTATAGGCAATCTTTTTTCCTTTTTCAATGCTTCCCTCATAAAAAGCAAATAAATCGGTGTCCGAATAACTATAGTCAGCTAAACCATCAAGATAGAAAGTAAATGTCTTTTCTTCTCCTGCTGCTATATCAATTGGAACGACAAGTGCTGAAGCTGCCTCATAAGAATTTGATGAATTAATCGCCATATCTCCTGAGAAGTCAGCTCCATTATTTTTCACTGTAACTTGGAGTGGTACTACTGATTGATATTTCGCTTTACCAGAAACACCCGCTGTTGCTTTCACCTCTAGCGTAGCAGCAGCACTTGCCTGAGTTGTAGGCAAGATAAAGCTCATTACCAGCATGACTAGTAAGGTCAGTGCCGTCCATTTTGTCTTTTTCAAAAGCTCAACCCCTTTTTATGTAAATAGATGGTTACATAATTATACGATTTATATTGCATTTTGTTCCATTTCTTATGTTATCTTCATTAATATTCATAAACTCTTAAGAATTCTACAATGCAAAAAGGCAACTCCAAAACAACCTGGAGCTGCCTGATTTTCTATTTAGTATAATCAAACAAACACCGTGCATGATCCTGCACTACTTCCACAAACGCCTCTACTTGTCTTAATTCAAAAGAGGATTCATAACCAATTAGCCAAGTATCGCGTGTAAGACCAAACTCTTTTTCATCATTTGATAGAGGGATTTTGTGAATGGCATCGTGGTCATTTAACGTAATAGAAGGCAAGATCGCATAACCGATACCATTTAATGCCATTTGCTTGCAAATTTCAATTTGATCCACTAAAATTTGTTTTCTTGGATTCGAGGCAAAATGCTGCTGCCACCATTGCTGAATTTCTTGATAATAGTTGGAATCACTCTTATATTGAATAAATGGACGGTCTGTTTTTAACACATCTTCAATTGTTTTAACCTCTTTGTCCACTAAATAAAGAGTATCTCTGAAAAGGTGGATCTTTTCTCCTTTCCAGTCAACTTGGCCTCGTACAATGCCTACATGGGCCTCGCCCTCGTAAAGAGCCTTCACAATTTCAGAACTCCAGCCCGTCATCAGTGATATTTTAGCCTCTGGATATTTTGACACAAAATCCTGCAAGATTTTTGGTAGCCAGTTCTGACCAACAATGGAAGCACAAGCAATTTTCAATGTCCCGTTTACCTTTGTCGTTAAGGATTGAATCGTTTCAAATATTTCTTCCTTTTTGGCTAGCATTTCCTTTGCATAAGCAATAACTTGTTCACCAGCAGGTGTTGCTGTTAAACCTTTTTGTGAACGAATAAATAATTGTGCACCCCAGTCTTTCTCAATCGTTTGCAATCGTTGTGAAAGGGCTGGTTGGGATAAAAATAGACGTTCTGCTGCTTTCCGCATATTGCGTTCTTCAGCTAAGATTTTTAAAATTTCTGCCTCTGTTGCCATCAATCTGTAAACCTCCAATACAAGCAAAGAGGGCCTCATGATTTTCATCTGAGTTCCCTCTTAAGCTACTACTCTTTTTGATAAATATATTTTTTCAATTGCTTTAAAATAACACGTCTTGTTAATATCCCTGCGAATGTACCATCTTCGTCCACTACACATAAAAAGGCGTGGTTAATAACTAAATCCAAAGCACGCTGGAAACTATCCGTCAGCTTCAATACAGCGATCTCTTTTTCCATAATAGAGTCAACCTTAATATCAGGTAGCTTTTCATATTCAATATGCTCAAGTCCAAGAATCGATTCGGTAATCATTTTCATGCTAAGTAAACCTTGAAGTCGATATTTCAAATCTAATACAGGTATGGACGAGTACCCTGTACGTGTTAGTACAAGGAGTGCATGTTCCGCACTATTTCCACTTTGTACATGCGCAACTTTTTCAGAGGAAATGATAAAATCACTAATTGGCATTGCTAATAAGTCTTTGCTGTTAGTTGAAATCATGAACTTCTTCTCCTTTTCTGTCCTCACTGTGTAGAACAGTCCTTCCCTTTCATCATATCACAACTTTTCTATGTATGACCATGACCAGGCCGAGAAGAGTTTTTCATGAACAATGAATTATTTTAGCCTTTACAGCAAAAACTTAGAATATCTTCATCCAGTCAAGTTTTTCGTGACCGAATGAAGATGGTTCTTAACTAATAGCCCGCCTTACTCCAGTAGTAAAAAATCATGATCCCTAAAAAAAGCAAAAAAATTGCATAGACCCAAACAATTGGGTTCAACATCGTTGCATATTCTTCAACTGTTTCTGAAATAGGGGTATCATTTTCAGATTTCCGTTCAGAAGTCATTTTAGCTATTTTTAACGTATAAACAAACGAAATAGCAGAAATGATCACAATGGCAATAATTGCTGGTATTAACCACATACCCATCGGCAAAACTCCTTTCTTTACCCTTAGTATGCGTCAACCCAGCTATTCGTTATGCAAAGATTTTTAGAATGGATATTGATTGAGCCACTGCCCACCATCCAAAGTTACACATTCTCCATTCATATAACTTGCTTTGTTAGACATCATAAATGTAGCTAAATCAGCAATTTCTTCTGGTGTTCCTATACGGCCTAGTGGAACAGAATCTAGTGTACGAGCTGCCGCTGCTTCTGATTCCCATAGCTTATCGGCTCCACCAGTACGCTCGATCGGACCTGGTGCAATAGCATTAACCCGAATCCCATACTGTTTCCCCCACTCAACAGCTAGCGTTCTCGTCAATGATAGTACCCCTGCTTTTGCTGCAGCTGAATGGATCACACCTGCTCCTGCATTCCAAGCATACGTCGCTACCATATTTAATATAGACCCTTTGATCTTATTCTCAATCCAATACTTGCCTACTGCTGAAGAGCAATAGAATGTACCATTTAATACAATATCTACAACAGCCTTCCAGCCATTCGGTGATAAATCCTCTGCACGTACAATAAAGTTACCCGCTGCATTATTCACAAGCCCATCCACTTGACCAAATTTTTCAATAGCAAATTCGAGCATAGCCTCAGCATGCTCAGGTACACGTACATCCATTTGGAATGTCTCAATAGAGGGACCAGCCTCCGCTATAAATTTCTTTGCCTCTGCTAATCGTTCTTCGTTACGACCTGTTATGACAACATTAGCTCCCTCAGTTACGAACTGCTTTGCCATATACAGCCCCATACCACTTGATCCACCCGTAATAATAATCGTCTTCCCTTGCAACATTCCATTTCCCCCTTTGTTAAAAATGAATGGTGATTCACTAAAAGTTTACTATATATTCTCGAATATGTCATATTAATTCTATAGAATGCGAGTTTATTTTCTGAAAAAATATAAAAGAGCCATTCATTCAATGAATAGCTCTCCAATATCATTAAAACTCATACGTATAGGCAATTTTATATAGCTCCATTAACTCTTCTAAAGTTGGTATCTTCGGATTGTTACCAGGACTCCCACTTGCAAGTGCATCCTCAGCCATTTTAGGAATGGCCTGATAATAAGCATGCTCCTCGATTCCCCACTGCTTTAAATTGCCAATTTTCATATACTTACACATATCTTTAATGGACGTAATAGCAAGCTGAGCAAGTTCCTCTTGCGATAGACGTTCTTTTGTTTTATTAAAAAATTGTCCTAAATCTGCCAATCGATCTATACAAGCGTCTTTTGAATAATCTAGTACAGCTGGTAAAAGCATCGCATTGGAGATGCCATGCGGTACGTGGAAAAGTGCCCCAATCGGACGGGACATTCCATGTACAAGGGCAACAGAAGCATTAGAAAATGACAGCCCTGCCTGCATCGAACCCAATGACATCGCTTCCCTAGCATCAACATCATCTCCATATTCATAAACCCTTATGATGTTATTCACAATTAATTCCATAGCAGATAAGGCGAGCACATTCGAATAAGGATGAGCTAAACGTGATAAATAGCTCTCAATGGCATGGCTCAATGCATCTATTCCAGTTGCTGCGGTAATTGCTGGAGGTGAGGTAATGGTTAAAATAGGATCAACAATCGCTATAGTGGGCATAAAAGCTGGTTGCTTAATCATCATTTTCACATCACTTTTTGTATTGGTAATAACAGTGGCATCTGTTGCTTCAGAGCCTGTACCTGCTGTTGTTGGTATCGCAATGTGTGGAATAGGTGCTTCAGCTGCAACCTTTGCCATTTTCATATAATCTCCTATGTAGCCGCCATTTGTAGCCACTACTGCAATCGCCTTCGCCGTATCAATACAGCTACCACCACCAACAGAAATAATGATATCACAGTTTTCTTTCTGCAAAAGCTGCAATCCCTCTGTTACATACGTATCATCTGGCTCGGTTGTCACCCCTATATATGAAACGACGTCTATCCCTTGGGTCTTTAACAGTGTATGGCATTTCTTGATAAAGCCTAAACTGTCCATAATTGGATCACTAATAATTAATGCCTTTGAACCTAGTTTTTTCGCATACTCTCCCACTTCTTCAAATGAATCTCGACCATATACAATCGTTCCTGGTGAATGGACAGTAAAGATGGTTTTTGTTTGAATCATATTTTCCCTCCTAAGCTATTGAGCTGTATAGCCACCATCTAATAGAATGGCCTGGCCGGTTAACCCCTTTGCTACATCACTTGCTAAATATAAAGCAAGTCCTGTAATTTCAGAGACATCAAGTAAACGTTTTTGCGGTACAAGTGGATATAACACTTGTTCAAGAACTTCTTCCACTTGAATACCCCGTGTCTGTGCTAAATCCATAAACTGATTACGTACTAATTCCGTGTCAACATACCCTGGACAAATAGCATTTACCGTAATTCCCTCTGTCGCCACCTCTAGTGCCGTTACCTTAGTAAGCCCAATCACACCATGCTTTGCTGCATTATATCCCGCCTTCCCAGCAAACCCAATGACGCCATTGATGGAGGCCATATTGATAATACGACCAAATTGATTTTTCTTCATATGTGGTAACGCATACTTCATCGCCACAAAGGGAGCAACGACCATCACTTTTTGCATTGACTCAAAAATTTCTGTCTTAAAATCCTCAATAAGCGACACATGTTGAAATCCTGCATTATTGATTAAAATATCTAATGTTGAGAATTTATTAATCGTAAAATCAATGGCTTCTCTTATGGCTTGTTCTTCTGTCACATCACATATATAGGAAGTTAAAGAGGGGTATTGTGCGACGGCTTCCTCAAGAAGCTGTTCATTTTTATCTGATATCACAACATTAGCCCCTTGCTCAGCAAATGCTTGTGCCATAGCAAGACCAATACCACGAGCTGCCCCTGTAATAAAAACCGTTTTTCCTTGCATACTTCATCCCTCCTACATCCCTAATGAGAATAATATGATTGCAAGTATTGTACCTATGATAGGGATAATAACCGTCAAAGCTCCAAATGGCATATATGCATCCTTATGCTTTTCATTACATACTGAATTGATGGTTGTCACAACATATCCTCCGTGCGGCAATGAATCTAGGGAACCAGATGCTATAGCGATTGTCCGATGCAACGCCTCTGTATCTACACCCATCTCGATATAATGCGGTGCTAGTAAGGGCATAGCAATTGTTTGTCCCCCTGATGCTGAACCTGTTAAACCAGCAATAACCGCAATTGCTAAGGCTCCTCCAATCAGCGGACTGCCAGGGATATTGGTCATTACATCAACAGTTGCAAC
>Ga0213829_1001758_pt1 | contig 14999 bp, 14 predicted proteins | sample MC6MC0896MG_FD_180665 | JGI IMG/M metagenome (GOLD analysis project Ga0213829, IMG submission 180665) | Enriched soil aggregate microbial communities from Iowa State University, Ames, United States - MC6-MC0896-MG | ecosystem: Environmental > Terrestrial > Soil > Unclassified | place: USA: Iowa...
GGAAGAGATTTGTAGCGGGGAGCAGAATCGAACTGCCGACCTTTGGGTTATGAATCCAACGCTCTAACCATCTGAGCTACCCCGCCATTTTGGGAATGCAAATATAGCTTATTTTTGATTTAAACAAACTAAAATTTAAAAAAACATTTTTATGGCAGATAAAATAAAATTCCAACTAGAATATATCATCAACTCTTCACCTAGAATTTTATTTCCGTATTTGCAAGAACCAAACGAATTGGCACAATGGTTTGCAGATGATGTAAACTATAAAGACACCGTTTATACTTTCATTTGGGATGATGAACCTCACCGAGCAAAAATTGTAGCATCGAGAGAAAATAAATCTGTACGCTTTAAATGGCTCGATGATGATCCCTATTATTTCGATCTGGAGATCGATCAAGACGAGCTAACAAATGATGTTGCTCTTAAAATAACAGATTACGCTAAAGAAGAAGACCTTGAAAATAGAAAGTTAATTTGGAAAAATTCAATAGTCTATCTTCAAAGTGTTATAGGTGCATAAAAAAGCCTATCTTTGCAATATATTTCCACTAAGAGCTCCAGCTGGAACTCTTAGTTGGGAGATGCCTTAATGTAAAGGCATCAATTTGCTTTGCGTCACGGATGAAAAAGGTTCATTTACTTATTCTTCAAGCTTTCATAAAACCATTTATTGTCACATTCTTTATTGTGATGTTTGTCTTATTGATGCTTTTCCTATTTAAGTACATTGATGATTTGATTGGAAAAGGATTTGAATGGTATACGATCATGGAGCTAATTGGATATCAATGCGTTGTTCAAATCCAAATGGCAATGCCTTTATCCATGCTCCTTTCCTCCATTATGACTTTCGGAAATCTGGGTGAAAGCTACGAATTAGTTGCGATCAAGGCTGCAGGCGTATCTTTACGTAAAGCGATGACCCCACTATTTATACTCGTTGCAATTTTCGCAACAAGTTCTTTTCTGTTCTCCGACTATATTCTCCCGGTAGTGAACCTAAAAATGGGTACGCTACTTACTGATGTACGTAATAAAAAAGCAGATTTCCTCATCAAACCCGGAATCTTCAACAATACCATTCCAGGTTACTCAATCCGAGCTAGGGGAAAAAACAAAGCGGGAACAATTCTCTATGACTTGATGATCTATGATCATCGTGGCGGTAATACAGCCAATAATGTACTTATGGCGAAAGAAGGGTATATCTATAACTCTCCTGACAACAATTATATGATCCTAAAACTTAAGGATGGTATACGCTATGAGGAAGCACGCACTAAAAACTCCAAAACCTACGATCCACGTCAGCAATTTACGCGATTTAAGTTCAAGGAAACAGAGCAAAAGTTTGATATGGGAAGTTTTCAACAAGGTAAAACGGATGAAAATCTCTTCAAGAGCCACCATGCCATGTTAAACCTGAAACAGTTAGACATGTACATTGATTCCAACCATATTAAGATAGACAGTATGGGAAAAGCGATCGTCCGTACATTAGACACCCGATATAATATCTATTCGAAATATTTTAGTGCGAATCAACCTGGACAGCCAAAGGTCAAAGAAGCTAAGATCAAACCTTTTAAAAATTTGCTTACCGATCTTGTTCCCCAAGAACAACGCGCACAGATCACCATGAATGCGTTAAATCAGTTGAATTATTTAAAGGAAGATCTGAATGGACGTACACTTGAGTTTAAAGATTACAAGTCGAAAGATATACGCTATCGTATTGAATGGCATCGCAAGTTTACCCTAGCTGTCTCCTGTCTTTTACTATTTGCAATCGGAGCTCCACTAGGAGCCATTATCAGAAAAGGTGGACTCGGTCTTCCGGTCGTGATGGCCATCATTTTCTTTCTGATCTATCACATTATCTCTACAGTTGCAGAAAAAACAGCGAAAGATGGTGCTATATCATCAGCCGTAGGCATGTGGATGGCCATTATTGTCTTAACACCACTAGCTGCTTTTCTAACATACAAGTCGACGACTGATTCTGCCTTATTTGATATTGATCAATATAAATTAAAAGTAGAAGCCGCTTGGAAGTGGATTAAGGAAAAGCTTGCAAAAAAGAATAAATTAAAAGAATCACATTAGATTGTGACAACGCTATTATAAATAAATTTAGATTCTACACTAACTTTGTACCAATTACAATATATCAATAAATGGATTTCAAATTAAACACGATCGAAGAAGCGATCGCTGATATACAGGCAGGAAAAGTAGTAATCGTCGTGGATGACGAAGATCGCGAAAATGAAGGAGACTTTGTCACTGCGGCCCGCAATGCAACTCCCGAAATCATCAACTTTATGGCGACTCACGGTCGTGGACTAGTATGTGCCCCTATTACAAAAGAAAGAGCAGATGCATTACACCTCGACTTAATGGTGGGACAGAATACAGCGATATATGAAACGAACTTTACAGTTTCCATTGACTTACAGGGATATGGTTGTACAACCGGTATTTCTGCGTCGGATCGTTCGAAAACAATTAAAGCAATGATCGATCCTAATATTCATTATGAAGAATTAGGTAGACCAGGACATATTTTCCCGCTCATAGCGAAAGATGGTGGTGTATTACGTCGTACAGGACACACTGAAGCTACAGTTGACCTCGCTCGATTAGCAGGATTTGAACCAGCGGGTGTATTGGTTGAGATTCTAAAAGAAGATGGTGAAATGGCCAGACTTCCGGAACTAATGGAAGTTGCTAAAAAATTTGACTTAAAGATCGTTAGTATTGAAGATCTGATTGAATACCGTCTTAAGCACGACTCTTTAATCAATGAAGAAGTCACTATTAATATGCCAACGCAATATGGTGATTTTAAAATGAAAGCCTTTACACAAAAGGACACTGGCGAACAACATTTAGCGCTTTACAAAGGCGAGTGGGATGAAGATGAACCTATTTTAGTACGGGTGCACAGCTCTTGTGTTACGGGTGATATTTTTGGCTCTTGCCGTTGTGACTGTGGCCCTCAATTACACAAAGCAATGGAAATGATCCAGCAAGAGGGTAAAGGTGTTATTGTCTATATGAATCAAGAAGGTCGCGGTATTGGACTGATCAATAAGCTACATGCTTACAAATTACAAGAAAATGGTTTGGATACGGTAGACGCCAATGTGCAGTTAGGGTTCAAGGCAGATTTAAGAGACTACGGTGTAGGAGCCCAGATTCTTAGAAATCTTGGTGTCACAAAAATGCGTCTTATGTCAAATAATCCGACAAAACGTGCTGGACTAGTAGGTTATGGTCTTGAAATCATAGAAAATGTACCTATTGAAATAACGGCAAATCCCTTTAATGAAGAGTACTTAAAAACTAAAAGGGATCGTATGGGACATACAATCATGAAAAATCTATAAAAAGGAATAAAAAAAGGCGGTGTTTCTATTGGAAACACCGCCTTTTTTAATATAGAGAATTAAACCCCAATGATGATAAAATCGCTTCCATTTATGATCTTGTTATGGCAGTACTTTCAATAAATAGAAGTAACTTTATAATATGGAACAACAAGGGAGATATATCATCTTTTTCGATGGTGATTGCTTGATCTGTAATCACTTTGTTCAACTATTATTAAGGATCGATCGCAGAAAGAAATTCTTATTTAGTTCCTTGCAGTCTGAATTTGCCCGGACCGCGCTAACAAATATCCCCAAAAATACTGATTCCATCGTTTTCCTATCTCCAGCCGGTACCTATCTCAAAAGTGAAGCTGTTTTAAGATTTGTAAGCAATTGGGCTTCCCCTACATTACATGTTATTTACTGAAGATTTTACCACTTTCGTGGAGAGATGCGCTTTATGATTATTTTGCTAAAAACCGCTATCGATGGTTTGGAAAAAATGAGTTTTGTACGATACCTTCAAAATCTGAGCGAGAAAGATTCATTTGAACAAAAAGCAATCATATTGAAGTGAAGTTCAGCTCAGAAATCTTCTAATTATACTTGTGACAATTAAATTTACATCGATGAAAAATACTCTTTTAATTGACAGTGCCTATATCAATGGGAAATTTATCAAGTCAAAACACACCTTTGATGTGGTAAACCCTGCAACAGGAAAAGTTATTGCTTCGTTGCCAGATTTAAAAGTAGTTGACTGTACTAAAGCTATAATTGATGCCGACAAGGCATGGAAAAGCTGGAAAAACACAACTGTACTGGAACGTTGCAACATCGTCCACAAGTGGTACGATCTTATTCAATACTATAAAGACGATCTTGCGGAAATCATGACCCTAGAAAGCGGTAAACCGCTAAGCGAATCGAGGGTAGAGGTTGACTACGGTAGTTCTTTCGTAGAATGGTTTTCAGAAGAAGGAAAAAGGGCCTATGGTGAAACAATACCCTCTCATAAAAAAGGAACTAGAATGCTTACAATTAAGCAAGGTGTAGGGGTCGTAGCAGCAATTACGCCCTGGAATTTTCCATTAGCGATGATCACCCGAAAGGTTGCTCCTGCATTGGTAGCTGGTTGTACCGTTGTGCTAAAACCGGCCTCCCAAACCCCATTTTCTGCTATAGCATTGGCTAAACTGGCTGAAGATGCTGGGGTTCCAAAGGGTGTTTTTAATGTCATTACAGGAAAAGACAGTGTTGGTATCGGCAAAGAACTAGCTACGAACGACCTGATAAGAAAACTATCCTTCACAGGCTCTACCGAAGTCGGAAAAACACTCATAGAACAATCAGCCTCTAACATTAAAAAAGTATCTATGGAACTCGGTGGGAATGCTCCCTTTTTGGTTTTTAACGATGCGGATATTGATGCTGCTGTCGAAGGAGCGCTTGCCGGAAAATTTAGAAACTCAGGGCAAACTTGCGTTTCCATCAATAGGTTTCTAATCCAAGAAGATGTCTATGATGAGTTTTCATTGAAACTTAGCCATGCTGTTAGTAAATTGAAAGTTGGTAATGGACTTGACAAAGGCGTCCAAGTAGGCCCCTTAATCAATGCAAAAGGGCTAGAAAAAGTACAGCATCATGTACAAGACGCATTAAATCATGGTGCCGAATTGGCTACTGGAGGAAAGGTCATCAAAGATCTATTTTTCCAGCCAACTGTGCTGACCAACGTTCCGAAAGAAGCGCTTATATTCCGCGAGGAGACTTTTGGTCCGATTTGTGCCCTTTTCAGTTTCAAAACAGAAGAAGAGGGAATAGCAATGGCCAATACGACTGAATTTGGACTAGCCTCCTATTTTTATAGTACAAATATAAATCGCTGTTTTCGTGTCGCTGAACAGCTAGAAGCTGGCATGGTAGGTGTCAATACAGGCCTTATTTCAAATGCAGCAGCTCCTTTTGGTGGAGTAAAACAATCTGGTGTAGGTCGTGAAGGATCTAAACACGGTTTGGATGAATATATGGAATTAAAATATATCTGCTTTGGCGGTGAATAAAAAAGGAGCATTTTGCTCCTTTTATTTTTTTAAAAAATCCATTAGCTTTTCCCTTGTTGAACTGAACGATAAGGCGTCCCCTACTTTCTCATAATTCTGTTTATCTACACAGGTTGGATAAGCATATTTGGCAAAGGCCAGTTTATTATCATCTCGTATAAAAAGTTCCATTAGATCAACAATTTCACTAACACTTAGGCGCATACTTTTTAATTCCTGAGCAGCTACAGCAAGTCTATCCTGATCGTTTTCCTTCTGATTTAATAGATCGTTCAATCGATTGGAATTCGTCTTATTCATTCCTCCGTTATTAGACTGATCATTATCTTCATTTTCAGCATATCCTCCTTGATTCGCTACACCATCACGATAAACCTTAGCGTCTCCTGACTGCCTATATTGATCATTATTCCATCCATTATTATATCCCCCACGATTATTGTTTGGCAAATCGTCACGATCTTCTGATTGTCTATATCGATCATTACCTTGTTCATTACTATATCCATCCCGGTTATTATAAGGTAAATCCTCACGATAATTACCATTGTTATACCGATCAACAGGATTCATGGACTCCAAGATAATCCCGCTATTTCCGCCTCTGCTACTGACAGAAAATACAACGTTCATATATTGCCCATTTCTATTGACAAGTTGCACACCGCTACCATTCAATGTACGTTGTTGTCTATCAGCAAACACAATACGCAAATCATAACGACGACTCGTCAAATTGGATACCCTAATATCCGTGGAAGCCCTATTATTATACAAAACGTTGTTGATATAAAGAAAAAATGGAACATCTGTAGAATAGATATTTAATGCTCCTCCAAAAGGTCTGTATCGCTGCGCAAACCCAGCCGTTGCGACAATAAGCAACGAGACCATAACCAAAATTTTCCTGTACATAATCCGATTCAATTTATACTCCTTCGACTATACAGAATAAAAAAGGATTAAGAAACCAAAGAATTTAACATTTTGTTATGCTTTCTTGTTCCGGTACTTCTTATAAAGTTTTACGGCCATCATTAAAGCGATGGATAAAATTAAAAGCCCCAAAACGCCAAATATCCAGTTCAGTGCCGATTTTAAGACAACAGTAAAAACAATCGCAAATAATAAAACTGTCGCGACTTCATTAAACAAACGGAGATTTGTTGAAGTTAATTTGGATTCTTGACGACTCAATTTGAACATAATCTTCTGGCAGGTAAAATGATAGATAATCATTCCCAGAACGAATGTGAGTTTTACATGCATCCACCCCATGGATAATAAACCAGGGGAATAGCATAACATAACTAGTGCAGAAAAGACAGTGATGTACATCGCAGGAGTAGTAATAACCCACCACAGTAATTTTTCCATCTTACTGAATTCTTTATGCAAAACATCAAACGCTTCTTGACTCTTGTCCTTAGCTTCTGTATGATATATAAAGAGTCGAGGCATATAAAACAGACCCGACATCCAACAAATCACAAAGATAATATGAACTGCTTTTGCATATAAATAGACCATAGTTACAAAAATAAGAAAAGTTAATAGCATTCAATACGTCCAAACATCAATTGCGCAAATCTTACATCCAATATACAAAAGTGCTATATCAACAGAAATAGATTAAATATAAGACAAACAAAAACGACCTGCGAAAGGCAAGTCGTTTTTGTTTTTGAAGTAGATAGCAAACTAATAGCTAAATTCCTTTACAACCTCAATGGCATATTTTACATTATCAAAAGGAATATCTGGCATGATACCATGTCCCAAGTTAAAGATAAAACCATTTTCACCTCTCATGCGCTCAAATAATTCGATAATCTTCTTTTTGATAACAGGTTTATCTGCATACAAAACGAATGGATCCAAATTCCCTTGAACAGCAATACCCTGTGGCAGAGATTGTTTAATATTCTTTAAATCCGCATTCCAATCGATAGAAACAACATCAGGTTGCGCTTCGACCATCATTGGTGCAAAAACAGAAGATCCTTTACAAAAGGAAATGACAGGAATATCCTTACGGTTCAGCTTAGCGATAATCTGCTTATTATAATAATGCGAAAAATCACGGTAATCATTCCATGATAAAGCCAGGGCCCAGCTATCAAATAATTGAATTGCATTTACTCCAGCTGCAATCTGCATGTTAAGATATTCAACCGTTACATCTGCGATCTTTTGAAGGATCATATGTGCCAACTCAGGCTGATTATTCAACATCAACTTCGTTAACTTAAAATCTTTTGAAGATCCACCTTCAACCAAATAACTTAAAATTGTAAATGGTGCTCCCGCAAAACCAATCAAAGGGATACGGCTGTCAAGACGTTGCTGAATGACCTTGATTGCATCAGCAACATACTGTAATTTATCCAAACAGCTGGTAGACAAAGCTTCAGCATCCTTTACAGAACGAACAGGATTAGAAAAACGAGGCCCTACACCTTGTTCAAAGGACAGATCCCCTCCCATGGCTTCAGCTGTAACTAAAATATCAGAAAATAAAATAGCTGCATCAATGCCTAACAAATCTACCGGAAGCATAGTGACATCCGCAGCAATTTCTGGTGTTTTGCACATCTCCAAAAAGGAATATTTATTCTTGATATCCCAATATTCCTTCATAAAGCGTCCAGCTTGACGCATCATCCACACAGGAGGTCTTTCCGTTTGCTGCGAAAATGCAGCTTTAATCAATAAGTCGTTTTGTAAAGTAGTACTCACTATAAATGTTTTGAAATTTCGTTTTCTATTTTTGTAATAATGCTGTTCTGTCTAGCCGTCAGATGTAACTTATTGGCAACATCTGTATAAGCTCTCGCTCTTTCATAATCCAACTTTCGTAGCGCTATATTTGCCAGATTAATCATAACCATACCCTTTTCATTATCTTTTTTCCAAGGCAGACGTGAAGCTAGCTGAAAATGATATTCGGCCTCATCGACACGTTCCTCTTTAAGCGCAATATTTCCCATCATAAATTCATAAAAATTGCGTCTGCCTTTACGAAGTGCGTCCGGATTCTTGATCTCAGCTAGCAAATTTTTTGTCTTTTCATAATCTTGCCTATGAAAAGCCTGCGTTGCCAAAAAAACGGACCCTTCTCTAAAATGACTCCAAATCAAGTAACCTATTCCACCTGCTATCAGCACAGCAGTTTGATAATGCCCTTGGTATAAGCCATAGCCCAAAAATAATGCAGCAATAAAAATAACGGCTATTCTAGCCCTGATTGTCATCATCTCGTTCTACCTATGCGTTATTGTCGGTAAACTTATAACCAACACCTCTGATAGAATGGAAATAAATCGGATGCTTTTGATCTGGTTCGAAATATTTTCGGAAGGTTAAGATAAAATTGTCGATGGTACGTGTAGATGGGTAAACATCGTAATTCCATACGGTCTCCAATATCTGTTCCCGGGATACGGCCTCATTACGTCGTTCAATCAACAATTTCAACAGCATGGTTTCCTTCTTTGTCAAGGAAGTGATCGTGCCATCTGCATGATGTAGCTCATACGAATTAAAATAGATCGTTTTATCACCGATTTGGTAAGAATTTAGTTCTTTCAAATCGTCCGGTTTCATGCCACGACGCACCAAATTTCCAACACGAAGGATCAATTCTTCTAAGTTGAAAGGTTTTACCAGATAATCATCCGCCCCTTTCTTAAGACCCGTAATTCGATCCTCACTGCTATTTTTCGCAGTTAAAAACATGATAGGAACCTCAGTGTTTTGCAGTCGAATAGTTTCAGCCACTTGGAATCCATCAATTTCGGGAATCATCACATCCAAAACCACCAAGTTGAAGCGTTCCTCCTTGAAGACTTTTAGTGCTTTTTTTCCATCGGTAGCCGTAGTAACACGGTAGCCTTCCATTTCGAGATTCAACTTGATAGCTTCTAACAAGTGTTCTTCATCTTCGACAAGTAATATTCTTTGTTTACTTTGCATTTCTTTCAAATGTTACTTCAAAAATACTCCCTTTAGGAGTGTTATCTTTAACTTTTATGGTCGCGTCGTGCTTCTGCAATACGGTTTTCACGATATATAACCCCAAACCTGTGCCTTTGGTTTTTCGTGTTGCCTCACTTCCCACGCGATAAAACTTATTAAAGATAAGTTTTTTCTCTTCATCACTGATACCGATACCATGGTCAGCAACAGAAAAAATTATTTTATTATTCTCCGTATATAATTTCACATCCACCATAGCACATGCCGGCGAATACTTAATTGCATTTTCTATCAGATTAGTAACCACATTACTAATCGCAAACTTATCTGCATGAATAATGATATCCGCTTCCAAATAAGGTTTCAAAACTTGTGAACTACAGGAATTCTTCTGAAGCCTATCTACAACCTGTTCTACCAAAGCCGTAAAATTAAAATCCTCCTTCGGCATACTGTAATTTCGGCTGTCCAACTTGGTTGTCATCAATACATTTTCCACCAGATCATCCAAACGCTCGATATCCTTCAGCGAGTTTCTCAAGAACGTTTGTTGTTGCTCTTTGTCAAGATCACGCCTCAAAATAGTTTGAATATACAATTTGACGGAAGCCAATGGCGATTTAAGTTCATGCGTAATAGCCAAAAGAAAGTTCTGCTGTTGTTGAAGCAGTTTCTGTTCCCTTTCAACCAGCCGCTTCAACCGCCATGCACCCCACAAGAAAATAATCAAGAAGAATATTCCCTCTCCTATGATCATGTTCTTTTTACTCGGATCAAAACGGATAAACATCACCCCCCACCATATCAGTTGCATAACCGCATAGAACAATAGAAAATAAAAGAGTAACAGCGCTTTCTTCATGTGACAAAAATAGGTATTCACCCATGTATTCGGAAATATCCGAAGGATTATGACACAAAGAAGAAAATTAACCGATTCGCAATAAGACTAAAATCACCAAACAGTCATATAAACCATCGGAGACCCGATATCGATAAAAGTCACCTTTAATTTCATCACTAGATAACCTAACTGACTTGGAATTTCAGGTTAATTTGTTTTAATTTTGCATATGTTTAATCACGAGAAAAAAGACATTTTCTTCGACCTAGATCATACAATATGGGATTTTGATAAAAATGCCGAAGAAAGTCTGCACGAGCTATATTTTAAATACAAGTTTGATCACTTGTTTAATCAAGAGTCATCCACTCGTTTTATAGAAACTTATACAGTTAACAATCATCGACTTTGGGGACTCTATCATCACGGAAAGATTTCAAAACCAGAACTCAGGAAAGCTCGCTTTGCAGATACCTTTACCGAGCTCGGTGTAGATCCAGAGTTGTTTCCTGAAGAATTCGAACTGGAGTATCTCGCTATCTGTCCAAAAAAAACAAACCTGTTTCCCCATGCACATGAAACCTTGGCTTATTTGGGTGACAGATACAATCTTCACCTGATATCTAATGGTTTTAAAGAGGCCTGTGAGACCAAACTGGAAAAGAGCAACCTAAGCAAATACTTCAAACATATTTTTATTTCAGAAGTCATCGGTGTGAATAAACCGGATCCCCGAATATTTGAGTTTGCTATGACGACTGCTCAAGCGCAAGCCCAGCAATCACTGATGATCGGAGATAACCTTGACGCCGACATCCGTGGAGCCGTAAATGTAGGCATGGACGCCATTTTCTTTAACCCAAATGTTATTGAAAAACCAGACGATGTATCACATATGATTATCGACTTGAAAGAATTACAATCGATACTATAGAAAATAGAAAAAGCAGCTTAAAGCTGCTTTTTCTATTTTAGAACCTTAACGGTAATATTCTTAAACCATACATCATTTCCATGATCCTGAAGACCAATAAGCCCTGATTTGCTATCGCCACCAACATGGCTCAACAATTCAAAAGCCAAAGGCCATTTTTCTTCACTGAATTTACTTTTTTGCAATAAATCAATCCAGGACTTATCCCATAATGTATATTCAACAACCTTTACACCATTTTGAAAATGCTCTACCTTGCCATTGTTTACTCTGATCTTAACTTTATTCCACTCGCCATACGGTTTACCATTCTGAGGCTTAGCAGGGATCATATCGTACAATGATGTCGATTTACGGTTTCCATCTACACCCATTTTAGCATCAGGATGGTTCTCATTGTCCAAAACCTGACATTCTGGAGACGAGATATAAATCGGTTGTCCTTCCACTTCCTTAGCTAAAAAGAAGATACCTGAATTTGCTCCTTTAGCAACTTTCCATTCCATCTCCAATTCGAAATTCTTGAAATCATGAGCAAAGACCAAGTCACCCCCTTCTTCTTTACCAACATTGGCTTGACTATCAAATTTGATCGCTCCCTCATTAATTACCCATCTTTTTGGGACTACTGTCTTATCATATCCTCTCCAGCCTTCCATGGAAGTACCATCAAAAATAACATAGGCCCCAGCTTTATTCTTTTTAAATTTCTTGATATCTACACGGGGTAAATCTAAGATTTTGTAAGCAGGAACCTCTTTTTTTGCTTGCGCTACGGCAGTATTAAGATGTGCTGAAAAAGCAATCACCGATACCGCAAGAACTGTTTTTAATAACTTCATTCTTTTTAGTTTTAGGTTTGTTTTAAAATTAAATTTAAGCATTTGAGTGTATAAAGAGGAATATTTTTTAATATTCCTCTCCGCCACCCATTTCATTTGTATTCGACACTTTTTTCTTTGATTTGTTTAAATCTTGGCTACCAAACCGATAGGAAAGTGATAAGGTTACCATCCTCTTCATCCAACGGTGCTCAAAATCTGATATAAGTTGAGCAGTCTCCGTCACACCATTCATTTTTCGCGAATTAAATACATCTCTCACATTCAACATAATTGAAGCTTTCTTCTTGAACACATCTTTTTTTAAGGCTAGATCCATACCTTTCATGGCATTCATCTGCCCCTGAGCCATTACACGCGAAGAATTATACTCGCCTCTCATTTGAGCAGAAAACGTTGGTGTAAAACGATAATTAGCGGTCAGATTAGCATTATAAGCGAAATCCTTTCGTTCTTTAATATCATAGTCCGGGTTTGCATTATACTGAATGTGGATCAAATTGAGATTAAATGTAAAGTCAAAATCCTTCGTTGCGTTGACCTTTGAAATAAACTCAAAACCCGAAAGATTACGACTGGTCATATTCTCCCATCTACTGTATGTTCTTCCATCCTCTATCTTGTAAACAAATGGCTGAATAACCTCACTTGCGTGATTGAAATAGGCAGAAGATATGAGGTTTACTTTACCAAAGGTTTTGGCAAAGCTCATTTCCAAACTGTGTACATCTTCCGGTTTCAGATTCGGATTTCCCTGACGATAATTCAAATCATCGGATACGTTTAAAAATGGGTTAACTTGCCAACCACGAGCCCGTTGAACACGGCGCGAGTAGCTAAATTGAACTTTATCTCCACTTTCACCAACATCGTAGGTCAAAAACAGTGTTGGATATAACCTGAAAAATTTCTGTTTAGCATTGGATTCTGTTTCCACTGCAGCTGGATCCTTGGAGAAATAGGTGGACTTTAGTTCAAATTGCTCTCCCCGGAGTCCGATTTGATAGCCAATTTTATCTGCTAATTTATTTTGATAATTCGCATAAATCGCATGGACAGTACTCGTGAAATCAAAATCGTTGCTGATTCTATAATCCGGCACATAATTACCTAAAGAATCGAGTGATCTGGAAAATTGGGTATCAAATGACTTTCTGATTTGAGACCTGTAGCCTGCCTCGAATTTGCTTACCTCGGAGAAAGGTAAAACATAATCCAATTGAAGATTGATATTCTTGCCATCCTCAGCCGTAACATTCTTCCGTGAGGTGGCCCTCCGTCCATCGGTGTAATTTTGAGAAAAATCATTTGTACCATCTTCCTTATCTCTCCCATAACTTGCATTCCCTGTCAACTCCTCTCCTTCTCGCTTAAATTGATGTCTAAAATCGGCGTTTAATTCATAACCAAGATCGTCTTCAAATTGTGTTGAATTTCGAACACTCGTTCCTGTCATCTGCGATTGCTTAAAGAACTCGTAATTCAAGTCTTCTATTCGCTTGTTATCACGTATACTTAAATTACCCGAAAAACTCAATGAAGTACGGTCTGACATATTATAATCAAACCCAGCTTTTACCGTATGGCTATTGCCCTTTCTTGACGATTCGGATTCGCTATAATTACGCGTGCTATCACCAAAAAAAGTGTTGTCCGTTTTCCCACTTCCCACCATGTTTCGTTTATTGAAGTTATAGGATCCGAAGTAATTGAATTTCCGATCACGATAATTCAATGTTATACCAGCCATATAATTATCATAAGAACCAGCGGATGTATTTATCGATCCGTTCAGCCCTGTTCGAATATTTTTCTTTAAAACGATATTGATAATCCCAGTTTGGCCCTCTGCATCATATTTAGAGGATGGATTTGTGATGACTTCAACTTTTTCAATTGAATTGGCAGGTAGACTCTGAAGCAAAGAAGTTACATCATTTCCTGCTAAAGCAGACTCCCGGCCGTCGATTAAAATCTTCACACTACTTGATCCACGCAAACTGACCGATCCATCCTGATCAACTTGCAAAGTGGGAACATTCGCAAGCACATCGGTCGCTGTTCCACCCGCGCTGACCAAACTCTCGCCTACATTGAAGGTTTTACGGTCTATACCAATTTGCATGGCAGGAGCTCTTCCTTCAATAACGACTTCGTTCAACATATTACCTGTAGATTTCAAAGCAATTCGACCTAAGTCCTTGCTTTTACTTCCTAAGACCTCAATACTATCAATGGTTTGTGTCTCGTAGCCAACATAAGTAATACGGACATTATATTTACCAGGTTTAATATCAGACAACAAAAGGAATCCTTGGGATACAGACTGTCCCCCCTTAACAAAGACGTTACTATGGGCGTCCAAGAGCACGACACTAGCCGATGAAATAGGTTTAGAGGTTTCGCTATCGACTAAAATAGCTTTGATTTGACCTGTTTGAGCAAAAAGAACAACAGGTAAAAAGAATACAAATAAGAAAGATTTAAACGATTTAGCGTAAAAAAACATGCTTCAGCTTAGTTTATAAGTTATAGTGCAAAGAAAACTAAAACTTACAGACAAAATTGAAGCGTAACCATATTATTACGGTAACAAAAGAATAGCAAATTACTCCACAGAAACAGTCAATCCCTCGGCTTTCAGAATTTTACGATAGATTTCCATCTCTGTATAAGTCCCCTCCAGTACAGCACATTTCCCCTCAGTATGTACTTTCCAGGCAATCTTCTCAGCTTGCTTCTCGGTATATTGTAAATGATAGATGAGACAATGAATCACATGTTCAAACGTATTGGTTTCATCATTCCACAAAATGAGGCGATTAGACTCTTTCACAGAGGCTAATATCTCTTCTAACGTAAAGGTTTCTTCAGCAGTTTGGGTACCCATGCTGCAAAAATAGAATATTTTTTTCTAAATTAACGATAATATAAAAGGGAAGAATACAATCA
>Ga0213829_1001759_pt1 | contig 14986 bp, 17 predicted proteins | sample MC6MC0896MG_FD_180665 | JGI IMG/M metagenome (GOLD analysis project Ga0213829, IMG submission 180665) | Enriched soil aggregate microbial communities from Iowa State University, Ames, United States - MC6-MC0896-MG | ecosystem: Environmental > Terrestrial > Soil > Unclassified | place: USA: Iowa...
GCCAGCCAGCGGCACGGCATAGTGAGCCATGAGCATTTCTGGGGTGTTAGGCGCTAAGACGGCAACGCGGTCTCCGGGCTCAATGCGCTCGGCCAGAACCTTGGCGAAACGCTGGACACGCTCCTCAAATTCTCGGTAGGTGTAGCTGCGGGTCCCGTGGACGATGGCAGTCTTTTCTGGATAGACCTCTGCGGAGCGTTCAAGGAAGCGCAACGGGGTTAGTTCGGAATGGTTAGCCTGGATTTTTACCATGGAGGCATCCTTCACTCATCATTTCTGGCAACGGCGACAGACAGCTGGGGGTGTGACCCTGAACACTGCAACATCAATCGTTGCATGAACCTCAGCGTCAAAGTAAGAACCTTGGTTTCATTACGGTAGACGGCTGGTTTAAAGCGGTGAAGGTGAAATTTTCGGCATTCTTTAGGGCGTGTCATAAATTAATGCATTACGACGAAGGCTGCAGGCACAGGATTTGTCAGAGTGGTTATCGGAGCCGTTGCAGTGAATAAAAGACTGTTCGACGCCCTGAAAAGATCGTTGGTGTCGAATATTTTGATTAATATTGCGATTTGCGAAGTGAATTGTTTGACGATGGTTCGTCATGAGCCATATCGTTTTAAGCAGAATCAAGAGCATCAGCTAAAAGCCCTGGCTTGCTGATCGGCAACCCTCTCAACGGTAGTGGGGTGCTCCAGGTGAGGATTCGGTTCTGCGCCAAATGGTGTCAGAACAAGTACCGCGCACGGCGTGAAACCTCAGAGGCAACCGGATTCGGATCTTTTCGAACCGCGGTTCCCGCTGGGTCTGACGCGGTGGGCAAGAACCGAAGGAATCGAGCCATGTCATTGAATCGTGAACTTGACCCGCTGACCCTACGTAAGGTTTTCGCTCAGCACCCCTCGGGCGTCGCAGCTCTGTGCGCAGAGGTTGAAGGCGTAAAAACCGGCATCGTTGCATCCTCATTCACTGTGGGCGTCTCGCTGGAGCCGGCTTTGGTGATGTTTGCGGTCCAGAAGTCCTCCAACACTTGGCCAAAACTGCGCGGTTCCAGCCACATTGGCGTCTCGGTGCTCAGTGATCTCAACGGGGGCGTCTGCGCGCAGATCGCTTCGAAGAACGGTGACCGGTTCCGCGGGATTGAAACCGTGACTTCTGACCAGGGGGCACTTTTCATTGAGGAGTCCACCCTGTGGCTGGAAACCTCTATTTACAATGAGGTCGAGGCTGGTGACCACTGGGTTGTGCTCTTGGAAGTGCATGGGCATCACACGTCACAGAATTCGCCGCAGATCTTCCATGATTCACGATTTCATTCAATCCCAGTTCCTGAGCTCGTCTAACGCTCCAGAGAAGTAGTTTTTCCAAGGTCCGCTTCAGATCACCAAAGTGATCTGTAGCGGACCTTGTTACGTTTCAGTGTGCTTTTAACGTATGGCACATAGTTATCCACGGCGTCGATGGCGGTAGCTTCCCAAAATTGTGGACTACCGACCAAATTCCATCGAGCTGGACCGCATAAAGGGCAGTGACTAAGCATTTTGTGAATCCTTGACTATCCACATGCTTATCCACATGACTGTGGGCGGAGTGTGTAGAAGTGTGTGCGAATCGCGATAAACCCCGAATTCCGGGCATTTTTAGCTGTTGATAACTTCTGGAGACATAGCGTGACCTTCAATAAAATATGTTTCTGTCCACAGCTGTGAAAATACAAACACACTAGTCAACAACTATTACTGTTGAGTACTTGACATTAATCCACAGGGTTCTCCCCAGTTAGTGAACAGGGTAGTCCACAGGTGGGGGTACGTTATGCACAGCACCTGTGGATAATGGGGTTTACGTGGGTAAATATCAGCCCTACTGTTGGCCGTGGGGCAGAAATATCCACAGACGTTAATCATTGAACTGTCGGTACCTACTGACAGGATGGAACGTTGCCTTCTGGCACGGATGATTTTTCCCAGTGGGGTCGATAGGGATGGAAGTGTCTGCAATGAGTGCTGAGCCGGTTTACGAAGGACGAGAATCCGACGCTGGGCGCAAACCGCCACAGGACGTCGAGGCTGAAATGTCCGTGCTCGGCGGCATGATGCTATCTAAGGATGCCATTGCCGACGTTGTTGAAGCATTACGAGGAACCGACTTCTACCGCCCTGCCCACGAATCCATCTACGAAGCAATCATCGATTTGTATGGCCGAGGCGAACCCGCCGACGCCGTGACCGTAGCTGACTTGCTGACCAAGCGTGGCGAAATTTCCCGTGTTGGTGGTGCCGCCTACCTTCACAACCTCATTCAGCAGGTACCCACCGCCGCTAACGCTGGCTACTATGCAGAAATTGTGCGCGAGCGCGCCGTTTTGCGCCGGCTGGTTGATGCTGGCACGCGCATCGTCCAGATGGGTTACTCGCCTGACGGTGAAGTTGACGCCATCGTCAACGAAGCGCAGGCCGAGGTCTATAAGGTTGCGGAAAACCGAAGCAGTGAAGACTACGTACGCCTGTCGGACATCATCGAGGGCACCGTAGACGAAATTGAAAACGCCGCTAACGCCGGCGATGGCATCACCGGTGTGCCCACCGGATTCTACGAATTCGATGAACTGACTCAGGGCCTGAAGGGCGGCCAGATGATCATCATCGCAGCCCGTCCCGCAGTAGGTAAGTCAACTTTTGCCTTGGACTTTGCTCGTTCTGCAGCTATCAAGAACAACATGGCCACAGTGTTCTTCTCCTTGGAAATGGGCCGCAATGAAATTGCGATGCGCCTGCTCTCAGCAGAAGCCTCTATTCAGCTTCAGGACCTCCGTAAAGGCTCCGTAGAAGACGCACAGTGGACCAAGATTGCCACCACCATGGGGCGTCTGAACGAAGCTCCACTATTCATCGACGATTCGCCGAACATGTCCATGATGGAAATCCGCGCCAAGTGCCGTCGACTAAAACAGCGCAACGAACTGCGCATGATCGTCCTGGACTACCTGCAGCTGATGAGCTCAGGCAAGCGTGTGGAATCGCGTCAGCAGGAAGTTTCCGAGTTCTCGCGTAACCTCAAGCTGCTCGCCAAGGAACTCGACGTTCCCTTGATTGCACTGTCGCAGCTGAACCGTGGTTCCGAACAGCGAACCGATAAGCGCCCAATGATTTCGGATCTTCGTGAATCCGGTTCCATTGAGCAGGACGCCGATATGGTGATCCTGCTGCACCGTGATGACGTGTATGACAAGGAAAACCGTCCGGGCGAGGCTGATGTGATCATCGCTAAGCACCGTGCAGGCCCCACCAAGACCATTACGGTGGCATTCCAAGGCCACTATTCACGCTTCAGCAATATGTCCTCTGAGGGTTAGTCCCAGTCAGGCTTGATTTTTAGCTACCCACTTAGCTGAATGCTGGCTATAGTGGGTGCCATGTTCGCTTCTTTGCAGGCTTTGCTTTGGGGTACGGTGGCCGGTTCGGCCCTGCTACTCGGATCTGGTGCCGCTTGGTGGCTGAAAATTCCGAAAGTTTGGATCTGCGCGATTATGGCCTTCGGCGCAGGAGTGCTGGTCAGTGCGCTCAGTTTCGAATTGGTGCTTGAAGCATTTGAAACTGGTGGGCTTCTGGCAACAGTAGCCGGCGTAATTGTTGGTGCAGCGTTGTATTTCTCGGCTAACCGGTTATTGGACAGGCGAACCAAGAAACGTGAGAACACCTCAGGGGGCGCTCAAGGCAACGAATCTGCGGGCACTGCATTAGCGGTGGGCGCGCTGATTGACGGAATCCCCGAGTCTGTCGCCCTAGGATTGGGCGTCGTAACTAGTGCAAGTATCAATCCGGCTATGCTCATCGCCATCTTCATCTCCAATGTGCCCGAGGGGCTGGCTAGTACCGCTCAAATGAAAAACGCCGGCCGCAAGGGATCCTCGATTGCCTTGCTGTGGGGGAGCATCGCAATTTCTTGTGGTCTGGCTGCCTGTTTTGGGGCGCTAGTCATGCAATCCATGCCTGAAGAAGTGCTGGCCTTTGCCACAGCAGTTGCCGCGGGAGGAATCCTGACCATGATTGCCGACACGATGATCCCCGAAGCTTATTCTGTGGACCATGATTACACCGGGCTGTTGGTCACCGGTGGCTTCCTCTCGGCCTTCGCCTTGCACGTTCTGGGTGGCTAGGGAAAAACTGGCATGATTAGGGCATGCCCCTAAGACGTAGTAGCCACGACCCTGCGCCGGCTACAGAAACGATTTACGCACCGCAATTCTTGGCCACCACCATGGGCATGTTTATTCTGGTGTTTCTTGTTGCCTTCGAATCCATGGCGGTCACTACCGTCATGCCGATGGTTAGCGAACTGCTCAATGGTGAACGCTATTTTGCGCTGGCCTTTGCCGCACCGATTGCCAGTGGAATGCTCGGCATGGTTGCCGCCGGTGAAGTCACCGACCGCTGGGGGCCGAAATATCCCTTATTCGTGAGCGTCGCGATCTTCTGTGTTGGCTTGCTGATCTGTGGCTCCGCAGTGAATATGCAGATGCTGATCGGCGGCCGCATCTTGCAAGGTATCGGTGGCGGCGCTATCACTGTGGCCATCTACGTACTCATAGCCCGAGCTTATCCAGGGCACCTGCATTCAAAGATCTTTGCGCTCTTTGCCACGGCTTGGGTGCTGCCGGCGATGATCGGCCCGTGGCTGGCTGGTCTGATGGCCGTGCACCTTGGGTGGCGCTGGGTCTTTTCCGGTGTAGCCGTGTTGGTGATTGTGGCCTTCTGCGCGATGCTTCCAGTACTCAAGTCCTTGGATTCGGTGCGCAACCAGGAACTCGGCCCGATATCAGTCAAACGCCTGGCGTTCGCCGGGGTGACTGGGCTAGCGGTGATCTCCATGAACTTGCTGGGTACTTCGAACGGCAGGTGGTCCTTGATCGGATTAACGCTGGCACTGGCGGTCGCCTTGATGGCGATTCGCCCACTATTGCCCCGCGGGACGTTCCTTGTGCGACGTGGGCTGCCCGCCACCATCATGACCAGGGTTTTCATCACCGGTGCCTTCTTCGGCGTGGAAGTTTATCTTCCCTATCTGCTTCGCGAAGACTACTTATTGACCCCTGACCGGGCCGGTTTGATTTTGACGGCCTCCGCGCTGTGCTGGTCGATGGGCTCATGGCTTCAGGGAAAGCTGGGGGAGGCGATCGCTTCTTCAACCTGCATCACCCTGGGAGCCGTGGCCGGAAGCATGGCCATAGCCACCGCTTTGGCAACCGCGATCTTCCACCCGCCGGTAATCGTGCTGGTGTGCGGATGGGCCGTGGGAGGATTTGGCATGGGGCTGATTTTCCCGCGACAAAACGTCAATATGCTCGCCCTGTCGGCCAAGGAAGAACAGGGCTTCAACTCCTCCGCGATGACCGTGGCAGACTCCTTGGGCAATGCCGGCGCCACGGCCATCGGTGGGGTCATCTTTGCGATGGCCGCTGCTGGAACGGGATTCATCTCGGTCTTCAGTTTCAGCCTGCTGTTGATCCTGATCCTGATTGTCATCTCCCCGCGCACCAAGGGAACCTCGGTTCAGTCACAGATCTAGCCGTGCGGCAGGATCGCCAGATGTTCTTCTCTTGGCTGCACAAGATGTTGGTCGTATTCGTTGTGCTTGGCCACGTAGCTCTTGACGTACGGGCAGACGGCCACGATCTTTGCTCCGCTGGCGATGGTGTTTTCCAAGGCGAATTTCACCAAGACACTGGCTAGACCCTGCCCGCCGTACTCCTCATCCACGGTCGTATGGAAGAAAATCCGCTCAATACCTTCGGATCCTTCAAAGTCGCGGTAATGTGTCGCGCCAATAATCTTTCCGCCAGCGTCGAGGGCGAAGCGTCGGCGTTCTGGCAGGTGTACTGGTTTGATCTCGCTCATGTTGTATCTCCTCAGGGTCAGGATGGGTTGATGCGCGGACGCAGACGAACGGTGGGTAGCGCCGGGGCGGGCAAGGCGGCCGGGGTATTGGGCGGGAACGGTCCGAATCGGTCCTCGGAACCATCTCCTGGTTCTGCCCCAATCTCAGCCTGCCATTGGGCGCGGAAGGCCAGGACCTCTTCATGGGTGCGCCCCACAAAGTTCCACCACATCAAGATGTCCTCGTTCAGAGGTTCGCCGCCAATGAGCAAAGCCAGTACCGGTTCATCACCTGTAGCGAGGCGAAGTCTTTGGCAGCCTGCTCTCACAAACCCTAATTCCCGCGGCGCTAGCTGGTGCCCATTGACCGTGAGGCTGCCGGAGTCAACGAGCACTCCGTGCTCATGATGTTCAGGGACCTGAATTTCGATCTCGGTGTTCGGCTCCAGACGCAGTTCGGCCCCGCTGAGCTCTGTGTGGGTTATGACCGGGGAGCTGGAGCGTTGCCCCGAAATTTCATAGCTGCCAAGGAACACCGACATCGACCAACCCTGGCCGTTAATTGGTTCGGGCCGGTAGTTCTCAAAAGTATGTTCCATGTCCCGGGCATGTTCCGGCAGCGCGGTCCACAATTGGGCCCCGTGCAAAATGGTGGTGTCCTCGGTGAGGATTTCAGAATGGCTAATGCCATGTCCTGCGGTCATCAGGTTGACCTCGCCGGGGCGTACCGTGGCTTTAAAGCCCGCCGAGTCCATGTGGTTGATCTGCCCGGTGAATAGCCAGGAGACCGTTTGCAATCCGGTATGAGGGTGACGCGGAACGTTCATGCCTCCGGTGGCTTTGACGTCATCTGGACCGTAGTGGTCAAGGAAGCACCAGGCTCCAATGAGGCTGCGTTGCTTTTGCGGCAGGGTTCGGAAGACTGTCATGGCGCGCGGTCCGCCTAACGGGACTTCGCGGGGAGTCAATATTTCAACCTCGGCGAAGGACGTGACCCTGCCACAGTCGATTTCTGCCGGGCGGTGCTCGAGATTGCTCATGTGCCTAGGTTATGCACTAGATCAGGTTTTAGCCACATGCGCCTGATGGTTCGGGCGGTACGATCGAAACACCGGTATTGCCCCATTCAAGGAGTTTGCAGCAACGTGGACAGCGCTATTCTTCCGGAAGATGATCTTCTTAAGCTCGAAAAACAGGTGTGCTTTGGCCTGGCCGTAGCGTCGCGGTCGGTGATCTCTGCCTACAAGCCTGTGCTGGATCCGTTAGGGCTGACCCACCCGCAGTACTTGGTGATGTTGGCACTGTGGGATTCTGGTCCGATGAGCGCGCGCGAACTGAGCGAGCAGTTGCACCTGGATCCGGGAACGCTCTCTCCGTTGGTTAAGCGGCTGGAAGCTGCTGGGCTAGTGGACAAAACCAAGAATCCGCAGGATGAACGCGCGGTTATTCTGCAACCTACCCAAAAGGGTGCTGAGTTGCGCAGACAAGCGTTGAAAGTTCCGCTCGAGATGATGTCTCGGCTGGAGCTTTCGCAGGAAGACGTCGTTGAGCTCAGGAACATTCTGGACCGCTTGATAGTAGCCGGTGTTAATGCTCCCAAGGAGTAAACAACTATTTAGTTGGTGCACCAACTAATGCGGTATGCTGGTGGTAAAAGCACGAACGCCCACGCATACTGCGAAGGACCAAGCGCATGGATGAATCTCCGCTGCCAATCATCTCCGATACCACCGGACTGAGCGCCGGCTATCGCATTCTTTGGCGCCTGAAGTATTTGGGACTGAGCATTTTTGGTCCTGCGGAACGCAGCGTGGATGCTAGTCCGCGTGAGCGCATTAAGTGGGACCGCGCGATGAAGGTCAAGGCGGCCCACGAGGCTGCGGGAACCCAGCCCGACGACCTGACTCTCTACACCGCCAGCCGCTTGAAACCACGCCGCCGGCCCCAGTAGTAAGGCTGACGATATCCATGATCAAAGCCACGTCCTACAAGCGGGATCTGGGCAAAGTTCCGCAGGGTTAGGCGAGGTTGTCGCGATACTATTGAACTCATGGAATCGATGACTGAACTGGTGATTGCGCGACAGTTTTCCGCACCGAAAACCGCCGTGTGGGCAGCCTTTGTAGAACCCGAAATCATTGCCCAATGGTGGGGGCCTCAGGGGTGGACCGTCAACGAAGAGTCGGTAGTCTTTGAAGCCAAGATCGGTGGCCGCCACGAACTGGAAATGGTTCAGGTCGAGAACCCAGAGGCCAAGGTTCCACTTAAGGCCGTCCTGACATCCTTTGATGAATACGAGTGCTTAGTCAGTGCCGATGGCCCACACGAGATGACTTTGGACCTCGTCATCGAAACTCGCATAGAGTTCAAAGAGTTCGCAGGTCAGACCATGCTAACCCTGACGCAGGGACCATTGCCCTACGAGGTGGTGGATTCGAGCACGAAGGCTTGGCATTCAGCACTGGGCAAGCTTGAAGCTCTACTCGCTGAGTACTTCTAAACCGTGCGCCCCAAGAGTCACGGGTTCACGAAATAGCTTCGGATCTCCTTGATCTTCGCGGCTTTGCCGGCGGAAGCAAATTTCACAACGTGGCTGAAGTGGGTCACTGACTCATCGCCGTCGTAAGTTTGGCCGTCTGCACTTCCTTCTGATCCGTGCGTTAGCACGCTGAGAAACTTCACAGCTCGCGTCTCTGGTGACGCGAGAATCCGTTTGCACACCGCGTCGAAGCCGTTCAATGACTGATTTCCAGCGATGCTCCATCGAATGTCTTGTGAAAACCATTGATCAAGTATGGACAGCTCCTTGCCATACACGGCCCCCAGAACTTGGGTAATGATCTGATGGCGTGGAGCATTGCCGCACGTTGATGGTACTTCTACGTTCATTGGTTCTCCTATCCTCGTCCGATGTACGGCATGCCGCCGGCCGTGATGGTGAATTGGTTGATGGAGGTTCCCAATGGAACGGCGGCAATGTAGGCGATGGCCTGCGCCGCTTCCTCTAGCGGGAAGGTCGGCTCAACCATTCGTTGGCCGCTAGGTTGCAAGGCACCGTCGTTGGCCCCAAAATCATCGAGCAAGTCGCTAGCTGTGTTGCCAATATCCACTTGAGTGGCACGGATCCGATATGGTCGACCATCTAGTTCCAATGACTTGGTCAACCCTGCGATCCCGTGTTTAGTCACCGAGTAGGCCACCGAATTCACCCGTGGTACCTGAGCCGAAATCGAACCATTGTTGATGATGCGACCGCCACCGTTCGCTTTAAAATGCGTAAACGCGCTGCGCGCCGCGTTGATGGCTCCGGTCAGATTAATCTGGCACACCTGATCCCACTGTTGCGGGCTCAACTCGTCAATAGACACTGATGGACCGAAGATGCCGGCGTTATTAAAGAGCACATCGACGGAACCAAAACGATCTCGAGCCGCGGAAAACAGCTCATCCACGGCACCAGGATCAGTGACATCTGTGGGATGAACCAAGGCCGAGGAGTTGGACTGCGCTGTTTCTTCCAAGGTGGACCTAGTGCGCCCCGCCAGAGCAACATTCCAGCCTTGGGATAAGAGCAATCGTGCTGTGGCGCGGCCGATGCCCGATCCAGCGCCAGTAATCACAATTGTGCGACCCTGCTCGATTGAGTGAGGGGACTGAGGCATCTTTGCTCCTTGCATGGTTCCATCAACATTGGTGTAACGCGCGTGCTCCCATCCTAGGAATCCAGAGACGCAAAACCCAGCTGAGGTGCAAGATATTTCGGCCCTCGTTGGAGTCGGTAGGACCGTAGCCGTCTAAGCTACTAGGGTTAAAGTGTCCGGCCCATCAGATCTTGGCCGGTCAAACTTCAAAGGAGTCCTGTGTTCCTCGACGTGCTCTACGGTGTTTTGCCGCTGTTCTTCATTATGCTCATCGGCTACGGCACGAGTTACGCACCCAAATTTCCAGCCTCTGTGGAACCAGCGCTGAACGTCTTTGTGTTCTATGTGGCGTTGCCAGCGCTGCTGTATAAAGTGGTGGCCCGTGCTGACATCAGTCAGGGCGTGCCATTCGGGTTCCTCTGGATCAGCATTTCCGCGACTTTGCTCTTTGCAGGGATCAGCTGGATTCTCTTCAAATACATACTCCGTGTGGGTCCAGCCCGCTCGCTCGCTGGCATGCTCACCACGAGTTTTGGCAACGTCTCCTATCTTGGTATTCCGGTGATCCTAGGAGTGATGGGTCCCCAAGCTGGCTTTGCCGCAGGGATGGGCCAGCTGGTGCACAACATCATCTTCATGGTGGGATTCCCCATCCTGGCCCAGATCATGTTGCCAGCCGGGGTTGATGCCGGACAGCAACCTGCTAGTGGATCCCGGCTGCTGCGCACCATCCGCAACGTTCTGCTCTACAGCCCAGTCACCTGGGCCATGGTCCTCGGCGGTGCCGTGGTGCTCTCGGGAGTGCATGTGCCAAGGCCAATCGATGACACTATCGACCTGCTGTCCGCCGCGGCAGCTCCCGGAGCGCTTTTTGTCATTGGCATGTCCTTAAAGCGCACCATCGAACGCTCACGTGCTGCTAGGAAATTGGCCTCGAACGTCGAGACCGCACCAGCAAAGCGAGCCAAGACCTCGATGCTGGTGATGGTCATCGGGAAGCTAGTGGCGCTGCCACTGTTGACCGTGCTCATGCTCCAGCTCTTCGCCCCGCAGCTTGATCGCGTCTGGTTCAATGCTGCGGTACTGATGGCTGCCATGCCGGTCAGTGCCACCGCATACATCATGGCGCACAATGACACCGGAGACGGTGAACCCACCGCGGTGGCCATTGTGATCACCTGTCTGCTGTCGGTGATTGCCCTGCCGGTGCTGGCCCAACTGGTCTTAAAATAGAATGCTGCGGGGCCGATGAAAATCATCGGCCCCGCAGCGGTCTATGAACAACGGGCGTCGTTAAACGCTCACCACGTCTTTCTCATCATTGGCCTGCGATGCGTCAGCATCAATAAGATGCTCAGCCTCGGCATCAATCTGGTCTGCGCCTTGGGCAGCTTCATTGGCCTTGGCTTCCAACGCACGGCCCTGAAGAGCCGCGAGCTCTTCTTCAGGAATGGGGTGGCTTTCTGTCATCACGGGCTTGAGCTGATCAATGACCATGGTGACTGCTAGGCAAGCAAGGGCCCAAATTGCCAGCGTAATCAGGTGAGTGCCCAAACCTTCAGATCCGAAGTACAGGATCGAACGTACAGATTCAACGGCTGCTGGCATCGGCAGGAAGTCATGCAGGATGGTGAACATGCGAGGTTCCATATAGATGGACAAGGCGCCATTGGAAGCTGGTACGCCAAGGAACATCACCAACAACATGGTTGGTAGCAGGCAAAGCATGCCAATCAGGCGGTTGAAGACGTTGGTCAGCATGGCTACCGCAAAAATGGTCAGCATGCCGACGCTGAACAGACGCCAGAAGTGTCCATCCACCGCGTGGGTGAATGGTCCTGCGATCAGATAGATCACTGCTGACATGAATGCGGAATATACGGCGAGCAGCGGGATCAAATTCTTCAATGGGCGCAGGTGAGGCGCAGCGGTGGAACCGACCATGATGGCCATGAATCCGGACATGACCCACCCCATCCCGACATACATGCTCACGGTGCCCATGTTGTCGTGATCCGGCAGCGCGGCCAGCTCCTGATGTTCCAATGGCATTTCTTGCGATTGGGCGATCTGGGTGAAGACCTGCACGACCACCTGCGAAGCTGCGTTGCCCGAAGCCTGCGCGGTGTAAATCTTTGCCTGCGGTTCATCGGCCGATGGCAAAATAAACGCGCCGGTCAGCTTCTGCGACTCCACCAGTTCCTTGGCTTCGTCGGCATCCTGGAGAATCGTGAAGTCGAATTTGTCTTCCATTGACTCTTCCAGCGACGTCGCCATCTGCTGGGCTTGTTCGGTGCTGGAACCAACAATGGCCACCGGCATATGCCGCGGGGTTGGAGTCTGCATGGCACCGAGCATTGCACTGAGCATGATGGCGATCATGGTGAAAGGCACCGCGCCCAAGGCGATGTAACGCCAGGCCTTATTTTTCGGGCGCGGACCGCCATGCAGTGAAGCCACGTTGATCTGTGTGGGGGTGGCGCTCTTGCCCTTGCTCAGGCGCAGGAAGTCGATCAAGGCGGTCAGCAGCAAGGCGGCCACGGAGCCACCGATGAGGATCAGGATGTGCTTTGCTGCCCCGTCGCCGTCGAAGTACAGCACAGAGCGCATGGCTTCGCCCAGGGCGGGCATGGGCAGGAACTGATGCAAGAAGGGGAAGATCTTGGGCAGCGTGTAAACGGACATGCCCATATTGGAGGCGGGCTGGCCGAGCACCATGAATAGGAACATGCCGGGGATGACCGCCATTGGCCCAAAGACGCGGGTGAGCAGTACCTGCGAGGCGCCTACGGCGAAAACGCCTAAGGTCAGTGTGCCCAGTGCGGAGACGATGTGCGCTGCGGGGATAACACCCAGGATGGGTCCGCCGATGAGGATGCCGAGTCCAGCGAGCAGGACCGACCATCCGGCCAGCAATGGAAGTGCTTTGCGGCGCTTGAGCAGCTCAGGGGAATTGGAGAAGGCCAGGGACCACGGCATGTATCCGGCGGTCACCATGGCGGTAGCCAACAGCATCGCGCCCATGCCCATGGAGTCATTCTGCGGAAGCGGGACGAGATCTTCTGTGGTGACCTCAAAGCCGGCGGCTGCCATCACGGGAGACAGGATCGCTGAGATAGCCGAGGAGGACGAAACTCCGGCGCCACTGGCGGTGTACAAGGTTGCGGAATCCGAATCAAGAACTACGGCTGCGATGGTCTTGCGGTCATAGACCAAGATGCGTGCTTCAAGCGCAGAGCCGACGATTTCAGGGGCAACAGCATCGCCATTGTCTGTTTCCAAGTCGTTGACAAAGTCCTTGGCCACCGAGGAACTATTGGCATAAATTGCCACTGGCATGTTCTTGGCCTCTTGATGGTGCATCGCGCCCAGGTAACCCCAAATCATCATTCCCACGATCATTAGTGGCATGATGAAGACCGCAACTGTCCGACCGATCTTTTCGGCCTGGGCGCGTTTGGCGGCGAGGTCCTGCGGGGAAAGTTCTTGCTGGTCCTTCTTGGCTTTGCGCCGAGATGGTGGGGCGCTTTGCGGCTCGCTGGGTGCAGTGCTCAAATGCTCTTGCTCCTGGGGGTTTCGGGCAGTAACGATTGCCGTGGCAGGCAATCGAAATAGATGATGTACGTGCACGACTTTACGCCACGTGGCGTAAAAATGACATGATGTGAGCTGCAGATCACCCACGCAGTGGTGTTTGCCTCAAACTACAGGGGGAAGAGATCCGTGAGCCGACATAGCGACAAGGCGCGAGAAATTCTGCTGGATGCCGCGGAAGAACTATTTGCGCGCCATGGGATTGACGCGGTATCCAACCGCAAAATCACGGAGCATGCAGGCACGGCCAATCACTCGGCGATCAAATATCATTTTGGCGGCAGGGATGAGCTGCTGGAAGCCATGGCCCAGCGCGCGGTTGATGACGCGCGCCGTTGCCAAGAACAGCTAGCAGTGAACTTGGAAACGTCCGAGCCCAGCCTTCGCGATCTGGTCACCTTGCATACGATGCCCTTGATCTATTCTTTTGATTCGCTGCCCAAGCCGTCATGGCGGGCGCAGTTCCTCTTCCAGATGCGCCTGCGCCCAGACCCAGTGCCTTTGCTGTCGGGATTGATGGGGGAGGAACTCCAATCGCAAGGGATCCTGACCCGTTACCCCAGTGAACTCAAAGGCATCCCAGAAATCGTTATTGCTTCCCGCGCCAAAATTCTTGGGCCGATGATCTTGGGGCTTTGCTCCGAATACGAGGCCGAGGTGAATGCTGGAAAGCAACAGGGCACATGGGAAACGATGGGGTACTTCCTCGTGGATGCGGTCGTTGGAATGCTGGCCGCTGAAAGCACGTCGCCAGCCGACTTTATGGATTTTACTCAGCGATAAACTGAGGCCGGCAGTCTAGCGATCCACGATAGGACGGCAATGTCGCAAAAGAAACTCAAGAATTCCGAGTCGGCGCCCGAAGACTTGGCGGCAATGCTCAAAGAGCGAGTTTACGTTGCTTTTACTGCGCTCGCCGTGCTGATTTCCTCTGGCGCGCACGGGCATGTCCCCACCGCTGGTGCGGCTGCACTGACGCTCGTGGTCACCGTGGCTGCGGTGCTTATGGCAAGCCTCGTCGCCGACATCATCGCCCACTCCGCAGTCCACGCCACGCTCGTGACGCGCTCCGAAATGAAGCATCTTTTCAAGGTGGTGTGGGGTGCGGCCGGTGCGGTTTTTGGCCCCTTGGCCTTCTTGGGGCTTAGTGCCCTTGACGTGCTGAAAGTTTCTACGGCGCTGAACCTTGGTCAATGGTGGCTGATTGCCGCGTTGGCTTTTTTCGCGTTCTTGGCCATGCGTCGAATGCGCCTGGGGTTCTGGCGCACTGCGGTGCTGATGGTTCTGCTCGCTGCAGTCGGCATGGTTGTCATCCTGCTCCAGCTGTTGGCCCATTCTTAGGCGTTCGAAGCCGGGGCTGTTGGTTTTAGCGTCCGGTGGTTGAACCAAAAATCTTGTTCCACAGCGACGGAGTCTCACTGGAGATTTTTGGTTGCCGGACAATATCAGGATCTAAGTTGTCGATGGATTGAAACAGCCCCGTGCGCAAAGCCTCCGTGGCACCCAGTGGGCGATTCTCCTCGGATGGATAATTAATTTTTGTCTGGTTGATGGCGGTCATGATTCCCTCCTCCGTCTTGCAATTCTTTCGTATCGTGAAAACTATCTTTTATCTAGTGAAACTAGTATGTGAGCCTAGAGGGGTAGTTGGCAAGAGGTGGAAGCAAATAGTTTCGCGGTCATGTGAAAACTATTTAACAAAATAAGGGCACGTAAATTTTTCGGTTTTTCCCTTGACGCGCATGCTGTGAGGTGGCTTACAGTTGAGCAACAAGGTTCCACGAAACCAGCATCGAGTCGAAGCCGAAATCATTATTTTCGGTGGTAAGGGTGTTCAGCCAAGGTCCGTGGAATGTCGACCGATGAAAAGAGCTG
>Ga0213829_1001762_pt1 | contig 14947 bp, 10 predicted proteins | sample MC6MC0896MG_FD_180665 | JGI IMG/M metagenome (GOLD analysis project Ga0213829, IMG submission 180665) | Enriched soil aggregate microbial communities from Iowa State University, Ames, United States - MC6-MC0896-MG | ecosystem: Environmental > Terrestrial > Soil > Unclassified | place: USA: Iowa...
GCCCGTTGGCGCAGTCTGATGCCGACAAGCCCGGGCAGATTTCTCGCAGCCATGCGGTGGCGGTCGATCCGCCAAACGCGGCGCGCACCGTACCGCTGATATGCCTGGTCGGCGGCAAGTGGACCACCTTCCGCTCGCTGGCCGAGCTGGCCGCTAATCACGTGTTGGCGCAATTGGGCCGGCCGCGGCTACGCACGACCGAGACGCTGCCGATAGGCGGCGGCGCGGACTGGGCCTTGGATGCCGCCAAGCGGGGCCACTGGATAGACAACGTGCAGGCGCAATCGGGCCTGCCGCGCGCGCGCATCGCGGCACTGGCGGACCGCTACGGTTCTCGTGCCGCCGCGTTGGCGCAGACCTTTGCGGCGGCGGGCGATGCGCCCTTGCAGCACGCGCCGGCCTACTCGGCCGCCGAGATCCGCATGCTGTGCCGGGACACCGGCGTGAGGCATCTGGCTGATCTGGTGATCCGCCGCACCTTGCTGGCGATAGGCGGGCGCGTGAGCGCCGCGCTGTTGGAAGAACTGGCCGACGTGGCCGCCGCGGCGCTGGGCTGGAGCGCCACGCGCCGGCGCGAAGAGTGGCTGGCCTGCGCCGCCACCCTGCGCGACCGGCATTTTGTAGACCTTGCCGCAAGCAAGGGGGCATCGGGGGCTAGCCCGAACGCCGCCTTGCCTGCGGATTCGATTTCAAGCCCCATCACAACATGAGCAGCTCCAATTCCACCCAAGACACCCTGGACCGCAACGCCGGCGCACCGCTCTGGACGCAGTTCCGGGATGTTGTGCGCGGCAAGATACTTCAGGGCGAACTGGCGGTAGGCGCCAAGCTGCCTACCGAGGCCGAGTTCGGCGAACAGTACGGCATTTCCCGGATCGTGGTGCGCGAGGCCTTGGCGGATCTGGTGCGCAATGGGCTCATCTACAAGATTCGCGGGCAGGGCGCCTTCGTGTCGGCGCGCGAACGCGATGAGGACTTCGTGTCGACCGTGCTGGGCTTTTCAGATGAAATGGCGCGCAAGGGCCGCACGGTGCGCACGCAAGTGCTGATGCAGGAATTGCGCGCGCCGACTGCGCAAGAAGCGTCGTCGTTGGTGTTGACCGATGCGGACATGGTGGTGGCGTTAAAGCGCCTGCGCAGTGTCGATGGGGAATTGCAGCTGCTGGTGGAAACGGCGGTGCCCGCGGATCTTGCCCCGGGCCTGCACCGCGCCCGTTTGGAAAACCGCTCTTTGTATGACGTGCTGCGCCGTCAATATGGCCTGCGCATCGTGCGCGCTGAACGGTGGATCGATGCGGTGGCGCCCGATGCGCAAACCTGCGAATTGCTGGGCATGGCCAGCGCCGAGCCGTTGCTGCGCATCGAGTCGATTGCGTATGGGTCTAACGGGCGGCCCTTGGAATACTACCGGGCGCTGCACCGCTGCAAGTCCAGCCGTCTGCATGTGCAGACCACGACGTAACGCACTGCGCGCGAGCCGCTCGTCTTAAAACAGATTCAGCGCCCGCGCCACCCACAGCCCCAGGCCGATGGCGATGCCAATCAATAATGTGCGGCGAAATCCGCCACGAGCCGGCACCGCGCCGGGCGACAGGGCCGAGCCGGCGTTGATGGCCGGGGGCGATAGCGGCATCGCCCGTGATATGGGCCGCGTCGTCGCGGCGGCGGACGAATCGGCGCCATCGCTTTCAGTTTCAATCGTGAACGCGGGCTTGCCGCTACGCGCGGCCGCGCCGCCACCCAGCTCGCTCACGTCCACGCCGGCGCTTTTCAACATTCCCCACAAGCCTTCCATGCCCTGGCCGCTGCGCAACGCTTCGATGCGTTCGCGCTCCGCGCGCGGGACGTCGTCCAGGTTGTCGTAGCGGCGGCCGTTCACGGTGACTGCGCCGTTATCGATGTCGACCTTGAACGTCTCGCCGTTTTCCGTGCCGGCGTAGCTCCATTTTTCCGACACGCTGACGCCGTCCATTTTGCTGTCCAGCAATTCTTCAATGCTGGCTTGCTGTTCCGGCGTCAGGTCGGTGGTGGAACTCCAGCTGCGGGTGGTCGTCGAACTTTTCCAGACCTTCGTGTTGTTGTCGCTCATGCTCGTTTTCCGTGAGGGTTCCTGTCGCGGAATATACCGAATCCATTCACCTTGCTGTCAGAAAAGCCCGCTTTTGCGGGCTTCTTACTTTGTCCTTAAAGCAAAACACTTTTCCATGTCAAGAAATTGAAACTGATCTGGTCGTTTGAGCGGATCAGATGCGTTTCTGGGCGCATAATGCGTGCACCTTCTCTTACGTCCCTTTTCAAGAGCAGGTTCGATTTCAGCAGCACAGAGCGTGTTGTCACTAGCTCGGCAGTTCGTGTTTCCAGGGTTCATGTTCGGTAGCGCGCTAGGACAACTTGGAATATTCACGGAGATGTCTATGACAGATGATGCAAAGCCGCGCCGGCGGTTTCTGCAGGCGTTGGCCATTGTGCCGGCGTCGACGTTGGCGGTAGGTGCACTCACCACCGGCTGTACCAACGCGGCAGACGGCAAGGTCGCCCAGGCCAAGCCTTACGAGCCCACCTATTTCACCAAGCCCGAATGGGCCTTCATCGTTGCCGCGGTGGATCACCTGATCCCCGCCGACCAATATGGTCCGGGCGCGATCGAAGCCGGTGTGCCGGAATTCATTGATCGTCAGATGGAAACGCCGTTCGGCCACGGCAAGCTCTGGTACATGCAAGGCCCGTTCCACCCCGACCAAGTGCCGGAACTGGGTTATCAGCTGAACCAGAATCCGCGCGAGGTCTATCGCCACGGCATCCAAGCCTGTGACGCCTGGTGCGTGAAGACGCACGGCAAGGTGTACGCCGAACTGGATAAAGGCTTGCAGGAGCAGATTCTGAAGGATCTGCAAGGCGGCAAGATCGAGTTCGAAAGCGTGCCTTCCAAAACGTTCTTCAGTTTCCTGCTCTCCAACACCAAAGAAGGTTTCTTTGCCGACCCGATCTACGGCGGCAACAAGAACATGGTGGGTTGGAAGATGGTGGGCTTTCCCGGCGCGCGCGCCGACTATATGGACTGGGTTGACCAGCCCAACGTGAAGTATCCCTATGGCCCCGTGTCGATTTCTGGGGAGAAGGGTTAATCATGGCGATCAAGAAAGACAAAGTGGATGCGGTACTGGTCGGTTTCGGCTGGACCGGCGCGATCCTGGGTCAGGAACTGACCGAAGCGGGCTTGCAGGTGCTGGCGCTGGAGCGCGGCGGCATGCAAGACACCCCGAAGGACGCTGAATACCCCAAGGTGATCGACGAGCTGGCGTACTCCGTGCGCGGCAAGTTGTTCCAGGACCTGTCGAAAGAAACCGTGACGATCCGCCATGGCGTGGATGACGTTGCCGTGCCTTATCGTCAGAACGGTTCGTTCCTGCTGGGTACGGGCGTGGGCGGCGCGGGCTTTCACTGGAACGGCATGCACTATCGCGTGTTGCCGGAAGAGCTGGAACTGCGCACGCGCTACGAAACCCGCTACGGCAAGAAGTTCATTCCGGAAGGCATGACCATCCAGGATTTCGGCGTTACCTACGACGAACTGGAACCGTACTTCTCCAAGTTCGAATACGTATGCGGCACGTCGGGCAAGGCCGGTAACCTGAACGGCAAGATCGTTGAAGGCGGCAACCCGCTCGAAGGCAAGCGCAGCAAGGAATTCCCGCTGCCGGCGCTGCCCAACACCTATGGCGCGCAGCTGTTCGAAAAAGCCGCGCGCGAGGTCGGGTTCAATCCGTATCCGGCGCCCGCCGCCAACGCGTCGGGTCCGTACACGAACCCGTATGGCGTGCGCCTTGGCCCCTGCAACTTCTGCGGCTTCTGCGAAAACTACGGCTGCTACATGTATTCGAAGGCATCGCCGCAGACGACGATTCTGCCGGTGCTGCTGAAAAAGCCCAACTTCGAACTGCGCACGCATTCGCAAGTCATCAAGGTCAACCTGGATTCGACCGGCAAGAAGGCCATCGGTGTGACGTACATCGACGCCCAAGGCCGCGAAATCGACCAGCCGGCCGACTTGGTGATCCTGTCGGCCTACCAGATGCACAACGTGCGTCTGCTGCTGTTGTCGGGCATCGGCAAGCCGTATGACCCCAAGACCAATGAAGGCGTGGTCGGCAAGAACTATGCGTACCAGATGAACGGCGCGGTCAACGTGCTGTTGCCCAAGGGCACCCAGCTGAACCCGTTCGTGGGCACCGGCGCGGGCGGCGTGGGCATGGACGATTTGAACGGCGACCAATTCGACCACGGCCCGCTGGGCTTTGTGGGCGGCGCCAGCATCCGCCACGTGCGCTACGGCGGCCGTCCGATCAAGCAGACGCCGACGACGCCGGGCACGCCGTCGTGGGGCACCGCCTGGAAGGCCGGCGTGCAAGACGCTTATCAGCGCTTCATGACGATCGGCATTTCGGGTTCGGTGATGTCGTACCGCGACGCCTATCTGTCGCTGGACCCGACCTACAAGGACGCCTACGGCCAGCCGCTGTTGCGCATGACGTTCGACTGGCATGACAACGAGTTCGACATGCTGGGCTACATGGGCAAGCGCATGGAGACCGTGGCCAAGGCCATGAACCCCGAGAAGCATTTCGTGGCGGTGCGCAAGAAAGGCGCGCGGTATGACACGCGCGTCTATCAAAGCACGCACAACACGGGTGGCGCGATCATGGGCTCGAACCCCAAGGAAAGCGTGGTCAACAAGTACCTGCAAAGCTGGGATGTGCCGAACGTGTTCGTGATGGGCGCTTGCGTGTTCCCGCAGAACATGGGCTACAACCCGACCGGTCTGGTGGGCGCGCTGGCCTACTGGGCCGCGCAGGCAATTCGCGACCAGTATCTGAAGAACCCCGGCCCGCTGGTCCAGGCTTAAGGAGACGGAACAATGTTGAAGCAAACCATTGTTGCGGCCTTTTCGGCCCTGGTCGCCAGCGCGGCGTTCGCCGCCGACGGTACGCCCGCCGCGCCCGATGCGCAGATGATCAAGCAGGGCGAATACCTGTCACGCGCCGGTGACTGTATCGCCTGCCACACGGCCAAGGGCGGCAAGCCCTTCGCAGGGGGATTGGGCATCGAGTCGCCGTTGGGCACGATTTATTCGACCAACATCACGCCCGATAAAGACACCGGTATCGGCAACTACACGTACGAAGACTTTGACCTGGCCGTGCGCCACGGCAAGGCCAAGGACGGGCATTCGCTGTATCCGGCCATGCCGTACACGGCATACGCCAAGGTCACGCCGGATGACGTGAAGGCGCTCTACGCGTACTTCATGCATGGGGTGGAACCGGTCAAGCAGGAAAACAAGGACACGGATATTTCGTGGCCGATGTCGATGCGCTGGCCCTTGACCGTGTGGCGCTGGATGTTTGCGCCGGACGTCGTCACCGGCCCCGCCGCCAGCGACCTGAAGGGCGCTGACCGCGAAGCCTTGCTGCGCGGCCAGTACCTGGTGGAAGGCCTGGGCCATTGCAGCACCTGCCATACGCCGCGCGGCGTCGCCTTGCAAGAAAAGGCGCTGAGCGACAAGGACGGTTCGGCCTTCCTGTCGGGCGGTGTGGTCGAAGGCTGGCTGGCCAAGAACCTGCGCGGCGACGTCACCGACGGCCTGGGCAGCTGGACGAAGGAAGACATTGCCGTCTTCCTGAAGTCGGGCCGTAACGGCCATTCGGCAGCCTTTGGCGGCATGGCGCAAGTCGTGGAAGACAGCACGCAGCATCTGACCGATGCCGACCTGAACGCCATCGCGGTGTATCTGAAGAGCTTGCCGCCGGTCAACAAGGACGCCACCAAGCCGTTGGCGTATGACGAGTCCGTGGCCCAAGCGCTGCGTACGGGTAAGGACAAGGGCGACGGCGCCATGGCCTTCCTGAACAACTGCGCGGCCTGCCACCGCAGCACCGGCAAGGGCTACACGGAAACGTTCCCGCAACTGGCGCTGAGCTCGACGGTGAATTCGGCGGACCCGACGTCGCTGATCCACATCGTGTTGAAGGGCGCCCAGATGCCGGGCACGACGGCGGCTCCCACGGCCTATGCCATGCCGGGCTTTGACTGGCGCATGACCGACAAGGAAGTGGCCGACGTGGTGACCTTCGTGCGCGCAAGCTGGGGCAACAAGGGGGCGGCAGTCAGCGCTTCCGACGTGGCCAAGGTGCGCAAGGACGTAGGCGCGGCGGCTCAGCCGGCGCGATAAGCGGCGGCAGGACCCGGCCAGCATCGCTTTGCGAATTTGCGAACCGATGCGAACCCGCGGCGCTGGAAAGCTCAGGCTTTCCGGCGCCGTTTTGTTTTTCTGGGGGAATTGACACGCGGCGTCGTCAGGCGCAAGCTCTGTTTCATGCGCCGACCCCTGACCCCGTTCGCCCTGATTATTACCACCATTACGATCATGGTGGGTTAGCGCGCGTCGGAACATCGCTACACAACCCGCCAAGAGGCGGGTTTTTTGTGGGCTCGCCTTTTGCTTGTTTTTTCAAACGGAGAGCCCTTCATGACGTCATCAAATCCTTCGAGTCCTGCTGCTTTTTCCACCCCCACGCTGCATTTTCTATGCGGCAAGATCGCCGCGGGTAAATCCACGCTGGCGGCAGAGCTGGCCGCGCAGCCCGGTTCGTTGTTGATCAGCGAAGACAGCTGGCTGGCGGCGTTGTACCCGGGGGAAATCGTGGACATCACCGACTACGCGCGGTGCGCGAGCCGGCTGCGCAATGCGATGGGCAGCCATGTGGCGGCGCTGGTCGGGGCAGGCTTGTCGGTGGTGCTGGACTTTCCGGCCAACACCCGCCGCAGCCGTGAATGGTTGCGGCAGGTGGCCGAGCAGGCCGCATGCTCGCATCAGCTGCATTACCTGGACGCTTCTGACGCGGTGTGCAAGGCCAGGCTGCAAGCGCGAAACGCATCGGGCGCGCATCCGTTCACGACTACGGACGAGCAGTACGACGCGATCACCGCGTACTTTGTGGAGCCAGACGCCGAGGAAGGCTTCAACATCGTGCGGCACCCGCAGCGTTGAATGGGGTGCTGAATGCCGTGCTGAATCCAGCACCATTTCCGCCACCGGCGGCGGATGCGCCTGCTATGATTACTGGATAAATACCCAGCTATCTGGCCAGGCCCATGTTCCCCCCGCATCGCTATTACTACCTGCACAATTTCCAGCGCGCCTTGGCGTGGGTCTCTGACCGCTACGCCGATCTGCTGGACGCCACTGAACGCCGCTTCCTGGCCGACTTTGCGGCCTTGCCGCACCCGTCGCAGGCGTTGATGGTGCGCATGCTGATGCGGCGCGGGCCGTGGTTTCGCGCCAGCCGGTTGGCGTACGAGGAAATCGCAAGCACCGAAGCCGCCGCTGCGCCGCTGGTGGCGGTGGGGTGGCTGGACGCGCACGCGCCCATGTCGCTGGACGAACTCTTCGCCCTGCACACCAAGCCGGAACTGTGCAAGATGTTTGCCGATGCGCCCGTCAAGGCCACGGTGCGCAAGGGGGATCTGCTGGACGCCCTACGCGTCTTGCAGCCTGAGCCGAAGGCGTATCCGTCGTGGAATCCCGCGGCAGACGAGCCCGTCTGGCGCGTGACGGTGGGCGATCTCTGCGAACGCTTCCGGCTGATGTTCTTTGGCAACCTCTATCAAGACTGGTCAGAATTCGTGCTGGCCGACTTAGGGGTGTTCCAGTACGAGGCCGTGCCGTTCGAGGCGTCGTCCCGGGCATTTCAAACGCGTGCGGATGTCGATGGCTACCTGGCTTTGCAGGCGTGCCGGGCGGCGCTGGATGAAGGCGCGGACGCGGTCGCTCTGCTACAGGCGGTGGATGCCTGCGCCAGCGATAACCCCTGGCTGGAAAAGCGGCGCGCCAAGGTCTTGCTGCGAATCGGACTAGCCTGTGAACGCGCGCAGCAGTGGCCTGAAGCGCAAGCCGCGTATGAACGTTGCGCCTACCCCGGCGCGCGGCATCGGCGTATTCGGGTCCATGAACGCATGGGGCGGTTTGACGATGCGCTGGCCTTGGCCCTGCTGGCGCAAGACGCACCCGAAAGCGAAGAAGAAAGCCAGCGCGTGGCGCGCATGCTGCCGCGCTTGTATCGCAGCGCGGGCAAGGGAAAACCGGCCCGGCCGGCGGCGCCCGCGTTGCTGCGTACCGATTTGGTGTTGCCGCGTCCCGCTGCGCCTGCGGCAGTGGAATTCGTCACGCGCGACCATCTGCATCAAGACGACGCGCCCGTGCATTACGTGGAAAACGCGCTGATCAATTCGCTGTTCGGCCTGCTGTGCTGGCCCGCCGTGTTCGCGCCGTTGCCGGGCGCGTTCTTTCATCCTTTCCAGCGCGGCCCCGCCGATCTGGACGCACCCGATTTTCATCAACGCCGCGTCGCCCAGTTCGCGGATTGTCTGGCGCAGTTGGACACGCCGGCTTATCGCGACGTGATCTTGCGGCGTTACGCGGACAAGGCGGGTGTGCAGTCGCCGTTCGTGTTCTGGGGCGCCTTGTCGGAAGCGCTGCTGGCGCAAGCGCTGGATTGCCTGCCCGCCACGCACCTGAAGCTGTATTTCACGCGGCTGCTGCGCGACGTCAAAACCAACCGTTCGGGCCTGCCTGACTTGATTCGCTTTTGGCCGGCCGAGCGCCGCTATGAACTCATCGAGGTCAAGGGGCCGGGCGACAAATTGCAAGATAACCAGATCCGCTGGCTACAGTACTGCATGTCGCACGGCATGCCCGTGCGCGTCTGCCATGTCAGTTGGCAGGAGGGCGCGGCATGAGCTACGCCGTAGCGGTGCGCGCGCTGTGCGAATTCACGGCGCGGGCGGGTGACTTGGACTTGCGCTTCACGCCCGCCCCGACCGGGTTGGAAGGCATGGCGGGCCATGCCGTGGTCACGGGCCGCCGTGGCCCGGACTACGAAACCGAAGTGGCGCTGTCCGGTCAGCATGACACCTTGCTGGTGCGGGGCCGCGCTGATGGCTACGACCCCGTGGCCAATCAGCTTGAAGAGGTCAAGACGTATCGCGGTTCGCTGGACAGCGTGCGTGAGAATCACCGCGTGGTGCACTGGGCGCAGGCGCGCGTCTACGGCCATCTGCTGTGCCAGTCGCGCGGCTTGGAGCAGGTGCGCGTGGCGCTGGTGTATTTCAATGTGGTCACCGAAGAAGAGACCGTGCTGGTGGAAACGCACCAGGCAGCTGAACTTGCCACGTTCTTCCAAGAGCAATGCGATCGGTTCCTGGCGTGGGCCAAGACCGAGCTTGCGCATCGTCAGTCGCGTGACTCGGCACTGGAAAAGCTGGCGTTTCCGCACGGAGAATTTCGCGCTGGCCAGCGCGACCTGGCGGTTGCCGTGTACCGCACGGCGCGTGATGGCCGTTGCCTGATGGCGCAGGCGCCCACTGGCATCGGCAAGACTTTGGGCACGATCTTCCCGCTGCTCAAAGCCAGCCCCGGCACGGGGCTGGACAAGGTGTTCTTCCTGGCGGCCAAAGGCTCGGGCCGCGGTTTGGCCATTGAGGCCCTGGACACCCTGAACGCCCAGCCCGCGGCGCCCGGCTTGCGCGTGCTGGATCTTCAAGCGCGCGACAAAACCTGCGAACACCCTGACCTGGCTTGCCACGGCGATTCCTGCCCGCTGGCGCAGGGCTTTTACGACCGCCTGCCAGACGCGCGCGAAGCGGCGCTGCAACACGTGCGGCTGGATGCGCCCACCGTGCGCGCCACGGCGCGCGAACATCAGGTTTGCCCGTACTACCTGTCGCAAGAGCTGATCCGCTGGAGCGATGTGGTCGTGGGGGACTACAACTATTACTACGACTCATCGGCCATGCTGTACGCCATGACGCAGGCGTATCAGTGGAAGGTGGCGGTGCTGGTTGACGAGGCGCACAACCTGGTTGACCGCGCGCGCCGCATGTACACGGGCGAGCTGGATCAGGCGTCGTTGTCGGCGGCGCGCTATGCCGCGTCCAAAGCGCTGAAGAAGCCGCTGGATGGCTTGCAGCGTTCCTGGAATGCCCTGAACAAGAAGCAGACGGAACGCTATCAGGCCTATGAGATGGTGGCGCCCGGGGTGCTGTCGGCCGTGCAAAAGGCGGTGGGCGCCATCATGGAATCCATGGCGGAAACGCCGTTGCCGCAAGATGACCCGGTGCTCATTTTCTATTTTCAGGCGCTGCAATTCATGCGGCTGGCCGAACAGTTTGGCTCGCACGCCTTGTTCGATGTGACCTTGTCCGACGTGGGCGTGGCCAGCGCCAAGACGCGGCCTTCAACCTTGTGCGTGCGCAACGTGATTCCGGCGCCGTATCTGGCGGCGCGTTACGCGGCGGCGCATGCGACGGTGCTGTTTTCCGGCACGCTCAGCCCGCAGCAGTTCTACCGCGACACGCTCGGGTTGCCGAAAGACACCCCGTGGATCGACGTGGCCGCACCGTTTCAAGCGGCGCAACTGGCGGTGCGGGTGGTGGGCAACGTGTCTACGCGCTATCGCGACCGCGAACGGTCGCTTGCGCCTATCGTCGACCTGATCGCCAGCCAGTACGCCGACCGGCCGGGCAACTACCTGGGCTTCTTAAGCAGCTTTGATTACTTGCGGCAGGTGTCGGACTTGATGCGCGAGCGCCATCCAAGCGTGCCGATCTGGTTGCAGACGCCGGGCATGGGCGAAGCCGACCGCGCGGCGTTTCTAGCGCGCTTCACCGACACGGGCCAGGGCGTGGGCTTTGCCGTATTGGGCGGCGCGTTTTCCGAAGGGGTGGACTTGCCGGGCAAGCGCCTGATCGGCGCCTTCATCGCCACGCTGGGGCTGCCGCAAGTGAACCCGGTAAATGAAAACATGAAGCGGGCCATGGACTTGCGCTATGGCGAAGAGAACGGCTACGACTACACCTACCTGTATCCCGGCATGCAAAAGGTGGTGCAGGCAGCGGGCCGCGTGATCCGCACCGAACAGGATGTGGGCACGGTGCATCTTATCGACGACCGCTACCGGCGCGCCAAAGTGCGTGGTCTGCTGCCGAGCTGGTGGCGGGTGGACTAGCCGCCACCGCCGCGCGTCGGACCAGCAGCAGATAGATCGCCAGCGCGGTCAACAGCGCGATGCCAGCCAACACATGCAGCACCGCGCGGAATGCGTCGTCATACGTGCGTTGCAGCAGCGCAATGGCCGCCAATCCCGTATTCAGTGGCTTGGCCGGCAGCAGCGCCGCGGCTTCTTCCAGCTGGCCCAGCGCTGCGCGATTCGCGGCCATCAACAGGGAAGGGGCATCGGTGGCGCCGGGAAGCGCTGCCGACAACTGCGTCTGAATCAACCCGGCCAGCAGGGCGCTGACCACCGCAATCGCCACCCCGTCCGCCGACACGCGTACGGTGTTGAAGATGCCGGTCGCCATGCCGACATTGCGCGCGTCGGCGACGCTGACTGCCATCGCATCCATCAGGCCCCATGGCAGGCCGATGCCGATCCCGATCAGACACATGGGCAGCCACAAGCCGGCCGCGCCGGTCGTCATGACGCTAGCCAGCCACAAGAGGCCGATGGCCACGGCAATCAAGCCGACGGCCGACAGTACGCCGGGCTGGAACCAGCGCGTCAGCAGCGCGGCCACGAACGGCACGATGAGCAACGGCGCGGCCAGGCCGATCATCAGCTGTCCGGCTTCCCATGCGCTGTAGCCGTCGATGCCGATGAAGCGGCCGGGCAAGAGCGCGATCAGCACGATGAACAAAAACGCGGGGGACGCCGCCAGCACTTGCACGCCCACAAAGCGCGAACTGCGAAACAGGCTCAGGTCGAGCATGGGGCGGGCGACGCGGCGTTCGATGCGCACGAACGCCACGGCCAACAACACGGATGCGAGCAGCGCGCCGATGACGTGCAGATCCGCCCAGCCTGCTTCGGGGGCCAGCAGCATGCCGTAGGTGAACAGCCCGAGCGCCCCAGTAAAGGTGAGCGCGCCGGGCCAGTCCAGCCGGCCTTGCGCCGCAACGGCAGTGGGGCGCACGCTGATGGCGACCATGACGGCGCCCAGCACGCCTACGCCGCCCGTGGCCAGGAACACCCATTCCCAGCCCGCCGCCTCCACCATCCAGCCCGACGCGAGCGGCCCGAACGACAAGCCGATGCCGAAGGTAGTGCCCAGCAAACTGAACGCGCGGGTGCGCGCCACGCCATGAAAGAGCGGCGCCAGCGACGACATGGCAGCGGCGAACGCGGCCGCGCCGCCCATGCCTTGCAGAAGCCGCAGCACGTCGATCCAAGCGGCCGTCGGCACAAAGGGAATCACGAAGGTGGCCGCGCAGAATCCCACCAGACCCAAGAGCCAGACCCGGCGCGGCCCGTACAGGTCGGTCAGGCTGCCCGACACCATGATGACGCTGCCATACGCCAGGATGTAGCCGTTCAATATCCAGTTCAGCTCGACAGGCGTGCCGCCCAGCGCGTGGCTGATGGAAGGCAGCACGACGGCGGGGCCGGTGAAGCACAGGGGTATGAGCAGCGCCGTCAGGCAGGCGGACAGCAGTTGCAGCCAACGGTAGGGGGAAGAGGGGGGAAGAGACTCGGAGACAACAGGGGTAGGCATATCGCAAGGGCACCTATAGACAGGGATGCCAAGCTTAGGAGTCCGGTGATAAAAGAAAAATAGGCTAGGATTCCAAAGATTCCGGACAAATATGTCCGCATTGGTGTTTGCATTGATATCTGCATTGATAGCTGCATGGGAGTGCGTGGGATGGATAGTCTGAGCGGCATCGGCGTGTTCGTGCTGGTGGCGGAGACGCGCAGCTTTTCTGAAGCCGGCCGTGTGCTGGGCGTGTCGCCATCGGCGGTGGGCAAGAGCGTGGCGCGCATGGAAGCGCGCCTGAAGGTGCGCTTGTTTCATCGCAGCACCCGCCACATTGCGCTGACGCCCGAGGGCGAAAAATTCCTGGAGCGCTGCCGCCGCATTCTGAGCGAGGTCGAAGCGGCCGAACTGGAATTGTCTGCCGCGTCCGATGCGCCACAGGGCAAGCTGCGGGTCAGCCTGCCGCGCTACAGCGGGCTGTTCGACGCCACCATCGCCAGCTTCATGCGCCACTACCCCGAGGTAGAGCTGGACCTGGATTTCACCGACCGAATGGTCGACGTGATCGGCGAAGGCTACGACGCCGTCGTGCGCACCGGCGAGATGGACGACTCCGGCCTGAAGCGCCGCCGCTTGGGTCCGTTTCGCCGCGTGCTGGCCGCCTCCCCCGACTACCTGCGTGAGCACGGCGCGCCCAAGCGCGCGGCCGATCTGCTGCGCCATGCCTGCCTGCACTACCGCTACCCGGCCACGGGCCGGCTGGAGAAATGGCCGTTGAAGCTGGGGCCTGACGCGCAGCCGCCCGAGCTGCCGCTGACCTTGGTGTGCAACAGCGTAGAGATGCGGATTGCGCTGGCGGTGGGCGGGCAGGGCATCGTCTGTCTGCCCGACTTCACGATTCGCCGGGAATTGGCCGCAGGCCAATTGCAGATTGTGATGGAGGACCGCACGCGCGGCAGCGGCACGATGTGGGCGCTATGGCCCGCCAGCCGCCAGGCGTCGCCCAAGCTGCGTGTGTTCGTCGACCACTTGGCGCAGCATTTATTTCCGTGACGTTTACAGCACGAGAGGGCTGAAATTGCCAGCTTGTGTCCAAGCGGACCCGCCATTAGCATGACGAGCATCCTATTCAGTGGCGCCGTGAGCGACCGCTGTGCCGACAACAATAGTCACTCCAGGAGACCTGCATGCCCCCCGCCACGCCGGCTGATTCCGCCCGCTTGAATCCCATCGTCGCCATGCCGGCCCACGCCTTGTCGGACGCCATCCGGCGGCGCGAACTGTCCTGTGTTGAAGTCATGGGCGCTTATCTGGCCCATATCGACCGCGTCAATCCCAAGCTCAACGCCATCGTGGCCCGGCGCGATGCGGATGCGCTGTTGCGCGAAGCCGCCGAACGCGACGCCCAGCTGGCTTCGGGACAGTGGCTGGGCTGGATGCACGGCATGCCCCAGGCGCCCAAGGATTTGACGGCGGTGCGCGGCATGGTCACGACGATGGGCTCGCCGGTCTACCAGGACCAAGTCACACCGCACGATTCCATCATGATCGAGCGGGTGCGCGCGTCGGGCGCTATTTTCATCGGACGCACCAACGTGCCGGAATTCGGCTTGGGCTCGCATACCTATAACGCGGTGTACGGCGCCACGGGCAACCCCTATGACCCCACCAAGACCGCAGGCGGCAGCAGTGGGGGCGCCGCCGCCGCGCTGGCCGCCCGCCTGTTGCCGGTGGCCGACGGCAGCGACTTCGGCGGTTCGCTGCGCAACCCGGCCGCGTTCTGCAACGTATATGGCATGCGCCCGTCGGCGGGCCGGGTGCCATTCGGGCCGTCGACGGATGTGTTCTTAAAGCAGCTGTCGTACGAAGGCCCCATGGGCCGCAGCCCGCGCGACGTGGCGTTGCTGCTGTCGGTGATGGCGGGGCACGACAAGCGTTCGCCCTTGTCACTGCGCGATGACCCCGCGCAGTTCACCGCGCCGTTAGACGCAGACATGCACGGCAAGCGTATCGGCTGGCTGGGCGACTGGAACGGCTATCTGCCCATGGAGCCGGGCATTCTGGACTTATGCACGCAGGCGTTGGGCGTACTGGGTTCCGCAGGTTGTGACGTCGTCGACTACCAGGTGCCGTTCGCGGGCGACCGCTTGTGGCGCATGTGGCTGGCGCACCGCCACCTGATGGTGGGCGGCCAATTGCACGCGCTGGTCGAAAATCCCGAGACGCGCAAGCTCGTGAAGCCAGCCGTCATCTGGGAAGTCCAAGGGCTGGACGGCATGACCGCGCGCCAGGTCTACCAGGCTACTGAAGAGCGCAGCGCCTGGTATCAGACCGTGCTGCGAATGTTTGAAGATGTCGA
>Ga0213829_1001766_pt1 | contig 14930 bp, 12 predicted proteins | sample MC6MC0896MG_FD_180665 | JGI IMG/M metagenome (GOLD analysis project Ga0213829, IMG submission 180665) | Enriched soil aggregate microbial communities from Iowa State University, Ames, United States - MC6-MC0896-MG | ecosystem: Environmental > Terrestrial > Soil > Unclassified | place: USA: Iowa...
GGCCGGCGGACACCGAGCGGACTGACGGCGGACCGGACAGGTCGCACGGACTGAACCAGAAAGGCCACACCACCCATGACCACTGAGGACCGGAACACCGCGGCCCACCGCGCCGGGAACCGCCCTGAAGGCCAGGCGGACCCGGCGGGACGCGAGGACCTCGCGCGGAGCGTGGCCGCCGCGGCCGGAGTCCACCACCACGAGGACGGCCGGGTGGACCTGCTGCGGACCGCCGGAGGTTGGCAGGGCATCTGCGAAAGCATCCTGCCGGGCCTGGTGTTCCTGGTGCTGTACACCGTCACGGAGTCCCTGGGCTGGGGCCTCGGGGTCGCCCTGGGCACGAGCGCGGTCTTCGCGGTCGCCCGTCTGATCCAGAAGCAGAAGCTCACCATGGCCCTCGCCGGCGTGGTCGGTGTGGCCATCTCCGCGTGGGTCGCCCAGAGCACCGGCAAGGCCTCCGATTTCTACGTGCCAGGCTTCTTCACCAACGGCGCCTATCTGGTGGCGCTCCTGGTGTCCATCATCGTCAAGTGGCCTCTGGCCGGCCTGCTGTTCGGCTTCCTGCGGAACGAGGGCGTGCACTGGCGGAAGGAACCTGCCCGGCTGAGGCGCTACACCCTGGCCACCTGGGTGATCATCGCGATCTTCGGCCTGCGCCTGGCCGTCCAGCTGCCGCTCTACTTCATGGGAGACGCCGGACTCACCGCCCTCGGCACCACGCGGCTCCTGATGGGCACGCCGCTGTACGTGCTGGGTCTCTGGCTTGCGTGGCTCCTCAGCCGGCCCGCGGCTCCGGCGGAGGAGCGCTCACAGGACTCCTGACCGGGGTCCTGGCGACTGAGCCGACACGACGACGGCGGTGCACGGCGAGGATTCGCCGTTCACCGCCGTCGTCGTACCCGGAGAGGTGGGGTCCGCTCAGCCGTCGAAGCCGTCGTCGTACTGGGGAGCCGCCGGGGCCTCCGCGGCGGGCTCGCCCGTGTGGGCCGCGGAGAGCAGCTGCCGGAGGTGGTCCTCGGCGACCAGGGTGGTGACGAAGAAGAGTTCGTCGCCGCCTTCGATCACATCGTCCCGGCTGGGTGCTATGGGCGCCTGGTCCCGGAGGATGGCGACCAGCGTGGCGTCCTGCGGCCAGTCGATGTCGCCCACCGTGGAGCCGATGAAGGACGCGTCATGCGGGACCGTGAACTCCACGAGGGAGGAGACGCCGGTCTGGAGCGTGAGCAGGCGGACCACGTCGCCGATCTCCACGGCTTCCTCCACCAGGGCCGTCATGAGCTGCGGCGTGTTGACCGCGACGTCCACGCCCCAGGAGTCGTCGAACATCCAGCCGTTCTTCGGGTTGTTCACGCGGCCCACCGTGCGGCCCACACCGAATTCGGTCTTGGCCAGCAGGGAGACCACCAGATTCACCTTGTCATCGCCCGAGGCGGAGACCACCACATCGGCGTCGTCCAGACGGGCTTCCTTGAGCACGCTCAGTTCGCAGGCATCGCCCACCAGCCAGTGGGCGCCTCGCAGGCCACTGCGTCCGATCACCTCGGGCTTGAGGTCGATCAGCAGGACCTCGTGCTGGTGGCTCAGGAGCTCACGGGCGATGGAACTTCCGACGCTGCCGGCGCCGACGATCACGACTTTCACTCTGCTTCCTTCACGGGTGCCTTGGAGAGGATCCGGGTCACGGCGTCCAGCCGCGCGACGGGGACGATGGCGTGCAGGCTGTCGCCCTCCTGGAAGCGCGAATCGGAGTGCACCATGGTTCCCTCGCCGAACCGGCTCAGGTAGGCGACACGGATCTCCGCGGTCTCCTCGAGTTCGCTCAGGGGGCGGCCTTCCCAGCCGTGGTCCACGGCGAGCTCCGTGAGGACGAGCCGTCCGGACGGCTCGCGGAAGTCACCCGTGATGGACTGCTCGGGAAGGATGCGGCGCAGGACCTGGTCGGCGCTCCACTTCACGGCGGCCACCGTGGGGATGCCGAGGCGCTGGTAGATCTCCGCGCGCCCCGGGTCGTAGATGCGGGCCACCACGTGGGGGACGTGGAACGTCTCGCGGGCCACGCGGGTGGCGAGGATGTTGGAGTTGTCTCCGCTGGAGACGGCGGCGAACGCGTAGGCGTCCTCCACTCCGGCATGCCGCAGCGTGTCCCGGTCGAAGCCGACGCCGGTGACCTTGCGGCCCTGGAAGCCGTTGCGCAGACGCCGGAAGGCCCGCTCATCCTGGTCGATGATGGCCACGCTGTGGCCGGAGTCCTCCAGTGTGTGGGCCAGGGTCGCGCCCACACGGCCACAGCCCATGATGACGAAATGCGCCACGAACCATTCCTTCAATTCTGCGGATGCCCGGTGTGCATCCGTACGGATCAGAACACCAATGTATCCGGTGCGGGGCGTCATCCGTGCCGCGGAGGCCCGGAGATTTCCCTCCGTCATGACACAGGGGCACCGCGCAGACTACCGTAGTCAGGTGCTGTCACTTCTGAATGCGGTCAAGCGGGTGATCGTCGGCCGGCCGTTCCGTAACGACCGGTTGGCCCACACCCTGCTTCCCAAGCGCATCGCATTGCCGGTCTTCGCCTCGGACGCCCTGTCCTCCGTGGCCTACGCCCCCGATGAGATCCTCCTGACCCTCGCTCTCGCCGGGGTCTCCGCCGTCGCGCTCTCCCCGTGGGTGGGCCTCGCCGTCGCCATCGTGCTGCTCACGGTGGTGGCCTCGTACCGCCAGAACGTGCACGCCTACCCTTCGGGCGGTGGCGACTACGAGATCGCGAACGTGAACCTCGGCAAGTTCGCGGGCCTCACGGTCGCCTCGGCCCTGCTGGTCGACTACGTCCTCACCGTGGCCGTCTCCATGTCCTCGGCCGCCAATTACCTGGCGACGGCCGTGCCGTCGCTGCACGGCAGCCAAGCCCTCATCGCGACGCTCGGCGTCGCGGTGCTGGCGCTGGTCAATCTGCGCGGCATCAAGGAGGCGGGGTCGGTCTTCGCCCTGCCCACCTACATCTTCATGGCGGCCATCATCGGCATGTCCATCGTGGGAGCCATTCAGGCGGCCACCGGAACGCTGGGGCAGGCGGAGTCCGCCGCCTTCGAGATCGTCCCCGAGAGCCACTTCGACCAGGGCCTGGTGGGCCTGGCGGGAGCGTTCCTGTTGCTCAGGGCCTTCTCCTCGGGCGCCGCGGCCCTGACGGGTGTGGAGGCGATCAGCAACGGCGTCCCCAACTTCCAGAAGCCCAAGAGCAAGAACGCGGCGACGACGCTGCTCCTGCTCGGCGTGATCGCCACCACCATGCTGGCCGGCATCCTGTTCCTGGCCAACGCGACCAAGGTCCACATCGTCCTGGATCCCGCCACGGAGTTCCTCAAGGACGGCAAGCCGCTGCCCGAGGGGTACATCCAGAATCCGGCCATCAGCCAGATCGCCCAGACGGTGTTCGGCGCAGGCTCCATCCCGTTCTACATCGTGGTGGCCGCGACCGGTGTCATCCTGGTGTTCGCCTCCAACACCGCCTTCAACGGCTTCCCTGTGCTCGGGTCCATCCTGGCCCAGGACGGGTACCTGCCCCGGCAGCTCAAGACCCGTGGCGACCGTCTGGCGTACAGCAACGGCGTCCTGGCCCTCGCCGCGGGTGCCCTGATCCTCATCCTGGCCTTCAACGCCGACGTCACGAAGCTGATCCAGCTCTACATCGTGGGCGTGTTCATCTCCTTCACGGCCAGTCAGCTCGGCATGGTCCGGCACTGGGGCCGTGAACTGAAGAAGGTCCGGGACAAGGCGACCCGGCTCCGCCTGATGAAGTCCCGCACCATCAACATGGTGGGCTTCGGCATGACCGCCTTGGTGCTGACCATCGTCCTCATCACCAAGTTCGAGCAGGGGGCGTGGATCGCGCTGCTCGCCATGCTGGTGCTGTTCCTCATCATGTGGAGCATCCGGGCGCACTACGACAACGTGGCCAAGGAGCTGGCGGTCGACGAGGATTCCGCACCCCGGGCCCTGCCGTCCCGTGTCCACGCCGTCCTGCTGGTCTCCCACGTCCGTAAGCCAGTGCTGCGCGCACTGGCTTACGCCCGCGCCTCACGCCCGTGGAAGCTCGACGCGGTGATCGTGGACATCAACCCGGAGGAGACCGCCCGGACGGTGGAGGACTGGGAGAAGCTCGACATCCCGGTGCCGCTGACCGTCCTGGCCAGCCCCTACCGTGAAACCGTCACCCCGATCCTCGACTACGTGAAGAACATGCGGAAGGACTCGCCCCGCGATCTGATCGTCGTCTACATCCCCGAGTACGTGGTCGGCAAGTGGTGGGAACAGCTGGTGCACAACCAGACCGCCCTGCGGATCAAGACCCGTCTGCACTTCGAACCGGGTGTCATGGTCGCCAGCGTGCCGTGGCAGCTCAAATCGTCCAAGGAAGCCCAGCAATTGCAGGAACTCAGGTGAATCCACACTCCGCAGAGCAGACCGTCACTCTCACCCTCGGGCCCGTCGCGCACGGTGGCCACACGGTGGCCCGTCACGACTCGCGGGTGGTGTTCGTCCGGCACGGTCTGCCGGGGGAGCAGGTCCGGGTCCGGCTGACGGAGGCTGCTCCGGACGCCCGCTTCTGGCGGGGCGACGTGGTGGAGGTCCTGGAGGCCTCCGCGGACCGTCAGGAGCACCCCTGGCGGCAGGCGTCGGCCCTGGAGGCCGCGCGGAACTCCGCGCAGCCCGTGGGCGGCGCCGAGTTCGGCCATGCGACGCTTCCAGCCCAGCGGCGGCTCAAGTCCGCCGTGCTGGCCGAGCAGCTGCAGCGTCTGGCCGGGCTGGACCGGGTCACCGAGGTGGAAGCCGTGGAGGACGACGGCGGCCGCGGCCTGCACTGGCGCACCAGGATGGCCTTCGCCGTCACCGCGGACGGGCGCCTCGGGATGCATGCTCACCGCTCGGAGGAGGTGCTGCCCGTCGAATCGATGCCGCTCGCGTCCGAGGAGATCGTGGCCCTCGGCCTGTGGGACCACCGCTGGAAGGGCGTCTCCCGGGTGGAGGTCGCGGCGCCCGCCGACGGCTCGCAGCCTCTGGTCATCCTCTGGCCGGAGGAGGGCCTGGGGGAGAAGGAGCAGGGCAAGGCTCTGAACCGTGCCGTCGCGCAGATTCCGGACGGGGTCTCCGTCGCCGTCATGGATCCCGCCAGCAAGCAGCTGCTGCGCTGGCGCGGGCGGTCCTGGGTGCGGGAGAGCGTGAACGGCTTCGAATACCGGGTGACCGGCGAGGGGTTCTGGCAGATCCACCGGCGCGCGCCGCAGACCCTCATGGATGCCGTGACCGGATTCCTGGGCGAGGGTGGCTTCCTCACGGAAGGCGCGTCCGTCGCGGACCTGTACGCGGGTGCCGGCCTGTTCACCGCTCCCTTGGCCGCGGCCGTGGGGGAGAGCGGTGCGGTCCTCTCAGTGGAGGGGGCGCCCGGCACCAGCCGTGACGCGCGCAAGAACTTCCACGGGCAGCGTCACGTGGAGATCGTGCAGGGCAAGGTGGAACGGGTCCTGCGTCAGCGCCCCCGTCGCCTCGACGCCGTCGTCCTGGACCCGCCACGTGCGGGCGCGGGCCGGACCGTGGTCCAGCAACTGGTGGATTCCGGCCCCCGTGCCATCGCCTACGTGTCCTGCGATCCGGCGTCGTTCGCCCGCGATGTGAAGTTCTTCGATGCCCAGGGCTGGGAGCTGGCCGGGCTGCGTGCCTTCGATCTGTATCCCCACACGCACCACCTGGAGACGGTCGGCCTGCTGCTGCCGAAAGGCTGACTCCGCGGGCCATTGCGGGCCGGTGGTGCCGGGTGTAGCTTGACCGTGGGGCGCCATGGCGGCGCCGCGAAAGGAGCCCGTCATGTCCGCGATCCTCAACCCGTATCTGAACTTCAAGGACGAGGCCCGGCAGGCCATGGAGTTCTATCAGGGCGCTCTCGGCGGTGAGCTGACACTCAACACCTTCGGAGAGTTCCACGCCTCGGAAGACCCCTCTGAAGCGGACAAGATCATGCACGCGCAGCTGAAGACGCCGTCCGGCTTCACGCTGATGGCGGCGGACACGCCCAACCAGATGCAGTTCACCGGTCACGCCGGCTTCTCGGTGAGCCTTTCGGGCGACGACGCCCCGGAGCTCCAGGGCTACTGGGAGGCGCTTGCCGACGGCGGTCAGGTGGTGATGCCGCTCGAACGGCAGATGTGGGGCGACACCTTCGGCATGGTCGTGGACCGCTTCGGCGTCACGTGGATGGTCAACATCGCCGGTCAGTGAAGCTTTGACCGGGTGGCGACCGCCATCCGGAACGGTTAGGCAGACCTAACTAGCATGCGTTCTGTGACGCGACAAAGATGAAAGTGTTGCGAGAGGAGTCCTGCTATATGAGCACTGTGGACAGCTTCGGTTCCAAGGGCGTACTGAACGTCAAAGGCACCGATTACGAAATCTTCCGGCTGAACTCTGTGGAAGGCGCGGAAAGCCTTCCCTACAGCTTGAAAGTCCTTCTGGAGAATCTGCTCCGGACCGAGGACGGTGCCAACATCACCGCCGACCATGTCCGCGCCCTGGCCGCCTGGGATCCGGCAGCCGAGCCCGACACGGAAATCCAGTTCACCCCCGCCCGCGTGATCATGCAGGACTTCACCGGCGTGCCGTGTGTGGTCGACCTGGCCACCATGCGCGAGGCCGTGAAGGATCTGGGCGGTGACCCGAAGCGCGTCAACCCGTTGGCGCCCGCCGAGATGGTCATCGACCACTCCGTGCAGATCGACGCGTTCGGCAATGCCGGGGCGCTCGAGCGGAACATGGAGATCGAATACCAGCGCAATGGGGAGCGTTACCAGTTCCTCCGCTGGGGCCAGACGGCCTTCGACGACTTCAAGGTCGTCCCGCCGGGAACCGGCATCGTGCACCAGGTCAACATCGAGTACCTGGCGCGCACCATCATGACCCGTGAGGTGGACGGCAAGCTCCGCGCTTACCCGGACACCTGCGTGGGCACCGATTCGCACACCACCATGGTGAACGGCCTGGGCATCCTCGGCTGGGGCGTCGGCGGCATCGAAGCCGAGGCGGCCATGCTGGGTCAGCCCGTCTCCATGCTCATCCCGCGCGTGGTCGGCTTCAAGCTCTCCGGCTCCATCCCGGCCGGCGCCACCGCCACGGACGTGGTGCTGACGATCACCGAGATGCTGCGCAAGCACGGTGTGGTCGGCAAGTTCGTCGAGTTCTACGGTGAGGGCGTCGCGGCCGTGCCGCTGGCCAACCGCGCCACCATCGGTAACATGAGCCCGGAGTTCGGCTCCACGGCAGCCATGTTCCCGATCGACGACGTCACCCTCGACTACCTGCGCCTCACCGGCCGCAGCGAGGAGAACGTCGCCTTGGTGGAGGCCTACACCAAGGAGCAGGGCCTCTGGCACGATCCGTCCCGCGAGCTGCGCTTCTCCGAGTACCTCGAGCTGGACCTGTCCACCGTGGTGCCGTCCATCTCCGGCCCGAAGCGTCCCCAGGACCGCATCGAGCTCACGGACGCCAAGGAGCAGTTCCGCAAGGACATCCACAACTACGTCACGCTCGCCGACGGCAGCGTCGACGAGGCGCTGGACGAGTCCTTCCCGGCTTCCGACTCCCCGTCCTTCAGCCCGGATTCCCACATGACCGAGGACAACGAGGTCAAGGTGGTGGCATCCGCCGCCAACGGCGCCAACGGACGTCCGTCCAAGCCCGTGACCGTGCAGACCGCCGACGGCCGCAGCTTCGAGCTGGACCACGGCGCGGTGTCGATCGCCTCGATCACCTCCTGCACCAACACCTCGAACCCCTCGGTCATGCTGGCCGCGGCTCTTCTGGCACGCAACGCCGTGGAGAAGGGCCTCACGGCCAAGCCGTGGGTCAAGACCTCGGTCGCCCCCGGTTCCAAGGTCGTCACGGACTACTACGAGAAGTCCGGCCTGACGCCGTACCTGGAGAAGCTCGGCTTCTACATCGTCGGCTACGGCTGCGCCACCTGCATCGGCAACTCCGGTCCGCTGGAGCCGGAGATCTCCGAGGCCGTCCAGGCCAACGACCTCTCCGTCACCGCCGTCCTGTCCGGCAACCGCAACTTCGAGGGCCGCATCAACCCGGACGTCAAGATGAACTACCTGGCCTCCCCGCCGCTGGTCATCGCGTACGCTCTGGCCGGCACCATGGACTTCGACTTCGACGTCGATCCGCTGGGCCAGGATGAGCAGGGCAACGACGTGTTCCTGAAGGACATCTGGCCGAACCCGGTCGAGGTCCAGCAGGTCATCGACTCCTCCATCGACGAGGGCATGTTCGCCAAGGGCTACGAGGGTGTCTTCGAGGGCGACGACCGCTGGAAGGCGCTCGACACCCCCGCAGGCGATACCTTCGCCTGGAACGACGACTCCACCTACGTCCGGAAGCCCCCGTACTTCGAGGGCATGAAGTCGCAGCCGGATCCCGTCAAGGACATCGAGGGCGCACGCGTGCTCCTCAAGCTGGGCGATTCCGTCACCACCGACCACATCTCCCCGGCCGGTTCCTTCAAGTCGGACACCCCGGCGGGTCGCTACCTGCTGGAGAACGGCGTGGAGCGCAAGGACTTCAACTCCTACGGTTCCCGTCGTGGCAACCACGAGGTGATGATCCGCGGCACCTTCGCGAACATCCGCATCAAGAACCAGCTGCTCGCCGACTTCAACGACGGCGCCGGCGTCGAGGGTGGCTTCACCCGCGACTTCACCCAGCCCGACGGCCCGCAGGCCTACGTCTACGACGCGGCGCAGAACTACCGTGAGGCGGGCACCCCGCTGGTGGTCCTGGGCGGCAAGGAGTACGGTTCCGGCTCCAGCCGTGACTGGGCCGCCAAGGGCACCGCACTGCTGGGCGTCAAGGCCGTCATCACCGAGAGCTTCGAGCGCATCCACCGTTCGAACCTCATCGGCATGGGCGTTCTGCCGCTCCAGTTCCCGGAGGGCGAGAACGCCGCGACTCTGGGCCTGGACGGCACCGAGACGTTCGCGATCTCGGGTGTGACCCAGCTGAACGAAGGCGTGACGCCGAAGACCCTCAAGGTCACGGCCACCAAGGAGGACGGCACCGCCAAGTCCTTCGACGCCGTCGTCCGCATCGACACCCCCGGTGAGGCTGACTACTACCGCAACGGTGGCATCCTCCAGTACGTGCTGCGGCAGATCAGCGGTAGCTGATCGGCTCGGAGACCGGAGGACCTGGTAGCTGACTCACCGTCACTCCAGGATCCACCGCGAATGCCCCGTCAGGCTGAAGCCTGACGGGGCATTCGCGTCACCGGGTCACGTGCCGGGCAGCAGAACGCTGATCTGAGTCCTGATGTCCTGCACGATCGCCTCGGTGCTCAGGGCGGCGTTCACGCTTGCCGCCATGCTGAGGAACATGATCGCGGAGATGATGTGTGCCGTGGTCGCTGCCTCCGGGAGCCCGGCAGGCGTCTCCCGGGCCAGGACGCCGGCGATGGCCTCCTCGGTTTGCGCGACGATCGACAGGGCGGCCCCGTGGTGCGGCTCGGCAGGGTCCCCGAAGACCATTTCCCGCAGGTAGGTGCGCCCGTTGTCGACCTGGACGCGGTTGCATTCGACGATGGGCCGCACGATGCACATCACCGCGTCGAGGGTCGCCGGGGCGGACGCGGCGTCGGTCCGGCCCCGTTCAAGCGCCTCGGCGTAGTGGGCGTTCTGGACGAGCAGGAGGAGCTCGCCCTTCGTCCTGGCGTAGAGGAACAGGGTTCCGGTGCCGATGTCGGCCTTGTCGGCGATCTGCTGGGTCGTGACCTCATCGACGCCGTGTTCCGCGAACAGTTCGCCGGCCGCGGCGGTGATGCGATCGAGCTTCTGCTGCTTATTCCGCTCGCGTCGTCCGAGCGGCTGGGGCGCGACAGACATGGCGGCTCCTCCCAAGTAGAAACTGACCGTACTCGGTGTTGACTATATCCCTGGGGACGGCACGGGTCGGTGCGGTGCGCAGGCGGGTCAATCGCGCAGGAACTCGACGGCGGCGGGAACGAACTCGGTGTGGAACTGGAAGATGCCGCCGTGGCCGGAGCCGGGGTGGATGATCAGCTTGGATCCCTTGATGCGGTGGTGGAGGTCCCGGGAGAGTGCCGACGGCACCATACGGTCGTTGTCGCCGTTCGCGATCAAGGTGGGCTGGGTGAGCTGTGACAGGTCCGACGGCGTAGAGCGGCCGAACCGCTGGATGGCCTTGAGCTGCACCCGGAGTGCTCGGGTGCTGATCGGCTTGTCTCGATCGGCAGTACGCTCCTGCAGACGCTTCACGAATGCCTTCGCAGCCTGCTTTCCCGCGGCGTCGCGGTGGAAGAACAGGAACTCCTTGGGATCTGATCGGGTCAGGGCCGCGCGGAGGATGTCCCGGTATGTGGTGCCGACGACCTTGTCCATGTCCTTGCCGCCGCGCGGCCCGGTGCCCGTCAGCACCAGCCTGCGGATGAGGCCGGGATGCTTGAGGGCCAGATCCTGGGCGATCATGCCGCCCATCGAGAAGGAGAAGACGTCGATCGTGGTGAAGCCGAGCGCCTGGACGAAGGTGTAGGCGTCGTCGGCCATCGCCTCGATGCTGTGGGGCACCTTACCGGTGGAGGCGCCGACGCCGGGCTGATCGAAGGCGATGACGTGGCGGTTCGCCGCGATCGGATCGATGATCCGGGGGTCCCAGTTGTCCAGGTTTCCCGCGAGGTGCACGAAGAACACCACCGGGATGCCTCCCTTCGGCCCGAGCTCCCGGTACGCGTAGGTGACGCCGCCGGCGGTGACCATCTGAGTCGGTGCCGTCGCGTAGGAGGCCACCACGGGTTCGCTCGGTGCGCTGGAATCCGCAGGCGTGCTGATGTCGCTCATGATGCCGTCTTTCCTGAGGGGTCCGTAGTGGGCATGGTCCGGTCGGTCAGCGTGACCACCGCCTTGCCGCGGAGGCCGCCCTTGGCGAGGGATTCCAGCGCCTGCGGGGTCCGCTCGAAGCCGAAGACCTCCCCGACGACCGGGCGCAGCACGCCGTCGTCGACCAATGCGCTGATCCGGCGCAGCTGCTCCCCACTGGCGCGCATGAAGAGGAACTCGTAGCTGACGCCAAGCTTCTTCGCCTGTCTGCGGATCCCGGCGCTGAGCCCGGCGATCGCAAGGCGCAGCACCGGGTTGAGGCCGGCTTCGCGGGCGAACGCCGGGTCGGGCGGGCCGGAGATCCCGATCGCCTTCCCGCCGGGCCGGAGGATGCGCAGCGACTTCTGAAGGTTCTCCCCGCCCAGGCTGTCCAGCACCATGTCGTATCCGCTCAGGAGCTGTTCGAAGTCCTGGGTGCGGTAGTCGATCACGACGTCCGCCCCGAGGCCGCGCACGAAGTCGGCGTTGGCGCCGCTCGCCGTGGTGGCGACGGTCGCGCCGAGATGCTTGGCAAGCTGGATGGCGATCGAGCCGACCCCTCCGGCGCCGGCATGGATGAGAACCTTCTGCCCCGGCTTCACGTCGCCCCGCTCCACCAGGGCCTGCCAGGCGGTCAGTGCCACGAGTGGCAGTGAGCCGGCCTCCGCCATGCTCAGTGTTGCGGGCTTCAACGCCACGTCGTCCTCGGCGACGGCGATGCGCTCGGCGAAGGTGCCGATGCGGCCGTCGCGTGGGCGGGCATAGACCTGGTCGCCGGGCTTGAAGCCGCGCACCTCGGCGCCGACCCGGAGGACGGTCCCGGCGAGGTCGTGGCCGAGGACCAGCGGGAGCTTGTACGGGAGGATCTGTTTGAACTCGCCGAGCCGGATCTTCTCGTCCAGCTGGTTGAGGCCGGCTGCGTGCACCCCCACGAGCAGATCGTGGTCACCGAGGACAGGCTCGGCGACTTCGACTTCGAGCAGTGGCTCCTGGTATCTGGTGACGGCGAACGCTCGCATGGCCTGAGTCCTTCCGGGAATCAATAACTGAGTACGCTCAATTATGACTTAACTCAGCTATGTGTCAAGGGTGATCCTGCTGCCGGATCAGCCGGGCGACGCGCGCGGCGGTGCGTGCCGGAGCGGGCCTCGGGGCTGCCTGCCGCGTTCGGCGCCGTCGACGACCCTGCCCGCTCGCGCTGCCGGAGCCGTCCGATTCGAGTGAAGTCGCGGCGTCCCTCCGGCCGGGGAGGCGGTAAAGTGGGAGAGCACAACCGGCGGGAGAAGGAGGGCCCTTGGGCATCTTGGAAGGTATCCGGGAACCGCATGATCTGCAGCGGCTGAACCAGGATCAGATCGAACCGCTGGCGGCTGAGATCCGCGGGTTCCTGATCAGCAACGTCTCGCAGACGGGCGGCCACCTCGGTCCCAATCTGGGCGTGGTGGAACTGACCATCGCGCTCCACAGGGTCTTCAATTCGCCCGTGGACTCCATCGTCTTCGACACCGGTCATCAGTCGTATGTGCACAAGCTGCTGACCGGCCGCCAGGATTTCGGCACGCTCCGTCAGCAGGGCGGCCTCTCGGGCTACCCGGACCGCGGCGAGTCCGAACACGACATCGTCGAGTCCTCGCATGCGTCCTCATCACTGTCCTGGGCGGATGGCATCTCCCGTGCCCGCAAGCTCCAGGGCGAGAATGACCGCTACACGGTCGCCGTCATCGGTGACGGCGCCCTGACGGGCGGCATGGCGTGGGAGGCCCTCAACAACATCGCGGCCGACAAGGACCGCAAGGTGGTCATCGTCGTCAATGACAACGGCCGTTCCTATGCCCCGACGGTCGGCGGTTTCGCCGATTACCTCGCCTCGCTGCGTCCCACGATCGACGCCTGGCGGGCCAAGCCCGGTTACGAGGGCGCCATGAACTGGTGGAAGACGCGCCTGCAGGAGGGCGGCCCGGTGGGGCAGTTCACCTACAAGAGCCTGCATGCCGCGAAGAAGGGCGTGAAGGACTGGTGGGCCCCCCAAGGCATGTTCGAAGACCTCGGGATGAAGTACATCGGTCCCGTGGACGGCCATGACGAGGAAGCCGTGGAGGAGGCCCTGAGGCTCGCCCGTAACTTCGGCGGTCCGGTCCTGGTGCACACCATCACGGAGAAGGGCCGCGGCTATGCGCCCGCCCGCGCCGACGAGGCCGACCAGTTCCACGCGGTGGGCGTCATCGACCCGGAGACCGGGCTGCCCACCTCCAGCGGGGGCGCCCGTTCCTGGACCAGCGTCTTCGGCGAGGAGATCGCCGCCATCGCCGATGAGCGTGACGACATCGTCGGCATCACCGGCGCCATGCTGATCCCCGTCGGCCTCAGTGAGATGGCGGCCCGGCACCCCGACCGGGTGATCGACGTCGGCATCGCCGAACAGCATGCCGTGACCATGGCGGCAGGGCTGGCGTTCGGCGGCCTCCACCCCGTGGTGGCCGTCTACGCGACGTTCCTCAATCGCGCGTTCGACCAGCTCCTCATGGATGTCGCCCTCCACAAGGCCGGGGTCACGCTGGTCCTCGACCGCGCCGGGGTCACCGGACCGGACGGTCCCAGTCACCACGGCATGTGGGACATGGCCATGGTGCAGACGGTCCCCGGCCTGCACCTCGCAGCGCCCCGCGACGCGAGCCGGCTCCGCGAGGAGCTTCGCGAGGCGGTGGCGATCGACGACGCCCCGAGCGTCGTGCGCTTCTCCAAGGGCGCGGTGGGTCCCGAGGTCGACGCCCTGGAACGGCTCAAGGACGGCGTGGACGTCCTCGCCCGCCCCGAGGAGGGCCGGCTGGAGAATGACGTGCTGCTCATCTCGGTGGGCGCGCTGAGCGAGCTCGCCCTGGAGGTCGGAGAACGGCTTGCGGCCCACGGCATCACCTCGACGGTGGTCGATCCCCGCTGGGTGCTCCCCGTCCCGCGCTCGATCATCGCCCTGGCGGCGCGCCACCGGCTGGTGGTGTGCCTGGAGGACGGCGTGCGGGCGGGTGGCGTCGGTTCCCGGATCCGCCAGGAGATGCGCGCGGCCGGCGTGGACACCGCTCTGAACGAGGTCGGGCTCCCGGTGGAGTTCCTCGCCCACGGCACGCGGGGCGAAGTGCTGGAGCGCGTCGGACTCACGGCGCAGCAGGTGACGCACGACGTCGTCGCGCAGGTTCTCGGCACGAAGGTCCCCTTCGCACGTCCCCTCCCAGGTCAGCAGGCGCCCAGCACGGGAAGCATCCCGGCCCTGTGACGGCCGATGCCGGCCGGGGCCCGCTCGACGTCGCCCCCGGTGAGCTCGTCGTGGCCCGTAACCGCAAGTGGGACGGCGCCGCGCACTGGGTGGTGCCGGGCCGCTACCTCGGCGAGGACGACCACGGCTGGTGGATCTATCAGGCCCAGGGCGAGTTTTGCTCCCGGCCCGGCGCCGCCTTCTACACGCACAGCCACAACGTCCTGCTCGTGCCCCGCGAGGGGGACTGGGTGGCGACGTTCTACGACGATGACCACCCCGGTGACTTCCGGGTCTATGTGGACATGGCGGTCGGACACGAATTCAAGCGCATCCGGCCCGCGGTCACCGAATTCCACGTGGTGGACATGGACCTGGACGTCATCCTCTTCGCCGACGGCACGAGCCACATCGATGACGAGGACGAGTTCGCCGAGCGGTGCGTGAGCATGCACTACCCGGCCTGGCTGGTGGAGACGACGGAGAGTTCGAGCCGCGAGGTCCTGGCCGCCGTGGAGGCCCGTCAGGCGCCCTTCACCGGCGTGGCGGACGCCTGGCTGGCCCGCGGACTGGAAGCCATCCGAACCGGTGAATGGCACGATGACTGGATCCCAGAAGACGGAGAGAACGATGAATGAACTGCTGCGCGCCTACCGGCGTGACGAGGACGGTGTCCTCAGCTTCCGCGAGGCCTGGTACGAGCAGGAGGAAGGCGTGGTGGTGGTCAACCACGGCGTCGTGGGCCATGTAAGCAAGGACGACGTGCAGTC